>Ga0209373_10002147_pt1 | contig 20542 bp, 20 predicted proteins | sample Higcelweek5metaG_FD_187173 | JGI IMG/M metagenome (GOLD analysis project Ga0209373, IMG submission 187173) | Freshwater pond sediment microbial communities from the University of Edinburgh, under environmental carbon perturbations - High... | ecosystem: Environmental > Aquatic > Freshwater >... | reverse complement strand
TGGTGAGGTAAATGAACAATTTAATGAAGAAGTATTTGGATTTTATACTCCAAAGAAAATAGGTAATTTTGTTGAATACATTGAAGAATATGGAAATTATGAAGAACCAACAGATGGTAGTGGAAATATTGGTAATGAAGAATATAATCAAAGTGAATAGAGGTGCTTTATGAAATTATTTGATAAACTAAAGAATATATTTATAGAGGAAGAATTAGTATCTGAAGAAGAAGTTCCTGTTATAAGTAAAACTGAAAGTATAATTGAAGAAAAGAAAGTTGAAGAAGTTAAAGAAACTCCTAAACAAGTAAATATTGATGATCTAAGTGATAGATCATTAGTTGATACTAACCAAAAGTTTAAGTTTCCAGTTATATTTGAAGATGATGATTTCAAAGAAGAAAAAAGAAATACTAAAACTTTAAATATATTAGAAAAAGAGACGGTTAAGTATGAACCAAAAATAGAAAAAGATTTAAGAGTTCCAAAAAAGACTTTTAAACCTTCTCTAATTATTTCACCTGTTTATGGTGTATTGGATAAAAACTATACTAAAGATGAAATATCTTCTAGAGATGGTCTTTCTAATGATTATGATAGTAAGATTGATATTGATTCAGTAATGAATAAAGCATATGGAACTAAAAAGATACAAGTAATTGAAGAAGAACCAACAGAATGTTCAAATGATGAGATAGATTTATTTGAGAACATAGAAGAAAATAACGAAGATTCAGTTAAAGAAATAGATGATAAAATAAAGTCAATTGATGATTTGTTAAAAGATACTACAGATGATGACTTTTATTCATTAGTAGATAATATGTACAAAGAAGAAGAGAGCAACGATGAAAACAATGAAGAATAAGAAGAAACTAACAAAACCACTTGAAGTAGTTAATCCTGTTTCAGATGGTATATGCTCATTAGTAGATAGATTTATGGATAGAATAAATAAATGGCTTACTAAGATGGAAAAAGTAAAAAAATAGTTATTATTGATTTAATAATATAATTATAGTATAATCAAGACATATTAATATTTTTAGTAGTTTAATACTTAGAAATATAGAGATTTGATGTATGGTGGAAATCAAACTAAATATTAAATGAATTACTGTTAATCCGAGATCTCGGTTATAGATTTAAGTGCATAGATAACTATGAACTAAGGTGGTACCGTGCTTATGCACCCTTAGATCATGGTTTTTTTATTTTATAGGAGGAAAGTATGAAATTATATGAAGAACTAGTATGGAGAGGTTTAGTAAAGGATGTAAGTAATGAAGAACTTGCAAGAAAATTATTAAATGAAGAAAGTATATATTTTTATTGTGGATTTGATCCGTCAGCACCATCTTTACAACTTGGTAATTTTACTCAAGTAGTAAAAATGTTATTAATGGAAAAATATGGACACAAACCAATAGTATTAATAGGTGGAGCAACAGGTCTTATTGGTGATCCAAGACAATCTGGAGAAAGAAAGCTATTAACATTAGAGCAATCACTAGAAAATGCAAAAAAAATAAAAAATCAAATGGATAGAATGTTTAAAAATGCAATGATGGTAAATAACTATGATTGGATATCTAAAATAGATATGATAACATTCCTAAGAGACTATGGTAAGAGTTTTAGTGTTAATTATATGTTAGCTAAAGATACAGTTGCCAACAGATTAGAAAATGGAATATCATATACAGAATTTTCATATATGATATTACAATCAATAGACTTCTTACATTTATATAAAAACAAGAGATGTTTATTACAATTTGGTGGATCTGATCAATGGGGAAATATAACGGCTGGATTAGATTTAATAAGAAAAGTAGAAGGAGATAATAGTGAAGTTATAGGTATGAGTTCACCATTATTAACTAAATCAGATGGAACTAAATTTGGTAAGAGTGAAGGTGGAGCTTTATGGTTAGATAAAGATATGACTTCTCCTTATGAATTATATCAATATTTAATTAATACACCAGACAGTGATGTTATTAATTACTTAAAATATTTAACATTATTACCAGTCGAAGAAATAATGGAATTAGAAAAAAGAAAAAATCATATACCAGAATTAAGAGAGTCACAAAAAGCATTAGCAAAAGAAGTAGTAACATTAATTCATGGAGAAGAAGAGTACAATAAAGCTTTAAAAGTAACAGAACTATTATTTAATGGTGATATAAAAGCAATAGATCCATCATTAATAGAAAAAATATTTAAAGATGTATCTAATTATGAAATGAATGAAAACCAAAATATTATAGATTTATTAGTCGATTCAAATATATGTTCATCAAAAAGAGAAGCAAGAGAATTTGTATCAAATGGAAGTATATATATTAATGGAGATAAGATTACAGATCCAGAATTAATATTAACAAAAGAAATAGCAATAGATAATAAATATCTAGTAATTAGAAAAGGCAAAAAGAATTATAATCTAATTAAAGTAAAAAAATAGAAGTTTAACTTCTATTTTTTATCTCTTATAATATTCTATTACTAATGATTCGTTTATTTCATGTGTTAATTCGCTTCTTTCAGGTAATCTTATATAAGTACCTTCGAGTTTGGTTTTATCAAATGAAACATAATCAACAGTTTTATTTAATTTTTCTACAGCTTCTTTCATTGATTTATGCTCTTTAGAGTTTTCTCTAACAGCTATAATATCACTTGGTTTAACTTGGAATGATGGGATATCAACTCTTTTACCATTAACATTAATATGTCCGTGGTTAACTAATTGTCTAGCACCATTTCTACTATTAGCAAGTCCTAAACGATAAACTATATTGTCTAATCTACTTTCTAATAATTTAAATAAGTTTTCACCATGAATACCTTTTAATTTTCCTGCTTTTTCAAAAGTTTTCTTAAGTTGTTTTTCACTAATACCGTATACGAATTTCATTTTTTGTTTTTCAACTAATTGAATTCCGTAGTTAGATAATTTAGATTTTCTATCTTTACCATGTTGTCCAGGTCCATAAGGTCTTTTTAATAACTCTTTGCCTGTTTCTAATGTTGACATTCCAACTCTTCTACTTCTTTTAAAAGCTGATCCTAAATATCTTGACATAACATTTCTCCTTTCTTTTGTTCTATTAAACAAGAGATTATACGCCAATTCATAGGGTGTTTATTATTATTTTCGTTAAAGCAGCTTGTTAACTACTTATATCTTCCATAAACACGTTACAAATTTCATATAATGCCGCTAAATGTTTAATGCAGATGTATTATAATATTTTATTGGGTTTTAGTCAATAGATAATATTATTAAAATCTATTCTAAAAAATATTAAAATGTGCTAAAATACTTATGTATGATAGGAGTGGTATTATGAATGACATTATTATAAAAGTATCAAGTTATTATATGTTCGCAGTCTTATTAATAACTGTTGTTTTAAATATTATTCAATACGCTAGCCGAAGAAGATATAAAAAGGAACTTGAGAAGTTTGATATAGAAAAAAATCAAATGATTGATTCTTCTATATTAACTGAATTAACTAAGATTGAAAATTTAGTTGCAAATGCATCTATTAAAGACAAATATGATGTATGGAAACGTGAAATAGATGAATTAAAAGAAGAATTAGATAATAATATGAATGATATGATATTAGAGGCTGATTTCTTAGTTGAGAAGAAGAAGTTTAAAGATTATATTAAAAAGAGAACTGTAATTGAAATTAGATTATATGAAATGATTGAACATAAGAATAAATTATTAAAAGAGATGAAAGAAATAACTTTAAGTGAAGAAAGAAATAGAGTAACTATTACTGACTTAAAAACTAAATTTAGAGAAGTGGTTCAGTTATTTGAAACTACTAAAGATGATTTTACTCCTATTGATAAAGTAATATCTTTACAAATAGAAAATATTGAAAAAAGATTTCAAGATTTTGAAGAATCTATGGAAGAAAAAGATTATATTGAATCAAATAAATTAGTAAATGTATTAGATTCTATGATAAGGCATTTAGAAACAATTATTGATGAGATACCTGGATCTTTAATTATGGCTAATACTTTAATACCAAAAAGATTACTTGAGTTAGAAAATACTCATAAGGAAATGGTTAGTAATGGATATCAATTGGATTATTTAAATGTTGAGTATAATATTGATTCTATTAAGAAAAAGATATCCGAAATAATGTCTAAGATTAGAGTATTAAATTTAGAGGATGTATTATTTGAATTAAAAACAATGCTTGAATATACTGATTCAGTATTTAATGATTATGAAAGAGAAAAATTATCTAGAAAAGCATTTGATGATTCAGTTGATGTATTTAAATCTAAAGCAAGTAAGATAAATAATTATATGAATAAATTATATGGAAAAGTAGTAGACACTAAATATAATTATAAATTATCTGAAGATCAATTAGATTCTCTTAATACTTTGAGTGAAAATCTAGTAATATTAGAAGAAGATTTTAATAAATTATGTGACACTACTAAAACAGCTAGTTTTCCATATTCTAGATTAAGTAAAGAAATAGAATTGTTAATAATGAAATTATCTAATATTGAAGATGAACTAGATGAATATATAAAATCTATTGGTAATATGCAAGAAGATGAAAGAAGAGCAAGAGAACAATTACAAGATATGTATCATTTACTAGAATCATCTAAAAAAAAGATAAGAGAATATAAATTACCTGTTATATCAGATAATTACTTTGTACAATTAGATGAAGCTACTGAAGCTTTAAGAGAAATAGTCAAGGAATTAGAAAAGAAACCAATGAGTATAGAAATATTAAATACAAGAGTAGATACTGCTAGAGACTTAGTATTCAAGTTGTTTAATACTAGTAATGAATTAATAAAAACTGCTATTTTAGCTGAGAATGCAATAATATATGGAAATAGATATAGAGTTAAGAAACAGTATGTTGATGAGGGTTTAAATAAGTCTGAGATATTATTTTTAAAGGGTGAATATAAGAAGTCATTAGAATTAACTTTAAATGTAATAGATACTTTAGAGCCTGGCATTTATAAGAATCTATTGAATGTATATGGAAAGAATACTAATTAGTATTCTTTTAAATAGATTTGCTTTTTTATTTATATTTTGATATAATGTACACGCGTTGTCTTTTAATTAAGAAAGGAGAAAAATTGTGAGTAAAATAAAAATTTTTAGTTTGGGCGGATTAAATGAAAATTCCAAGAACATGTATGTTGTTGAAATTAATGAAGATATATTTGTCTTCGAGGCAGGATTAAAATATGCTGAAGATAAATTTTTAGGAGTAGATTATATTATTCCTGATTATTCATATATTAAAAACAATTTAAAAAGAGTTAAAGGAATATTTATATCTCACCCACATTCAGAACAAATAGGAGCATTAAAAAACATAGTAGGAGATATACCAAGTGTTAAAATATATGGAACTAAATTTACTTTAGAATCTATTAAGAATCTATTAAGTGAAAATAATTTAGTTGCTAATTTAGTTGAAATATCACCACATAAGAAGATTAACTTTGGAGAAATAAGTATATTTCCAATAAGTTTAACGCATTCTTTACCAGACAATGTAGGATACGTTATAAACACTTTAGATGGGGCGATAGTATATACTGGTAACTTTGTATTTGATCCAACTATGAGGGGTAGTTTTAAGACTGATATTGGTAAATTAGCTTATGTAGGTAAGCAAGGTGTATTATGTTTAATGAGTGAGTCATTATATGCAGAGAAAAAGGGATATACGAGTCCTAATCATAGAATAGCACCACTCATTAAAGAAACACTAATTAGAAAAGAAAATAGAATAATATTTAGTATATTTTCTAATAATATTTGTAGAGTACAAGAGTTATTTGATGAAATAAGTAAGACTAATAGAAAAATAATAATAATGGGTAAGACATTACAAGGTACTATTAAGTATTTATTAGATAATAATTATTTATTTATTAATAAAGAAAAAATAGGTGACTTAACTAATATTGATGATAGAGACGCTATTATATTGACTTCATCTGATAATGAAAGACCATTTGTAAACGTTGATAGAATATTAAACGGATATGATAAGTATATAAAACTTAAACCAACTGATGCTATATTTTTCTTAGATTCAATAACTGATTCTGTAGAAAAAATAGCTGTTAGAATATTTAATGCAGTAGCTAAAGTTGGAGTAGAAGTAGTTACATTATCAAAAGAAAATTTAAATTATCATGCATCTACTGAAGACTTGATGTTAATGTTAGATTTAATAAATCCAAAGTATTATTTTCCTATAATAGGTGAATACAGATATCAAGTAGCAAACGCTAAGATAGCAACACAAATTGGATTAAAAAAAGAAAATATTCTTTTAAAACAAAATGGTGATGTTATTGAATTTGTTGATGGTAAACTAATTGATAGTGCTGTTCATATTGATGTTAATGATATCATGATAGATGGTACAGCAACAGAAGATATAGGTGAATTAGTACTTAAAGACAGAGAAATGTTAAGTGATAATGGAATAGTAATAGTCTGTGCTACACTTGATAAAAGAACTAAACAAGTATTAGTTAATCCAACGGTATTAACAAGAGGATTTATATATGTTAAAGATAGTGGTGATATGATCAAAGAAATAGAAAGATTATCGTTATCAGTAATAGTTGCTAATATAAGTGGAAACTATGTTGAATTTAATAAAATTAAAAATTCAGTTAGAGAAGAAGTTGGTAAATATTTATATTTAGAAACAGAATGTAGACCAATGATAATAACTGTAATACAAGAGGTTTAACCTCTTTTTTTTTGAGTTTTAATATGCTATACTATATTAGGAGTGATAGAATGAAGCGTAAGAAAAAAATTAAAAAGAAATTTAAAATAATATTAATTGTATTAATATCAATATTTATAATATTTATATCAATGTTAAGTATATTTTTATTTAATATGAGAAAAATAAGTAATAAATCAAATGTAAAAGAATTTGTAGTTGCTTATGGAACTACTATGAATGATATATTAGAAGATTTAAAAGAAGAAGAATTAATAAGAAATGTATTGTTTTCTAAGGTTTATGTTAAATTAGAAAATATTAGTATTCAAGCTGGAACATATGAATTAAATCAGAATATGAATACTATTAAAATAATTAATATATTATCAACTGGTAAGGTTACTAATAAATATGAAATAAATATTACTTTTAAAGAAGGAAAGAATATTAGACAATATGCAAAAGTAATAAGCGAAGCAACTAGTAATACTGAAGATGATGTATTTAATTTATTAAAAGATAAAGATTATATTAATTCATTAATATCGAAATATTGGTTCTTAACAGATGAAATAAAGAATACTGCAATATATTATCCATTAGAAGGATATTTATTTCCAGAAACATATAGATTTAAGAACAAAGATGTTACAGTTGAAGAGATATTTGAAACTATGTTAAATCAAACAAATATAATATTAACAAAATATAAATCAGAAATAGAAGATAGTAAGATGTCAGTGCATGAGTTTCTTACTTTAGCATCTATTGTTGAATTAGAAGGTTTATATGATGATGATAGAGCTATGATAGCTGGTGTGTTCTATAATAGATTAGAAACTGGTGATAGCCTTGGTAGTGACGTTACCACTTATTATGCAGTAAAAAAAGATATGGGATTAAATCCAGTATTAACAGCAATGGACATTGCATACAATAGCCCTTATAATACTAGATTATCAAGTATGGTTGGTAAGTTACCAATTGGTCCAATATCTAATCCAGGTGAAGTATCAATAAAAGCAGTTATTGAACCAACGGATTCAAATTACTATTTCTTTATTGCAAATTGTAAGACAGGCAAAACAGAATTTTCAAGAACATTTGAAGAACATTTAATAAAAAATGAAAGAATAAAAGCTTCGGGGTGTGTTTATTAAAAACTAATCGGGGTGGTTTTATGGGAAATGAATTTATAAAGGAAGTAAAAAGAATAGCTGCAATAACTATCGCTTTTGCTTTCCTTTTTTCATGGACATATATATTAAGAGGTAATATTAGACAAAAAGAAGAAGAATCATTAAATGTGGATGTAGTTAAATTAGCCCCTGTGGTAAGTAATACACCAACACCAGTTCCAACAATTAAACCATCACCAACACCAAAGGAAATAGAATATTCAATTGAATTAAAAAACAAAGTAGAAATTGGTAGTGAAGTGTTAGCGCAAGGAATAGATTTAAGTGTATTTAAATCATACAATCCTAGTACTATCGCTGCAATTGCTGTGCCAGGAACACGTATGTATTATCCAATATGTTTTCCTTTTGATAAAGCTAAACCTGATGAATGGTTAGATAAAAATTTTTCATTAAAACATAGTTATCATGGGGTTATATATTTAGATTCAATAAACAATCCACAATTAAGTGATTCTATAAATTCATTATATGGTCATAATATGAAAGATGGAAGCATGTTTGCTGATATAAATAAGTATTTAAAAGACAAGAAATACATTAAAGCCAATCCAGATTTATTTCTAATAACTGAAGACGAAATATCTATATATTCGGCAATAGGAGTAATGAGAGTACCTCAAAACGAAGGAGAATATCGAAGAACGGGTTTTGATAAACCTTCAGATTATGAAAAATTTTATGCAAGTATATTATCAAAATCTATTACTTTAGCAGATGCACCAGTTAATACAGATAGTGTATTAGAATTAATTACTTGTAGTCCAAATCATAATTATAGAACCATATTGTTTTTATCAAAAATACTAACTATACCAAATGTAGTAATTGAAAATAATGATATGAGTTCTGAAGTTGAATCTTTAACTAAAGGAAATAAAAACTATCACACTTTGTATTCAAATATTATTAAGTTAAATTCTGAAAACGATATGCTTTTTATTACAGATAAGAATGATAAAACTTATGCATGGACAAAAGAAGAATTAGAAGAAAAATATAAGAACCAATTAGGATTAGAAACTCAATATATAAGCGGATATAAAAAATTTGAAAATGATGGTGTAAGTTTTTCTGTTATTAGTGTTAATGGAAGTTCATATCTAATATTAAAAGGTTTAGATGTAAAAAGTGTAGAAGAAATAGAGATATTATATATTCCAAAAAACGAAATAAAGGTAAAAAGATTACAATGATTTGACAAAAATAAAAATAAGATATATATTAAAATTAGGAGGATAATGAGTGTATGAAAAAGTTTAAAAAATTTGCTTTATATGCAGGATTAACAACTATGGGATTTGCAATGTTACTTTTCCCAAAAAGAACAAGTGCACAGGTTGGGGATGCAACAGTATATGAAATAATTAGTGTTCAGTCAATGGGAAAACCAAAAACTACAATGGAAAAAATCAATGACTTAGAAACATTAAAAACATTATTAAACAACCAAATGAAATCTTTTAACAGCGAAGAAGTTAAAATTGAAAGTGGTGGTGGAGATGGAGAAGAGACTCAAACTCTACCAGATGGCACTAGCAGTGTTATTATAAAACAAGGAAATGGTACTGTTGTGGTATGGACAGAAACTCCATTGCCAGATATTAATCAATATAGAACTGATTATCTAGCAACAGAAGGCAGAGATCCATCAATTAAATCTGATGATTCATTTGTTCCTATAACTGGATATGGTACACATGAATTAAATCCAGTTTTGGGAAATCCATGGAAGACATATACGTTTGGTGTTGATCCAACTACTGGAAAACCATATTTTTCAGCAAATGGTGATGCATATTCTCATATTAATGCGCAAACAAGCCCAACCCCAACGCCAACATTTAAACCAACGCCAACCCCAACTGACCCAAATGCGACACCTACACCTACAGATCCAAACGCAACACCAACCCCAACTGATCCAAATCAAACTCCAAATCCAACCCCAACAAATTATTATCCACAAACAGGAGATAATAGTTATGGAAATTCAATGGGATATGGAGTGTTAACATTCATAACATTTGGTGCAGCCGCAGTTGGATATGTATTAATAAAAAGAAAAAAAGCTAAACAAGGTTATTAAAAAGTGATTCTTCACTTTTTATTTTGTGATATAATTATAATAATAACGATTTAAAGGAGAGAATATGTTAGAAATAATAAACTATAGCAAGAGCTATGCAAAAGGACAAAAAGCAGTAGATAATATTAGCTTAGAAGTAAAAAAAGGAGATATATTTGGTTTTGTTGGACATAATGGTGCTGGTAAAACAACAACTATTAAGTCTGTAGTAGGTATATTAGATTTTGAAGAGGGAGACATATTAGTTGATGGAAAATCAATTAAAAAAGATCCTGAAGAATGTAAAAAAATAATAGCTTATATACCAGATAATCCTGATTTGTATGAACATTTAACTGGTATAGAATACTTAAATTTTATATCTGATGTATATAATGTTACTAAAGATAAAAAAGAAGAATTAATAAAAAAATATAGTGAAATGTTAGAAATATCTGGTAATTTAGGTGATTTAATATCATCTTATTCTCATGGTATGAAACAAAAACTAGCTATAATTTCAGCGTTAGTACATGAACCTAAACTTTATGTATTAGATGAACCTTTTGTTGGATTAGATCCAAAAGCAAGTCATACTTTAAAAGAAATAATGAAAGAGAAATGTAATGAAGGGTGTTCATTCTTCTTCTCAACTCATGTATTAGAAGTAGTAGAAAAATTATGTAATAAAATAGCAATAATTAAGAATGGTAAAATAGTAGTAAATGGTAATATGAAAGATGTAACTAAAAATAAAGATTTAGAAGATATATTTATGGAGTTGGCAAATAATGAATGATTTATTTAGATTAACAAAAATAAATTTTAAATCTATATTAAAAATTGATCCAAATAAAAGAAAAAAATCTATATTTGGAATAGTACTATTTATGTTCTTATTTGTTTATTTTGGTTTTTCATTATATGGATTAGCATATGTAATGATGGATGGATATAAAGCAATAAATGCTCCATATTTATTATTAGTACAATTTATGCTTTTAGCATCATTATTCATATTATTTACTAATATATATAAAGTTGGTGGAACATTATTTAAATTTAAAGATTATGATTTATTAATGTCTTTACCAATTAAAAAATGGGTAGTAATTACAAGTAAAATATTTTTATTATATATAACTGGAATAATATATGCAGCATTAATAATGATACCTGCATTTATAGTTTATGTTAGAAATGTAGATGTTAATTTTCTGTTCTACTTATTATTCTTTATTACATTAATAGTCATACCAATGATACCCCTTGTAGTTTCGTCAATAATAGGATCATTAATAACGGCTATATCTTCAAGATTTAAACACAAAAATATAGTTAATTATATTTTAACTATAGGATTATTTGTAGTAATTATGACTACATCAACAGGCCTTGAAGAAATGGCTGCAATAGATATGGCTAATATAGGAAAAAGTATGATAGATATGTTTAATAATATTTATCCATTAGTTAGTATGTATAATAATATATTATCTAATTCAAATATATTATCTTTAATATTATTTACAACTATACCAATATTAATGTTTATGGCTTATATAAAATTAATGGTAATATTTCACTCTAAAATTAATGATGGATTATCTAGTTATAAGAAAAATAAAAATTATAAGATAGGTGTATTAAAAAGAAATACCCCGTTACTAGCTTTATATCAAAAAGAATTGAAAAGATATTTTAGTTCAGTAATATACGTTACTAATACCGCAATGGGTGCATTAATGCTAACATTAAGTGTTATAGGGATAGTTATTGCTGGTGGTGATAAAGTAAATCAAATATTAGGTATACCAGGATTTTCAACTGCAATATCCAGTATTGGACCATTAATAATGGGAGCATTTTGTATGATAAATTGTTCAACCCATTCATCTATATCATTAGAAGGTAAGAATTTATGGATTATTAAATCTTTACCAGTTGATACTAAGAAGATATTCTATAGTAAGATAATGGTTAATTTAACAATATTAATACCTGCAATATTAATAAACTCAACTGTATTTTGTATATATTTAAAAACTAATTTAGTTATGACTTTATATATGTTTATTACACCATTAATATATTCAATATTTATAAGCATAATTGGATTATTAATTAATCTTCACTTTCCAACATTTAATTGGAAAAATGAAATAAAAGTAATAAAACAAAGTATGGCATCATTTATTGCTATATTTGTTGGTATGGGAATAGCAGTAGTACCATTTACTATAAAATATAGTATGAGTAATGAATTATTTACAACTATAGTAACCTCAGCTGTATTATTACTTACTGTTGGATCATACCTATATATGAATAGTTATGGTGTTAAATTATTTAATAAATTAAATTAAAACTTCAAATTGAAGTTTTTTTGTTTACTTAATCAATAAAATATAGTAAATTAGACTTGGATGGAGGGATAAATATGTTGAAGATTTATAAGACAGATAATAAGACTAACAAAATAAAAGAAGTAGACAAAATAATAAAAGGTTGTTGGATTAACATAGTGGATCCCGACGATAAAGAATTAGATTATTTAATAAATAACATTGGAATAAATCCTGACTTTATTAAATATTCATTAGATATTGAAGAAAGAGCTAGAATAGATATTGAAGATGAACAAACATTAATAATAGTAGATATTCCTATGGAAGAAAATAGAAAGAAAGATATAAAAAGTGATTTTTCAACTATTCCACTTGGAATTATAATAGTTGAAGATAAATATTTATTAACTGTATCTAGTAGGAACGTAGAAATATTAAAAGATTTTTGTGATTCAAAAGTCAAAGATATTAATACTCATTTTAAAAATAATTTTGTATTACAAATATTAGATAAAATAGCATCTAATTACTTACTTTGTTTAAAGAAAATAAATAAAGAAACAGATAAAACTGAATGTAAGTTAAGAGCAGATTTACGAAATGAAGAATTAATGAAATTATTATCTTTAGAAAAGTCTTTGGTATATTTTACTACATCATTAAGGTCTAATGAAAATGTAATGGAAAAATTATTTAAAGGAATATATTTGAAATTATCTACTGAAGATAAAGACTATTTAGATGATATTATAATTGAAAATAAGCAAGCAATAGAAATGGTAACTGTAACTAGAAATATATTATCCGGTACTACTACCGCATATGCATCAATAATATCAAATAACTTAAACTTTGTTATGAAATTCTTAGCAGCAGTAACAATAGTATTTTCAATACCAACTATGGTTTCTGGTTTATGGGGAATGAATGTTGATGGTATATTATTTTCAAAAAGTCCATTTGGATTTTTAATAGTAGTAATGATAGCATTAATATTAAGTATTCTTGCTTATATTTGGTTAAGAAAAAAGAACATGTGGTAAATAACTATATGTTCTTTTTATATTGTAAAAAAAATTAATTGTATGTATAATTGTGATATAGTAGGTGAGCGTATGAAGAATAAAAGAGGTTTTACTTTAATTGAATTGTTAGTTAGTTTTGCATTAATAACAATAGTATCTATTTCTTTGTTTAGAACGGTTTTAGCCGTTCAAAAGAAAGCAATAAAAGATATATCTTATAATCAGTATATAGCTTTTGCAGCTACATTTAATAATGCAATTGAATTAGATTTTACTAACAATACAATTTTAAGTGTTGCACCATGCGGACAAAACTGTTATGACATTATTTATAGTGATTCAGGTACAAAAAGATTTTCTATAGATAGAAATAATAATAGTGTTATGTATGGGACTATAAAAGAAAAAATACCAGCATATTATGAATTTGGTGGAGACATTAAAATAGAATTAGATACTGCATATAGTGCACCATCTAATGCATTTAATTCTGTTGCTAAATTAATAATACCCTTAAAAAGTAGTTTATTAAGTTTTAATCAAGATTTAAAATATGTTTATCAATATGATAATAGAGTTCATGATATAGCCCAAACACTTTATACTACACTAACTATTAATCCATTAGGTGGCAAGTATGATGGAAGTACTGAAAATAAAGTATATAATATTCTACCTGGACAAACGATAAATATATTAGATGCTACCAATAAATCTGGTTATGTGTTTGAAAAATGGAATTTTTCTGGTATTGGTAGTTATTCTAATGGTATATTTACTGCGGGCATAGGAGATGCTGTTTTAACTGCTGGATGGCTATCATATGCAAATATGTATACATATTCTGGAACAAGTAGTCTTATTGATGATTTAAATGGAAATTGGAGAATAAAATTATATGGTCCTGGAACGTATACTTTTAGAGTAAAAGTCCCTTTAGCAATAGATGTATTTTTAGTAGGCGGAGGTGGCGGCGGCGGAAGTACTAGTGGTCGTGGAGGAGAAGGTGGTGGTGGCGGTGGTCGTACATACACACAATCACTGATTAACCTATCTGCCAATACTGACTATACAATAGTTGTTGGAGCAGGCGGTTCTCCACAAAATAGTGGTCTAGCATCTACTGCTTTTACTTATTCGGCAAATGGTGGATCGGGTGCAAGCACGGCTAATGGTGCTTCAGGAGGATCTGGTGGTGGAGGATCTTCTGGTTATACAGAAGCTTACCCATATGCTGGATATGGAGGATCTAATGGCTCTAATGGGGGTTCGGGTGCTGGAGATTCAATGGCGGGATCTGGCGGAGGAGGACAAGGAACAACGACAGGAGAATTTGGAAATTCTAGTGCTACATTATATGGTGGAGGTGGCTCGGGTGGAGTTCACGAATATGGAGCAGGTAGCTGGGTAAGACCGGGTGGAGCAACTGGTGGCGGAACCGGAGGCCCACCAAACGTAGCTGGTGGGAACGGAACTGCTAATACCGGAGGCGGCGGCGGAGGAGGACCAGGTTATGTTGTATCAGGTGGTTCTGGCGGCTGCGGAATAGTTATAATAAGAAATCACAGATAATGTCAACCTATATAGTTGACACACATATATATAACTGATATAATCATATCAACAAGGAGGTATTATTTATGGCAGTAAAATTAAGATTAAGAAGAATGGGCGCAACAAAGAAACCATTTTATCGTATAGTAGCAGCTGATGCTAAGTTTTCTAGAGATGGAAGATTTATAGAAATATTAGGAACTTTTAATCCATTTGATGATAAGAATAGAACTAATATTGATGAAGAAAAAGCTATGAAATGGTTAAATAATGGAGCTATCCCTACTGATACAGTTAAAGATTTATTTAGTGAAGTTGGTATTATGAAAAAATTTCATGATGCAAGAGTAGGTAAGTAATATGAATTTAGTAGAATTAACAGAATTTTTAGTAAAATCTTTAGTAAAAGATGCAGATAAAGTCTCTGTAAAGCAATTTGAAACAGATGATGATAGTGTTTTAATAGAAGTATTAGTAGATTCTGATTCTATGGGTGCAGTAATTGGTAAGGGCGGAAAAATGGCTAATGCTATTAGAACAATAGTACAAGCTAGTTCTTATGTAAATGGAAACAAAAGAGTTAAGATAAATATAGATAGTATTTAAACTCTTTTTTCTTGCCCCATCGCCAAGTGGTAAGGCACCTGACTCTGGCTCAGGTATCGTGAGTTCGAATCTTACTGGGGCAGCCACTATAATAAATAGGACATATATGTCCTTTTTTATTGCTTATATTTATATTTTGTAATATAATTTTATTAAGGTGATGATATATGAAACAAAGAGTAATAAGTGCAATAATAGCACTAGCTATAGCTATTCCTTTACTATTTTTAGGAGGAATATATTTTAAGATTTTAGCATATGCTTTAGGAATATTATCTTTAAGAGAACTAATAAGAGCAAGAAAAAGAATTCCAAAGTATATGGAATATATATCATATTTATTATTTACTATTATTTATGTTAACAATTTTTATCTAATAGGTACAACATTTTATTTAGATTTTAAATTATTAATACTAATGTTGATAGTATTAATATTACCTTTAGTTATATATCATGATAATGAATTATATAATATAGATGATGCATTATATTTGATTGGATCTGTATTATTTATGTCATTGGCATATATAGTAGTAGTTAATTTAAGAGATGAAAATTTATTAATAATATTTTATATAATGATTATTACAATAATTACTGATACATTTGCTTTTATAGGTGGTTGTAAATATGGTAAACATAAATTAGTACCATCTATATCTCCAAAAAAAAGTATAGAAGGATTAGTATTTGGTACGGTATCCGGAACAATAGCAGGATCATTATTTTATATATTTTTAATGGGTGGATTAAATATATATTTAGTAGTAGGATTTACATTATTTTTATCTTTAGTTGGTCAATTTGGAGATTTAATATTCTCTTCAATTAAAAGACATTACGACATAAAAGATTTCTCTAATATTATGCCAGGACATGGTGGTATTTTAGATAGATTAGATAGTATTATATTTGTAATGCTAGCATATATATATATAATTGAATTATTATAGGAGGAAACATGACATTAGTATACTTCATCGTGATTTTAGGCCTTACAGTATTTGTGCATGAATTAGGACATTTCATTTTTGCAAAAAAAAGTGGAGTACATTGTTATGAATTTTCTATAGGTATGGGTCCTAAAATATTTTCTTTTAAAGGTAAAAAGGGAGATGAAACTACATATTCAATTAGGTTACTTCCAATAGGCGGATATGTACAAATGGCTGGTGAGGAAGTAGAGTTAGATAATAATATACCAGATAAAAACAGAATGCAATCAAAAAGCTTTGTTCAAAGATTTATGATTATGATTGCAGGGGCTTTAAATAATTTTATATTAGGAATATTAATAATATTTATAATGTCTTTGATATATGGTAGTTATGATAATAAACCATATATTGATAGTGTTGAGGCGAATTCATCCGCTTATAATATAATTGAAAAGGGAGATTTAATTATAAAAGTAAACGATGTTAAAGTAAAAACTATTGATGATGTTCAATTACAATTTCAATTAGTAGATGATAACGAAGAAATTAATTTAACAGTAAAAAGAGATAAAGAAACAAAATCAGTCGAAATAAAACCAATATTAGAAGAAGATACATATGTATATGGAATATCATTAGCTAATTTAAAAAACCACGGAATAGTAAATGCAATAACATATACTTTTAGTGAATTTGTTTCAGTATTTAAATCAATGTATGTAGTAATAGTAAATTTAATAACAGGTAATCTAGGAGTAGATAGTCTAGCAGGTCCTGTTGGAATATATAATGCAATAGGTGAACAAGCTAAATATGGATTTGAAAATGTTATGTATATAGCTGGATTTATTACTATTAATGTAGGGTTTGTAAACTTATTACCATTTCCTGCGTTAGATGGTGGAAGAATTTTATTTTTAATAATAGAAAAGATTAGAAAAAAAGCAATTAATGTTAAAGTTGAAAATATAATAAACATAATAGGCTTTTCATTATTAATGTTATTAGTTGTATTTATAACAATAAAGGATGTAATTAAATTATTTTGAGGTGAGGTTTATGGGAGAATCTATTAAAGGATTATGTAAGAATTATAATGCAATAGTTAGATGTGAATTTTTAGATGATGATATATTCAGTATTAGATTAGTTGAGTATTATAAGACTAAGACAGCAAATATACCAGATGATGATAATGCTAAAATATTTATAAAAAATTTAGATTGTATTCTTAGAAAATATGTCGAAGATTATAGTTTTTCAAAGAAATTAAAAAACTCTGTAGATATAGATTCTATTATAAAAAGTGATTTTTCTAATTATGATAGATTAGTCGATTATATGTTAACGTTTTGTGAGAAATATGATAATGATAAAAGTGAAATAATTGTAAATACTAGATGGATATGAGGTGATATTATGAATAATGTAAGATTACTATTTATGGGAACTCCAGAATTTGGATTACCAACATTAAAGGCATTGCATGAAAATTACAATGTAATTGGTGTAGTTTGTCAACCGGATAAGCCATCTGATAGAGGTAAAGTAGTATATTCTCCTATAAAGAAATATGCAGTTGATAATAATATTAAAGTATATCAACCAGTTAAATTTAAAGAAGAGTTTAAAGAAATAATAAAAGATAATCCAGAGATAGTAGTGACATGTGCTTATGGACAAATATTACCACAAGAATTCTTGGATTATCCTAAATATGGATGTATAAATATACATGGATCATTATTACCTAAATTAAGAGGTGGAGCACCAATACATAGAGCTATTATTGATGGCTATGGTAAGACTGGAATAACCATAATGAAAATGGCATTAAAAATGGATGCTGGTGATATTATATCTAAATCAGAAATACCAATATTAGATACAGATAATGCTGGCACATTACATGATAAATTAAGTATAGTTGGTAGAGATTTAATTATAAAAACTTTACCTGATATAATAAGTGGTAATATTACTCCAATTAAACAAAAAGAAGAAGAGGCAACATATGCATGGAATATAAAAAGAGAAGATGAAAAAATAGATTTTAATAAAATATCTAGAGAAATAGTTAATCAAATTAGAGGATTGAATCCTTGGCCAGGTGCATATACCATTTTGGGTGGTAAAATACTAAAAATATGGAATGCCAAAGAGACAGAAAATTATCCGGAAGATGATGTAATTAATGGTCAAATTACTGCTATATATGAAGATGGTATAGGTGTAAAGACGGGTAATGGAGAAATGATAATAACTGAATTACAACTTGAAGGTAGAACAAAAATGACAGCGAATGAATTTATAAATGGAGTTGTAAATAAAGATGTAATAGTAGGAAGGGTATTAGAATAGGTGTTATATGTTTGAAAAAGTAAGAGAGTTTAATGAAAAGAATAAAACAATTAATTTCTTTATATTGATGATAATATTAGTTGGTTTTCTAGCATTTAATTTTATATCTAAAATTAATAAAAAGGATGAATGCGAATTACCAACATCTGTAACTGAAAAAGAAGACGCTTATGAATATGAAATGAAAGTAACAAAAGGCGAGGAAATAATAATATTGAATGTAAGAAGATATGGACAAAAAATATTAGTAGATAAAACAGAAAAAGGAATACAATCTTCATATTATATATATTATTCAGGAGTATACCAAAAAGATAAAAATCAAAATTATGTGTCATATGCTGGTAATCAAATAGTTGAAAATATAGATAATAAATTATTCTACATGGAATATTTAGATGAAATAAGTTTAAAATCTGAGCCTAAAGTAACAGATGATACTGTATGTTATGATATAACAGATAAATCAATGGTTCTTTGTTTAAATGAAAAAACAGATAAAGTAGAACTAACTGGTACAGGATATAAGATGACATATGAATTTTCTAAGTTTGGTGAAGGCGAAGATATAGACGTTAATATTAGTGAATAAAGTTATGTAAGTATATATCATAACTTTTTTTATGATATAATGTATGTGGTGATTTTATGAAAAAATTTATAATATTAATTACAATAATTTTAACAGCAATAGATCAAATTATTAAATACTTTGTTACTGCAAATTTAGAAATATATAAAAGTATAAAAGTAATACCTAATTTCTTTTATTTAACATATGTAAAGAATGATGGGGCAGCTTTTAGTATGCTTTCAGGTAGTAGAATATTTCTAATTGCAGTTGCAATAATAGTATTAATAATATTAATAAGAAGTATAGTAAATGATAAAAATATTAAGAAAATAGATATAATTAGTTATTCATTAATATTATCTGGTATAATAGGGAATCTAATAGATAGAATATTTGTTGGAAAAGTAATAGATTATTTAGATTTTTATATATTAGGATATAATGCACCTATATTTAATTTCTCAGATATGTGTATAGTAATAGGTGGTATTATAATACTTTATAATTTAATTTTTAAGGGGGAAGAATATGAAAATATTAATAGTAGACCAAGAACTAAGTGATATTAGATTAGATAAATATCTAACTAGTGTTTTAGAAACAAGCAGATCAAAGATACAAAAATTAATAGAAGATAATAATATAGAGGTTAATGAAAAGATAGTAAAGAATAGTCATATAGTAAGAGTAGATGATGAAATAAAAGTATTAGATTATGAAGAAGAATCTACAGATGTAATACCAGAAAACATACCATTAGATATTAAATATGAAGATGAATATTTATTAGTAGTAAATAAACCAAGTGGTATGGTAGTTCATCCTTCAATTGGCCATTATAAAAATACTTTAGTAAATGCATTAATGTATCATACTAATTTAAGTAATAATGGAATAAGACCAGGAATAGTACATAGAATAGATAAAGATACTAGTGGTTTATTATTAGTTGCTAAAAATGATGAAGTACATGCAATATTAAGTGATGAAATAAGTAAAAAGAATGTAAAAAGAAAATATATAGCTTTAGTCGATGGAGTAATAAATAATGAAACAGGAACAATAGAATGTATATTAG
>Ga0209373_10002145_pt1 | contig 20545 bp, 30 predicted proteins | sample Higcelweek5metaG_FD_187173 | JGI IMG/M metagenome (GOLD analysis project Ga0209373, IMG submission 187173) | Freshwater pond sediment microbial communities from the University of Edinburgh, under environmental carbon perturbations - High... | ecosystem: Environmental > Aquatic > Freshwater >... | reverse complement strand
GAAAGGAAGGGTAGATATCAGAGAAGCGCTTGCCAATAAAGCTCTGTGAAACGAGAACCGAGAGGTGCGCGTCCGGATGAGCAGACAGAATACGTACGAGCTCTGCCCCCACGTAACCGGTCGCTCCGATAATGCCAACATTAATCTTTGTCATGTTCTTATCCCGCCTTTAAATGATTCCTATATTATAAGCCTCGACGTAACGTTTCACCAGAATAGAGCCCGGAAATATCCTGTCGGTCAAACTCTAATATTTATACAGGGTACTGCATAAAAAACCAAATGGCAAGAAACAAATACATCGAATGGTCAGATTTATACAAAATCGCCAATGCCGAGCGGATTTTTCTGTTTCTTTTGTTATAGTTTTCTCGCCGCATGTCCAAAAACAGACAAGAAGTTTTGGTATTTTTGCATATGGTCAATTTCTTGCGCGAATGCTATATTGTGGATGTGCAAAACGAAACCGTGCGAATCTCGTGCGGTTCATAATTTGGAGGTATCAGAAATGGCAAGTCTATCTTTGCAGCACATCTACAAGAAGTATGAGGGCGGTGTTGTTGCCGTCAGCGATTTTAATCTTGAAATTGCCGATAAGGAATTCATCATCCTCGTTGGACCTTCCGGTTGCGGTAAGTCCACGACCCTTCGTATGATCGCCGGTCTTGAAGATATTTCGGAAGGCGAGATCTACATCGGGGATCGCCTCATCAATGACGTACTTCCCAAGGACAGAGACATCGCCATGGTTTTCCAGAACTATGCTCTTTATCCGCATATGACGGTTTTCGACAATATGGCTTTCGGTCTCAAGCTCCGCAAGGTTCCGAAGGAAGACATCAAGCGTCGCGTCGGCGAGGCCGCCAAGATTCTCGAGATCGAGCACCTTCTCGATCGTAAGCCCAAGGCTCTTTCCGGTGGACAGCGCCAGCGTGTTGCTCTCGGCCGTGCTATCGTCCGTGACCCCAAGGTCTTCCTGATGGACGAGCCTCTCTCCAACCTCGACGCCAAGCTTCGTGTTCAGATGCGTGTTGAGATCACCAAGCTCCACCAGAGACTGCAGACGACGATCGTCTACGTTACACATGACCAGACTGAGGCCATGACCATGGGTACTCGTCTCGTCGTTATGAAGGACGGCTTCATTCAGCAGGTCGACTCTCCCACAGAGCTCTACGAGCACCCCACGAACACATTCGTTGCAGGATTTATCGGAATGCCTCCGATGAACTTCATCAACGCTGTTATCAATGTTCAGGCCGGCGACGTGTATGTCAGCTTTGAGAACTGCTCCGTCAAGCTTCCCGAGCGTTATGCTGTACCGGAAGTTCTTGAGCACGACGGCAAGGAAGTTATCTTCGGCGTACGTCCTGAGGCGATCGCTGACGAGATCAACTATGTCAACGAGCACAAGGAAGCTGCTTTCTCCGCGGACGTCGACGTTGTCGAGCTCCTCGGTGCTGAGACCTACCTGTACGTCACGGTCAACGGCGCACTGCCTCTTACCGCTCGCGTCGATCCCACAACGTCCAGATCCCGCGTTGGAGAAGTTGTTTCTCTGGCGATCGACACCAACCGTGTCCACCTCTTTGATAAGGAAACCGAGCAGAGCATCATTTCCTAATCAAATCTCATTTCACTGAACAAAGACGGCCTCCGCAAGGGGGCCGTTTTTTTATTGTTAGCGTATTGCAACAAATTCGTGAAACAGATAAGATAAAATGAATATGAAAACGACCGGGGTCGTTGTTTTTTGATGCCGGCGTATCGCTTTGCCGCGGGAATGTGTAGGTGAACGAATATGGAAGAAATCAAGAAGTGTATCCGAGAGGTGGGTCAGATCGTCGACAAGACCGTCGGCATAATGGATACCTTGGGTCTTGTGATTGCCTGTACGGATGCCTCGTGGGAAGGAACTGAGGATTCTTCCGTCCGGGCCGTGCTCATGTCCGAGGACATGATTGCAAGCACTGCGGGTAAGACGTATATCAAGATCAACATTGCTGACCAGACGCAGTACATAGGATTCATCACCGGTACGGATGCGACCGCTCGCACCTATCTGGAGCTGATATCTCAGTGGATTCGCGCAGCCTTGCGCGAGCGGAACACAGACGCCGAGAGGGAGACCTTCATCAAGAACATTCTGTTAGAGAATGAGTTGCCCGGTGATATTCCTCTCAAATCCCGCGAGTTCAAGGTACAGTATGCCGTCTCCCGCGTGGTATTCCTTATACGTGTCATGCAGAATGAGAGTTCTTTCTGTATGGAGATTCTGCACAATCTGTTCCCCGACCGCAAATCGACATATATCCTGGCGATGGACGAGGAGACGATTGTTCTCCTTATGGAGGTCGGTGACGATCTCGATGCCTCGATCGATGAGATCAGTAAGACCATCATCGACAACCTGAATACCGAGTCGATGTCCCGCGTGTATATCGGCATCGGCATGGTTGCGGAGACGATGAAGGATGCGGCGAAGTCCTATCGTGAGGCGACAATGGCCTTGCGCGTAGGAAGCATTTTCGAGAACGACCAGTATGTGATGCGCTACGACAAGCTCGGCCTCGGTCGTCTGATCTATCAGTTACCGCCGACGCTTTGCAACATGTTCCTTGATGAGGTGTTCCCGAAGGGCGCGTATGAGTCTTTGGATTCGGAGACACTCCTCACGATCTCGAAGTTTTTCGAGAATAATTTGAACGGCAGCGAGACATCGCGCAGGTTGTTTGTTCACAGGAATACTCTCGTATACCGTCTGGACAAAGTGCAGAAGATTACGGGACTCGATTTGCGCAGCTTCGATGATGCCGTCCTGTTCAAACTAGCGGCGATGGTTCGCACATATCTAGAGAAGCAGGACAAGAACGGGCGTCTCTCATCCGGCAAGTGGTGACGAGATCTATGTCGCGGAGGAAGAGTATTTGATTCGATTTGACAACGTGCATAAGACATACAAGACAGGAACCAATGCCTTGCAAGGCGTCAGCTTCAAGGTAGACGACGGCGAATTTGTGTTCATCATCGGCAAGAGCGGGTCGGGTAAATCGACACTGGTCAAGCTTTTGACGAGAGAAGAGAAGCCGTCTGAGGGCAAGGTTTTTATCGACCATTTTCCTGTTTCGCACATGTCACGCGTTCTGATACCGGTACTACGCCGTCATGTCGGCATGATCTTTCAGGATTTCCGTCTCATTGAGAGCAAGAATGTTTTTGAGAATGTCGCGTTTGCCGGTGAGATTATCGGTATGCCCCGTAAAGAATTAATCCGGACCGTCGAGATTGTTCTGTCCGTCGTGGGCCTCCGTCACAAAGCGGCGGCGATGCCGCATGAGCTTTCAGGCGGCGAACAGCAACGCGTTGCGATTGCACGCGCGATGGTAAACGACCCGCAGTTGATTTTGGCCGATGAGCCTACCGGCAATCTTGACCCGATTAACAGTGAGGCGATTATGGCACTTCTGGCCGAGATTAACCGCAACGGAACGACTGTTGTCATCTGTACGCACGACAGTAATCTCGTCGACCGGATGAAGAAGCGTGTCATCGAGATTTCGGAGGGGCGCGTCATTCGAGATGAGGCAGACGGAGCGTATACGGTTTGTGATACGGATACGGGAATCTGTACGACATACGATACCGATGATGATTACACAGCATCGGACGAAGAAATAGCTCCGGATGAGGAGCCGCTGTTTGGAAGCGACGCTTATGATCAGGACGAGACCGGCGATGAGGATCTCATCGACCCGACCGCTGACCTCTGGATCAACGACGAACCGCTGGTACCGGCTGTCCCCACGAAGGAGGAGCTATGAGACCGCGCGCACTCGCTAATTCCATGAAGGAAGGATTTACGGGGATTTTCCGTCATCCGCTCGTGACCATCGCGTCTGTGACGACAATTCTTCTGATGCTTCTTCTCATGTCCGCATTCGTTATCTTCTCAACCGACGCGCGACACATCATGAAGAATCTCGGACAGCAACCGCCGATCGAGGTCTACATGATGCTTGCTTCGACGCCGGAAGAAAGAACGGCTGTTACCTCGTACCTCGCCGGAGACACCGCGCACGTCAAAGCCTACATCGAGTCCTCGCCGCAACAGAACTATGAAGAATTCCGCGCGAATCTCGGTGACAGCTCTTCCGTGCTAGACGATTTCGACTACAACCAGTTTCTGCCCTTCACGTACAGGGTTCAACTCGTGGATCCCGCATACGCCGATGAAGTCGTGATGCGTCTAGAGGCGATTCCCGGTGTCAATAAGGTAATGCAGGAGCGGCAGGTCATGACGTTTCTGACACAAACGACCCGATGGGTCAATATTATTACCGCCGGCGCCTTTGCCGTGCTCTTCCTGATCGCTCTGTTTATCATATCGAACATGGTTCGTATCTCCGTCTATGCCCGCGCGGCAGAGATCAACATCATGAAGTACATTGGAGCGACGAATTTCTATATTAGGCTTCCGTTCATTATCGAGGGAGCACTGGTCGGACTGATCAGCGCAATCTGTGCGTGGGGGATAACCTGGCTGACCTATAGCAAGATTTATGACGCGTTGATGACGAAGATCGACCCGGGAAGCTTCTATGCGATCCTACCGATGTCGTCTGTATCGAAGATTGTTCTTATCGTCTGTGCCGCGACCGGCATCCTGATCGGAGCCGTCGGCAGTGGAATTTCCGTACGCAAGTACATACAGGTCTAACGGAGGTATACGCATGCGAATCATGCATAAGAGCTCAGAAATCGCGAAAAGAGAAACCCGTTTAACGGATGCTTCCTTGCGCACGACCGCTATGCGAAGATTAACTGCGCTTCTTGCGGCACTATTCGTTGCCGGTGCAATTCTGGGTTTCTCAGCGCCGACCTCCGGCGTTGTGCGTGCCGACTCCACCACCGATAGCATCAATGATGCCAAAGAGAAGAAGGAAGCGGCGCAAGAGGAAATCGATGACGCGCAGGAGAAGATTGACGCCCTGTCCGGCGAGACCGCCCAGCTGTCCGAGGATCTTACGTATCTGAACGATATGAGTGAGGAACAGAAGGCACAATACCTTATTATCGCCGAGGATCTGCAAACCGCTCTTGTCGCCAAGCAAGCCGCAATCGACGTCTATGTCAAATCTCAAGAGGATCTGGCGGCAAAGAAAGCCGAGTATACCGATCGAATCAGCACGATGTTCGAATACCAGAACAAATCGATTCTGGAGATTCTTCTGGAATCCGATAACATTGCCGGTTTTTTTACGAACCTTGAGCTGATCTCGTTGATTGCGGAGTCGGATTCGCAGATGATTGAGGAACTGAACGCGTCGATGGACGATGCGGCAATGAAGAGCGAATACGCGATGCAGGAAGCGATAGATATGCAGGTGATCGCTGACACGAAGCAGGCGGAACTCGAAGCTCTTGAGCAAAAAATCGGCGAAACCGCTGAGGCACTCGAAGAGGCCGAAACACAATTGTCCGAATGGCAGCAGAAGGAAGACGCGTTGGAAGAGGAAGCCGCTAATCTTGACGCGGAGATCGCTCGCTTACAGAAGGAACTGGAGAAGAGTAAGAAGAAGACCGGCGGATCATCCAGTCCGAGTACGCAGATTCCACCGAACGGACAGCTCACCTGGCCATATCCTGGAGACTACACCATCTATTCCGGTTTTGGGATGCGTTTTCATCCCATTTACAAGATCAATAAGATGCACAATGGCGTTGATCTCGGCGGCTCATACGGCAACCCGATTGTCGCAGCGGATGCCGGCACGGTACTCATCGCCTCCGCACCCTGGTCGGGACAGAATACAGGCGGTACGAATTATGGGAATTACATCGTCATTGATCATGGAAACGGAATGACGACGACCTATGCTCATTGTAAAGAACTCTATGTTTCTGTCGGTGACACAGTGTCCGCCGGTCAGGAGATCGCCGCATGCGGCAGTACCGGAACATCGACAGGGGCACATTTGCACTTCGAAGTTCGTGTCAACGGTACTCGTGTGGATCCCGCTCCTTATATACAGTAACGGGTATATAAGAAGATGCGACAGGAGCCCTATGACCGGTTGGCCGGAATATATGATCATTTTCAAAGCGATGTCGATTATGATGCCTGGGTCGAATACATCGACACATTGATTCGCCGCTACGGTACGAGAACCGGAGACGGAAGCGACGGACGGCTGATTGTCTGCGATCTCGGTTGCGGTACAGGAACGGTATGTCGCGGAATTCGTCGCCGGGGTTATGATGTTATCGGAATCGACGCTTCAGAGGCCATGCTTGCGCGAGCTGTCGAGCAATCGCCATCCGGGGATATCCTGTACCTCTGTCAGGACATTACAGATATGGAACTATATGGGACCGTCGATGTTTTTCTGTGTCTTCTCGACACGGTAAACCACATCACGAGGGAATCGGATCTCGTTCGCCTTTTCCACTCCTTTTCCAACTACCTGAATCCCGGCGGACTCTTTATCTTTGATACCGCGACGCGGCATCACCTTGAGAACCACCTCGGCAATCGTTTTTTTCACGCTGTGTACGACGAATACGCACTTCTCTGGCAGAACCGATATGCGAAAAAATCCGGGATCAGCACATCGGATATCGTGATTTTCGAGAAAACCGTTGAAGCGGGAGACCGATACCTTCGCCGCGAACTTCGAATCCGGGAGAAGCTCTACGCGTCTTCGACAATTGAGAGATTATTGCGCGAGTCCGGGATGGATGTCGTTGCGCGCTTCGGCGAATTGACAAGTCGCCCGCCGACGGCACGCGGGCGAAGAGACTTCTGGGTAGCGGTTCGTCCGCCCGAGCCCCACCAATAAACCGCTGCAAGGAGTAGAAGATATGGAAGAATCAATGTTCTATCGCGCGCCGGGTGCGCCGACGGACCCCAATGCGGACTACCTCGTCCGCGCTACAGCTTATGACGGCCATGTGCGGGGACTTTGTATCCGGACGACCGGCGTTGTATCCGATGCCTTTGCGATTCACGGGACCTCTCCCGCAGCGACGGCGGCATTTGGTCGTTTCCTCACAGGCTCGCTGCTTTTGGCGGACACGCTCAAGAACAAAGAGGACTCCCAGACGACCAATATTCGGTCGGATGGACCAATCGGCGGAATGACCGCCGTCTGTGACAGCCGCAGAAACATCCGCGGCGTTCTCCATCATCCGATCGTAGAAACAACATATCGTGCACCAGGAAAGATTGACGTCTCGGCAGCTGTCGGTAAAGGAATCCTCACCGTCGTTCGCGATCTCGGTCTGAAAGAACCCTATGTTGGATCGGTCGAGCTTGTCTCCGGAGAACTGGCGGAAGATTTCACATACTATCTGGCCGTCTCCGAGCAGACACCTTCCGTAGTATCGCTCGGAGTCCTTCTCGGGGCCGACGGCGTACGTCAGGCGGGCGGGTTCCTTGTGCAGGTTCTTCCTGGCGCCCCGGATCATGTAATTGACGCTCTTGAGAAGCGAGCCACCGGTGGGTTTCCCGATATTACTTTTCTTATGGAGGAGGGATTGACGCCGGAGAAGATTCTCGATATGTTCCTGGGCGATCCCGAAATCATCTATCTCGGCGCGGAGCCGGTACAGTATGCCTGCAACTGCAGCCGCGACAAGATGGAGCGAGGACTTCTGACACTCGGTGAGGAGCAATTGCGCGAACTGTCACAGACCGAGGAAGGGATCGAGATCTCATGTCACTTCTGTAAGACAAACTATCATTTTGATAAAGACCAGATAAACCGGTTGGCGGACAGTGCGCGAAAAACGTAAATCATCTCGGAGCTTTTCACGACGGTTCAATGTCGTCGAACGCCCGGCGGGGAAGCGAGAATTCATCTCGCAAATATCGCGAAAAATATGTACTTGCAAATCCCATTTATATGAGATATACTACTCCGTGCGCAAAGAAAATCTTGGCGTAGAGCGTTGATGTCGGAGATTGCCGTTAGTCTTGCGTGCTGCTAAGACAAACGGGTAACTCAGACAGAGCAGTCCGGGCAGCGATCCGGGCGACTTCAACGAGATGGCAGCGTGTGTTTGTGACCGGACACATGCCCAGGCCCAAAGTGCGGCGAACTTCTGTTTTGCTGTAACTGGTTTCCTGGGTTTTCTGATGGTCACACAAGAAACGCCCGGCACGGTTGAAGGAAGTGGCAGATAATTGGAGGAGAAATTTGTATGGCAACCAAACAGAAAGTAAGAATCAAACTCAAGGCATTTGATCACGAGCTTCTCGACCAGAGCGCGGCGCGCATCGTTGAGACAGTGACCAGAACCGGCGCGAGCTTTTCAGGTCCGATCCCGCTCCCTACGGAGAAGGAGATTACGACAATCCTTCGTTCTCCTCATAAGTACAAGGATTCGCGTGAACAGTTTGAGATTCGTACGCATAAGCGTCTGATCGACATTTTTGCTCCCAACCAGAAGACGGTTGATGCATTGATGAAGCTTGACATGCCGGCCGGTGTGAGCATTGAGCTCAAGGTCTGAAGTTAAGCGCATTTCCGGCTTTGCGCCTTTCGCATGAGGGTATCGCAAGGCCGGGGTCATGTTCTGGGGTAATCCCTCGAACCAATAACCGAAGGAGGTATAAGAAAGATGAGTAAATTCATGCTTGGCAAGAAGGCCGGAATGACACAGATGTTCGATGAGAACGGCATCGCAATCCCGGCAACCGTCATTGAGTGCGAGCCTATGGTCGTCATTCAGAACAAGACGGAAGAGAAGGACGGGTATGCGTCGGTCAAGGTTGCCGTCGGAGCCATTCGCGAGAAGCTGGTGAACAAGCCCGACATGGGACAGTTCAAGAAGGCCGGTGCTTCCGTGAAGCGTCATATGCGCGAGTTTTCCGCCGAATCCGAGTTCTCGCTCGGACAGGAGATTAAGGTCTCTGATATGTTCAGCGTGGGAGATCACGTTGACGTGAGCGGCGTTTCCAAAGGTAAAGGCTATGCCGGTAACATCAAGCGCCACGGTCAGAAGGGCGGTCCAGGCGGACACGGTTCTATGTACCACAGACGCGTCGGTTCCATGGGCGCCAATACCACACCTGCTCGTGTTCGCAAGGGTAAGAAGATGCCCGGACACATGGGTGCGGTTAATTGCACCGTACAGAACCTGAATGTCGTCCTTGTGGACGGCGAGAGAGGGATCCTCGTGCTTCGAGGCGCAGTCCCCGGCCCGAAGGGCGGACTTGTTTCGATCGAGACGTCCGTCAAGTCAAAGTAATTCGGCGTAAGGAGGAGCATAGAAAATGGCAAAAGTAGATGTCTACAATCTGGATGGAGCCGTTACGGGTCAGATCGACCTTTCCGACGATATCTTTGGTATCGAGCCGAATGCGTTTGCGATGCAGGCCGTAATCAGAAATCAGCTGGCGAATCGTCGTCAGGGCACTCAATCCACCAAAACAAGAAGCGAAGTCAGAGGCGGCGGCAGAAAGCCGTATCGTCAGAAGGGAACCGGTCGTGCCCGTCACGGCTCTACACGTTCCGCACAGTATGTCGGCGGCGGCATCATTTTTGGGCCCAAGCCGAGAGACTACAGCTACACTCTGCCGAAGAAGGTCAGAAGACTAGCGATGAAGTCCGCTCTTTCGTCAAAGCTCTTGGCACAGAACATTATCGTTGTTGATTCTCTCAATTTCGACGAGATCAAGACAGCGAAGATGGTTAAGGTCATGAAGGCTCTGAAGATCGAGACCCCGGCTCTCGTTGTTCTCGCTGAGAAGAACGTGAATGTCGAGAAGTCCGCAAGAAACATTCCCACAATTAAGACGGCTTTCGTCAACACGATCAACGTGTTCGACATCCTGAAGTATGACCGCTTCGTCATCACAAAGGACGCCGCAATCAAGGTTCAGGAGGTGTACGTATGATGAAGACACCGCAGGATATTATTTTGAAGCCGATCATCACCGAGAAGAGCTCTTTAGATTCTTCTCTCGGCAAGTATTCCTTCAAGGTAGATGAGAGAGCCACAAAGACTGAGATTCGCATGGCCATTGAGCAGCTGTTCGATGTCAAGGTTCTCTCGGTCAACACCTCCCGCTATGACGGTAAGGTGAAGAGACAGCGCGGCATTCCCGGCATGACTTCTTCCTTTAAGAAGGCTGTCGTTTCGATTGCAACGGAAACAAAGGACGCTACATACAAGGCCAAGGGCGGCAAGTCCGTCAAGGTCTCCGGCAAGTATAAGACGTCGATTGAAGAATTCGGGTTTGGCCAGTAAACGGCCGGATTGATGAAGGAGTGAAGAAAGATGCCAGTAAAAACTTTTAATCCTACTTCCCCTGCCGTACGTCAGATGACGGTCGCCGATTTCTCCGTTCTCACGAACAAGAAACCGGAGAAGAGCCTCCTCGTATCAGGCAAGAAGACAGGCGGACGCAATGCCTACGGCCGTATCACGGTCCGCCACATCGGCGGAGGCAATCGCCGCAAGATCCGTATTATCGATTGGAAGAGACAGAAGGACTCGATTCCTGCGACAGTCGTCGCCCTGGAATATGATCCGAACCGTACCGCTTATATCGCTCTTCTGCAGTATGCTGACGGCACAAAGTCCTACATCATTGCACCGCAGGGTATCATCGTAGGATCCAAGGTAGTCAGCGGAACTGACGCGGATATCGTCGCGGGCAATGCGCTTCCGATCGAGAATATTCCGGTTGGTACCATTCTCCACGCGATTGAGCTCAAGCCCGGCAAGGGCGCTCAGATGGTCCGTACGGCAGGTGCCGGCGCCCAGCTGATGGCCAAGGAGGGCGCGTATGCCCAGCTTCGTCTGCCGTCCGGTGAGGTTCGCATGGTTTCCGTAAAGTGCCGCGCGACCGTCGGTACAGTTGGTAACAACGAACACGAGAATATTACAGTCGGCAAGGCCGGACGCAAGCGTCACATGGGCGTCAGACCCACCGTTCGCGGTGTTGTCATGAACCCTTGCGATCACCCGCACGGTGGTGGTGAAGGTAAGTCTCCGATCGGCCGTCCCGGCCCTGTAACACCTTGGGGCGTACCGACTCTCGGCAAGAAGACGAGAAACAAGAAGAAACCGTCAAGCAAGTATATCGTCAAGAGAAGAAAGTGAAAGGAGGCTCGTAACCGATGAGTAGATCAACAAAGAAGGGCTATTTTGTACAGGATGTGCTGATGAAGCGTATCGTAGCCATGAATGCCGTTAATGAGAAGAAGGTTGTTAAGACCTGGTCGAGAGCCTCGACGATCTTCCCCGAGTTCGTAGGACATACGATCGCGGTATATGACGGAAGAAAGCATGTTCCGGTTTACGTAACAGATGAAATGGTTGGACATAAGCTCGGCGAGTTCGCTCCTACGAGGACGTTCAGAGGCCATGCGGGCGAGAAATCAACAGGCGGCCGCTGAGTAAGCGAAAGCTCTTGAAGGGAGGAACATCTAGTGGAAAAGAAAGTCATGAGCAAAGAATTTTTGCTTGAGAACCGCGAGGAAATCCTTGCGGAACAGGCGGCCCCCGCCAGAAGAAATGCAAAACCGAAGCTTCTCACAAAGAAGGAGCGTAAGGTTCTTGGTGTTGGCCGTGACGAAGGCAGAGCAATTGCGAAATATGTTCGCGTCACCCCCCGTAAGATGAAGGTTGTTATTGACCTCATCAAGGGAAAAAGCCTTGACGATGCGTACGCAATTCTGATGTATACACCGAAGGCGGCATCTCCGGTCCTTACCAAGGCACTGAAGTCTGCCGAAGCCAATTGTGTGAACCGTGAAACGGGAGCGTTGAACCGTGACGCTCTCTATGTAGCTGACGCATTCGCAAATCAGGGCCCCGTTCTGAAGCGCTTTATGCCGAGGGCGAGAGGATCCGCTGCAAGAATCAACAAGAGAACAAGCCATGTAACGGTCGTTCTCAAGGAAAAAGCGTAAGGAGGATATCGAGAATGGGCCAGAAGGTTAATCCCCATGGTTTGCGGGTTGGTGTCATCAAGGGATGGGATACTCGCTGGTATGCGGATAAGAAGACATTCAGCGATTATCTGGTTGAAGACAAGAAGATCCGAGTCTTCGTTAAGAAAGAGTGTTTTGCTGCCGGCGTATCGAACATTGAGATCGAGCGCAAAGGCGACGATAAGACAATGGTTATCATCAATACGGCTAAGCCCGGTATCATTATCGGACGTCAAGGTGCCGGAATCGAAGATTTGAAGAAGAAGCTCCAGAAGCAGTTCAACAAGAACTTCTTCGTGGATATCCGTGAGATCCGTACACCGGATACTTCGGCACAGCTGGTTGCGGAAAGTATTGCCGCTCAGCTGGAGAAGAGAATCTCCTTCCGTCGTGCGATGAAGCAGGCCATGATGCGCACGATGAAAGCTGGAGCGAAGGGAATCAAGACACAGGTTTCCGGTCGTCTGGGCGGTGCAGAAATTGCCCGCGTCGAGCACTATCATGAAGGAACAATTCCGCTTCAGACTCTTCGTGCGGATATTGACTACGGATTTGCCGAAGCCAGTACAACGTACGGACGCATCGGCGTCAAGGTCTGGATCTACCGTGGAGAAATTCTTACCGCCAAAAAGCCTGCGGTAAAGGTTGAGGAAGGGGGAGACAAGTAATGCTTCTTCCAAAGAGAGTCAAGTATAGAAAGCAGCATCGCGGACGTCTTACAGGTAAGGCAACGCGCGGCAATGTGATCGCATACGGTGAGTTCGGCCTTGTGGCGACAGAACCCTGCTGGATCAAGGCGAATCAGATCGAAGCCGCACGTATTGCGATCAACCGCTACGTCAAAAGAGGCGGACAGGTCTGGATCAAGATTTTCCCCGACAAGCCGGTAACATCGAAGCCTGCCGAAACCCGAATGGGTTCCGGTAAGGGATCTCCGGAGTACTGGGTTGCCGTAGTCAAGCCGGGCCGCGTTCTTTTCGAGATCGCCGGAGTACCGGAAGACCAGGCCAGAGAAGCAATGCGTCTTGCTGGACACAAGCTTCCCTGCGCAACGAAGTTTATTGCGAAAGAACAGGAGGGTGACGTAAATGAAGGCTGATGAAATCCGCGGAAAGTCCGCAGACGAGCTTAAGAAGGAACTGGTAGCCCTCAAGGAAGAGCTCTTCAAGCTTCGTTTCCAGCACGCCACGAACCAGCTTGAGAACCCGCAGCGCCTTGGTGCTGTCAAAAGGGATATTGCCCGCGTGAATACGATTATCCGTGAGCAAGAGCTCAAGGCGAAGAAATAAGGGGGAATAAGCAGATGAGCGATCGTAACCTCAGAAAAACGCGCGTCGGCATCGTATCGAGCGACAAAATGGACAAGACCATCGTCGTATCGGTTACCGAGCATGTAAAGCACCCGCTGTATAAGAAGATCATCAAGAGAACTTACAAGCTGAAGGCTCATGATGAAGAGAATGCTTGCGGCGTTGGCGACAAGGTCAAAGTAATGGAAACTCGCCCGCTCTCGCGTGATAAGCGCTGGAGACTCGTCGAGATTGTTGAGAAGGCGAAATAATACGTAGCCGTTATCGGTTTTCACGTAAAGGAGGAAAACTAGCATGATTCAAGTAGAATCCAGACTGAGATCTGCTGACAACACCGGTGCAAAGGAACTACTCTGCATCAAGGTGCTCGGCGGTTCGTGGCGCAAATATGCGAATATCGGCGATGTCATCGTATGCTCCGTAAAGTCGGCCGCTCCTGGCGGTGTCGTTAAGAAGGGCGAAGTTGTAAAGGCTGTCATCGTTCGATCCAAAAGAGGTGTCAGAAGACCCGATGGATCGTATATCAAGTTCGATGAGAATGCTTGCGTTATCATCAAGGAAGACAAGAACCCGAAGGGCACGCGTATCTTTGGGCCTATCGCAAGAGAGCTCCGAGACAAGGACTACATGAAAATCCTTTCTCTGGCCCCAGAAGTTTTGTAAGGAGGACGACAAATGGCAAGCAAGATTCATGTTAAAAAAGATGATACCGTCGTCGTGCTCTCGGGCAAGGACGCGGGCAAGCAGGGTAAGGTTATCAAGGCGACTCCGGATGACGGACGCGTGTTCGTTTCGGGAATCAACATGGTAACAAAGCACCAGAAGGCGAGAGGTCAGTATAAGCCTGCAGCTCTCATCAATCGCGAGGGATCCATCGACGCTTCGAATGTCATGGTCGTATGCCCCAAGTGCGGAAAGCCTTCCCGTGTCGCTTCGAAGGTGAATACCGACGGATCTAAGGACCGTGTCTGCAAAAAGTGCAGCGCTGTCATCGATACCGTCAAGAAGGCCAGCAAGGAGGGTTAATCGATGTCTAGACTCAAAGATAAGTACGCATCCGAAGTTGCGCCTGCGCTGCAGGAGACCTTCCGTTACAAGTCCGTCATGCAGGTTCCCAAGGTTGAGAAGATTGTTCTTAACATGGGTGTCGGCGAGGTGAACAGCAATCCTAAGGCTCTTGAGAATGCGATGCGCGATATGGGAATTATTTCCGGTCAGAGACCCGTAGCTACAATTGCTACGAAGTCCGTTGCTGCTTTCAAGCTGAGAGAAGGCATGAAGATCGGCTGCAAGGTTACCCTTCGCGGCGAGAAGATGTATGACTTCCTCGACAAGCTGATGAGTATCTCTCTTCCTCGAGTACGCGACTTCCGCGGTGTTAGCGCCAACTCCTTTGACGGTCACGGCAACTATGCCATGGGCATCAAGGAACAGCTGATGTTCCCGGAAATCGAATACGATAAGGTAGACAAGATTCGCGGAATGGATATTATCATCGTTACGACAGCCAAGACGGACGAAGAGGCCAGAGAGCTTCTGAAGCTCCTCGGCATGCCGTTCCGTAAGTAAGCAGGAGGAGGATAGTTACATGGCAAAAAAGTCAATGATCCTGAAGGCACAGAAGCCCGCGAAGTTCAAAACGCAGCAGCACAACCGCTGCAAACTCTGCGGCAGACCTCATGCCTATATCCGTAAGTACGGCATCTGCCGTCTCTGCTTCCGCGACTTGGCATATAAGGGACAAATCCCCGGCGTCCGCAAGGCCAGCTGGTAACGAAGATTAATCGAAGGAGGAAATAGTATGCAGATTACAGATGCAATCGCAGATATGCTGACAAGAATCCGTAACGCCGGCACAGCCGGTCATCCGACGGTTATGATTCCGGCTTCCAATCTGAAGAAGGCGATCGCACAGATTCTTTTGGATGAAGGATTTATCACCCGCTTCGAAGTGACCGAAGATGATAAGCAGGGTATGATCAAGGTAACGCTCAAGTATGCTGCCAGAAAGAGCGTCATTACCGGCATCAAGCGTATCTCGAAGCCTGGTCTTCGCGTATATACGGATCTCGAGAACCTTCCTAAGGTTCTTGGCGGACTCGGTATCGCAATCATCTCTACATCAAAGGGAATCATGACCGACAAGAAAGCACGCCAGCTCGGCGTGGGCGGAGAGGTTATGGCTTACGTCTGGTAAGCTATAAGGCCCTCATAATGAGCGGCCAGAACACTCTGAAAGGGAGGATACGAGAATGAATCGGATCCCCCGTAATCTTAAGAGCAGGAGGTAATCAATATGTCTCGAATTGGCAGAATGCCGATCACGATCCCCGCGGGGGTCGAAGTTAAACTGGAAGGCCGTACGATCACGGTCAATGGCAAGGGTGGAACACTTGTAACCGAGATTCATCCCGAAATGACCGTCAAGATTGACGGTGCCGTCATCACCGTCGAGAGACCTTCCGAAGAAAAGAAGCACAAGGCCCTTCACGGCCTTACGCGCTCCCTCATCAACAATATGGTGACGGGTGTCAACGAAGGATTTTCCAAGACATTAGAGATTAACGGTGTCGGCTTTAAGGCCGCAAAGGATGGAAAGCAGCTTAACCTTAACCTGGGTTATTCCCATCCGATTGCGCTGGTAGAACCCGAGGGAATCACCATCGAGGTCCCCGCCGCGAACAGAATCATCGTTAAAGGTGCAGACAAACAGTTGGTCGGTGAGACCGCTGCGAAGATACGTGCCTTCAGACTTCCCGACGTTTATAAGGGCAAGGGTATTAAGTACTCTTACGAGACCTTAAGAATCAAGGAAGGCAAGACCGGAGCCAAGAAATAAGAGAAGGGGTGAAAAGCATGATTAATAAGCCTGATAGCAACAAAATCCGCTTGAGAAAGCATCTGCGTGTTCGCAAAAAGATCACCGGAACCCCCGAGCGTCCGCGTCTGTGCGTTTTCCGTTCCAATACCAATATCTATGCGCAGATCATTGACGATACACAGGGCTTTACGCTCGCAAGCGCATCAACCCTCGAGAAGGATATCAAGACCGGACTCCCATACGGCGGTAACATCGAAGGTGCCAAAGCCGTCGGCAAGCTCCTCGCTGAGCGCGCTACCGAAAAGGGAATCAAGGCCGTTGTATTCGACAGAGGCGGATACATTTTCCACGGCCGCGTAGCGGCACTGGCAGAGGCAGCCCGCGAGGCTGGACTCAGTTTCTAAGCAGGAGGGAAACAGAAGATGCGTATTGATCCGAATACCGTTGAACTGAAAGAAAAGGTCATCCATATCGGCCGTGTATCCAAAACCGTTAAGGGCGGTCGAAACTTCCGTTTCGCAGCTCTTGTCATCGTCGGAGACGAGAACGGTCACGTCGGTAAGGGAATCGGCAAAGCTGCTGAAATCCCTGATGCGATCCGCAAAGGCATCGAAGACGCCAAGAAGAATCTGGTCTATGTCCCGATCCACGGAACCACGATTCCTCATGAGACACTCGGCGTTTTTGGCGCAGGAAAGATAGTCATGAAGCCGGCGAAGGCCGGTACCGGCGTTATCGCCGGTGGTCCTGTCCGTGCTGTTTGCGAAATGGCCGGAATTAAGGACATTCGTACGAAGTCGTTGGGAACAAACAACCCCAACAATATGGTCAACGCTACACTCGAGGGTCTCAAGAGCCTTAAGTCTCTTGAAGAAGTCGCTCGTCTCCGTGGCAAGACCGTAGAAGAAATAATGTGATAGGAGGTGCGTCATCCATGGCTGAATTAAAGATTACCCTGGTGAAGAGCACCAATAGTGCACAAAAGATCCATACCGCTACCGTAGCCGCTCTCGGCCTTCGGAAGATCGGTCAGTCCGTCATCAAGAAGGACTCCGAGGCAATCCGCGGAATGGTTCACAAGGTTGCTCATCTTGTTACTTGCGAAGAAGTCTAACGGAGGTAGAAAAGAATGAAGCTCAATGATATGACTTCCAGCGGAAATGCTAAGGCATACCGCAAAGGCCGCGGCGTAGGCAGCGGCAACGGCAAGACTGCAGGCCGTGGCCACAAAGGCCAGAACTCCCGCTCCGGCGGCGGCGTACGTCCCGGCTTTGAGGGCGGACAAATGCCTCTGTACAGACGTCTTCCGAAGCGCGGCTTCAACAACAAGCAGTTTGCGCCTTCGTACATCGAGGTCAACATCTCTGATCTCGAGCGTTTTGCGGACGGTACGATCGTCGATGCGGAGCTTCTCAAGAACTCCGGACTGCTCTCAGTCCCGAAGACGAACGACGGCATAAAGGTCCTTGGCACAGGTGATTTGACCAAGAAGCTGACCGTAAAGGCAGCGAAATTCACAGCATCCGCCAAGGAGAAGATCGAAAAAGCTGGTGGCTCGGCCTCGGAGGTATGAGATGAAAGGTATTTTCGCTACCTTGGTCAACGCATTTCGCGTACCGGAACTGAGAAAGAAGATTCTCTTCACGCTATTCATTCTGACTATCTATCAGCTGGGTGCGTTGATTCCGGTTCCAGGTCTTAATCGCGAAGTCTTTTCAACGTTACTACAGAGAATGGGTCAGATCGGTCAGATGATGAACATCATCACCGGTGGCAGCCTCTACGCGGCATCCATCTTCGCGATGGGTATCACGCCCTACATCAACTCATCGATCATCATCCAACTTCTCACCGTGGCGATCCCTCCCCTCGAGCGTATGCAGAAGGAAGGCGAACCCGGCAAGAAGAAGATCCAGAAGATTGTCCGCTTCACGACGATCGGCCTAGCGCTGATCCAGGCAACGGCCTTCTGGTTCGCAACGAAGGAAGCGATGACATCGCTTATGCATCCCGCTCTTGCGGCGATCCTCATCATTGTATCGTTCACTGCCGGAACCGCGTTCATCATGTGGCTCGGCGAACGGATTAATGAGAAGGGTATCGGCAACGGTATTTCGTTGATCATCTTCACGGGTATCGTTACCCGTATTCCGGACATGGCGAATTCTCTGTTCAATCACGCGATTGCGGTGTCGGGTCAGTTTGATCCCATGGCTCTCGGCGTAGTCTTAGGAGTTCTGCTCTTTGTCTCAATTACGCTGGCGACGACGGCGACGATTATTTTCGTTGTCTTTGTTCAGAACGCCGAGAGAAGAATCGCGGTACAGTACTCGAAGAAGGTTGTCGGAAGAAAGACCTACGGCGGACAGAATACCTATATCCCGCTCAAGGTCAATCAGTCCGGCGTCATGCCTGTCATCTTCGCGATGTCGATCCTGTCGCTGCCGCAGACCATCGTCTCGATGTTTTTCGCTTCGAGCGATAACGTTGTCGTCGATTGGTTCCGGAACTTCGGTTCGAATCCCTTTTACTATGTGGTCGAAGTAGCGGCCATCCTCGGTTTCACATTCTTCTATTCGATGATTCAGTTCAACCCGATCGAGATCTCCAACAACCTGCAGAAGAACGGTGGATTTATCCCCGGTGTTCGTCCGGGTCGCCCGACGTCGGATTACATTAAGCGTACGGCCAGCCGTATGAACTGGGTGGATGGAATATTTCTTTCGCTTGTTGTTCTGATTCCTACCTTGTTGGGCACTCTCGCTCATATTCCCGATGTCTGGTTCGCCGGAACATCCGTTCTCATTCTGACAGGTGTTGCAAATGACCTCGTCAAGCAGATTGAATCGCAGATGGTAACACATCACTATCGTGGCTTCCTTGATTAAGGAAATACCCGATATGCGAAGAAAGTCTGCTCCAAGACCGGATCTATTCCGGTGGATAGTAAAATGATTGCCGATAGCCTCGCGCGGAATACAACCCACGTATTCCGTGCGGGGCTGTACGAGCGTTATACGTAAGGTGGGAAGGAGACATCTCCTGTCACTGGATCAGGGGGGAGAGTAACATGCGATTGATTATATTGGGAGCACCGGGATCCGGTAAGGGAACGATTGCGATCGAACTTCAGAAGGAATACGGTATTGCTCATATTTCGACCGGCGATATTTTTCGCGCCAATATAAAGGAACAAACGCCACTCGGTATCGAAGCCAAGGCATTTATCGATAAGGGCGAACTGGTTCCAGATTCGGTAACCATCGCGATGCTCAAGGATAGGATTTCCCGCGAGGACTGCAACGGAGGATTTCTCCTGGATGGTTTTCCGCGAACGATTCCTCAGGCTGAAGCACTGGATCAATTCCTCGTCGAGCAGCATCAGTCGATCGACGCAGTGATATGCATATCCATTGCTGACGATCAGATCATTGAGCGCGTTTCCGGCCGCCGCGTATGCATCACCTGTGGCGCGAGCTACAATATTCCTTTCCGCCCTTGCCTTGTTGAAGGAATCTGTGATGCTTGTGGGGGCGTTGTTACCCAGCGTGATGACGATCAACCCGAAACGGTACTCAAAAGGCTTAAAACCTACCACGAGAAGACACAGCCGCTCGTTGATTTTTACACGAACAGAGGTCTGATTCTTCCGGCGGATAACAATGTGAACTACCACGCAGCGTTGCAGGAGATCCGTGATGGATTAGCCGCTCGTGGCATCTTGTGAAGAAGTAGGAGAAGACATGGTATCACTCAAGACTCCGGACGAGATTCAGAAACTTAAGAATGCTGGCCGAGTTGTCGCACTCGTCTTTGAGGCGGTTGCTGAAATGATCCGGCCGGGAATCTCAACGTGGGAAATTGATCAGATAGCCGATAAAATCATTCGTGCGGAAGGTGCGACACCGTCCTTCCTGCACTACGGGCATCCGCCTTTTCCTGCGTCGACTTGCATTTCTATCAATGAAGAGGTTGTGCACGGTATACCGAGTCGCGACCGGATTCTTTTTGAAGGAGATATTGTCAGTCTTGACGTGGGTGCTTTTCTGGACGGATACCACGGAGACGCCGCGAGAACGTATGCGGTCGGCAAGATCAGCCCCGAGAAGGCCGCTCTTATCCGCGTTACCGAAGAATGTTTCACCAAGGCCTTTGAAGTTGCCGTTTCCGGCAATCGAATCGGGGATGTCTCGTTCGCGGTTCAGCAACATGCCGAATCCTTCGGATATGGTGTCGTTCGAGAACTCACCGGTCATGGCATCGGTACGAAGCTCCACGAGGAGCCTGATGTACCGAACTTCGGACGCAAAGGTCACGGCATGCGAATTGCCCCCGGTCTCGTTATCGCAGTAGAACCGATGATCAACATGGGAACGCACAAGGTTCGAATGCTTGACGACGAATGGACCATTGTTACGGCTGACCGTCTTCCTTCGGCGCACTATGAGAATACAATCGCAATCACTCCT
>Ga0209373_10002141_pt1 | contig 20563 bp, 14 predicted proteins | sample Higcelweek5metaG_FD_187173 | JGI IMG/M metagenome (GOLD analysis project Ga0209373, IMG submission 187173) | Freshwater pond sediment microbial communities from the University of Edinburgh, under environmental carbon perturbations - High... | ecosystem: Environmental > Aquatic > Freshwater >... | reverse complement strand
ATTATTTTTATAGTTTGGATAAAGAAGTGCGATTAGATATTATAAACTTGGGCGAGAGTGAATTTGAGTCAAGAATTAAAAAATTGCAAAAGGACAGAGAAATAATTCCTCTTGCGAGTGAATTAGAGAAGGCGAGGCAAGATTATCTTAAAAAAGAGGATGAAATTGGTATGACAGTTTTGAAGCTTAAGAATTTTTTTAAAAATATTATCATAGATGATAAATATGAAATTGAAAAAGAATTAGAGGAATACAAGGAAAGATACGAGCTGGCTTTAAAAAATTATACCCAAGCTATTGTGGATATTGAGGGATTGGATGACAAAGAGGAGAGAGAAATTTTATTTCGTTATGCCAAGTTTGGGGAAACTTTGAATTTGATGGATGCTAGGGAAACTATCAAATTTCAAAAAAGTCCATATTGGGAAAGTTTTAAGAGAGATTTGGGTGTGGGCACATTAAGTTTAGTGGACAAATACAAGGATTTACTTGGTAAATCAAGAAAATTTATAACTGAAAAAACTAGTTCAAAATTGTTGGGAATTGGTGGCGGAGCAATTGCAGTAGGTGGAGCGATGTCTTTTTCGGCGGGATTTTTTTCTGGGATTGGGTACGTAGCTCGGGTAATGGGTATCGCAGTGGCAACTAAAGGTTTTTATGAGAAGGCCGAGACAGAGGCTTTTATAAAAAAGGAACAGGATACAAAAAAATACTTCGTTGATATTGAGGGACGCTATGTTTATATGGATGGTTTAAAGTCAAAAATAGATGAAGATTTTAAGGAGGAACTGAATTTGATTATAAAAAATATTCCAGAATCAGCAATGCAAGAAAGGGAGCAGGAAGTTAGAAGAATCTTATCATCTTTTGGTAAGGCGGTTTTGATGAATTTGGCTTTTTATGAAATGGGAAAAATTTTAAAAGATAGTGGACTAATAGAGGAGGGAATGGCAATGATAAAAGAATATATTCCAACAGAAAAAATAGCTAGTTTTATGGGGATAGCTTCTAGTTCAGATGGTGCAAAAGTGCATAGCGGACCAAGTTATCCGCCTATTGAAAATGGAACTCCAATTGAGCAGAATGCTAAAAATATGAATGATGGTGGGGCAGTAGATACTTCAAAAACAGTCCAAGATCCTGCCATGGAAGCGGAAAAAGCTCCTGATAAAATTGGAGAAACTGAGGAATCAATCCCAGGTGATAGTAATTCTAATCAAGAAATTAAAATAGATGATTTAGAAAAAGAAGTTATTAAAGATAAATTTAATGGAATTGAGGTGAATGATTTGAGTCGGGGCAATATAGCAATTATTGAAGGCAAGGGAATAAAGGATTCCGTGGCTAGTCTATTGGCTCAAAATAGCGAAAAACTAACTGAGGGAAAAATGGGTTGGGATCCAAATAAATATAAGAGCGTAGAGGAATGGGCAAATAAGCGAGCTATTGGGATAGTTGCTGAGCTAAAAGAGAAATATCCAGAATACGATTTTGATAAAGTTTCTGTTGATTCTAAAATTGAAGTTGACTTGAGCAATAAGGCGGATATTAAAGTTGTTGGTTTTGACGATCCTAAACATTTAGGTGGAAGTCAAAATTTTGTAAAAGATTTAGAGGAAAAAACATCTGAAGAGTCTACTCTAAATAATAATGAAAATATTACCAAAGAAAAAGTTGCACCTGAGATAAAAAAAGAAGTTCCTCAGACGGATATAGAAAAGGATGTTTTGAAAATGGAAGTAGAGATTAACAGGGTCAATACTTTAAAAGAGGTTTCAGTAGCGAATATTTTAGGATTTAAACCAGCTGAATATGCTGAGCTGAATGATATTTCGCTTAAGCAGTTGTTTGGAGAGTTAAAGGATTCTGGAAATCCAGAGAATCCTAATGTTAAATTGAAAAATCTTTTCAATTTTATGATAGAGAATGGACAAATCGATGATATGGATAAAACTATTTCTGAGACAATTCGAGGCCTAAGTGATCAATCTTTAAAGGATGTTATAGTTGGATATGAGTCAGTTACACCAGAGGAATACAACGTCTTTATTAACGGCTTGATGCGAGGTGAGTTTCAATTGGGTATGAGTTTGAATGGAGTGCGTGGTGTGTTTTTAAATTTAGACAAAATTAGAGATAACGCTATTGGAAATCAATCAAATGGAGAAATGTTTAAATTATTTAAGGAGTCTGTCGAAAAAACTGGAATTAAATTTGGATATAGTGACAACGATAGCGTTAAATCTTATGTGATGAAGGCAATGATAAAGGCCTATGAAAACGGTTCAATTGGGAGACTCAGAGAGGCGCTTAAAGAAATTAACGGGGATATAAAATAATGAAATTTAAATCATTTAACTTGCTATCCGTCAGCTAAAGGAGGCGGAAATAAAAATATGGATAAAAAAAATCAAGATAAAATAAAAAATGAGATAATGAAAGATCTCGGCTTTGATAAATTGGCAGAAGATAAGCAAGACGATGTTTTAGCTAAGATTGGAGAAATTATTCTTAAAAAGGTATTTATTGAAACTATTGATCAGCTTGATGCGCAGAGTATTAAGGATTTTAGAGAAATGCTTAAAAATGGTGAAAGTGCTGAAAAAATAGAAGAATTTTTAGGTGCAAAAATTGAAAATTATGATATGATAATAGGGAAGATTGTGGAAGAGGTGAAGGAGGATATAAGAAATAATTAAATTATTTATTAAGCAAAAATATGTCTGATGAAAAAATAATAGATTCTAATTTAGAATTGGCAAAGGAAAGTGGCGCAGGTGAGGGTAAGCATGAAAAAGGGGGAGTTGATAAAGTTGAAAAATCTGGGGAGCCTACTATTTTTTCACCAGAAAAAGAAATTAGTAAGGAAATTTCTGGTGCAGAAAAAGATTCAAGTTATGATGAAATTCTTTCTAAGATTGCACAAAATCCTGTTAAAGATGATGATGTAAAAACTGATGCGGAGATAATTTTAGAAAAAAAAATGGATGCTCAAAGTAATGTGCAACATCTTGTTGATCTAGCGTTAAGCAAAGGAGTTACTCATGCGGTTAAAGTAGCTAGGCAGATGGATGACAATTACGTGCTAGATATGATGCATGATAGAATGATTTCTGATGAATTTCATAGGGTTTTGATTGATAAGAAATTTATTACCAATGAATAATTTTGGTATTTAAAATCAAAATAAAATTTTAAATTAAAAACAAAAATGTTAAATTTTAGTCTTGATGCATTGTTTATATTTTTAATGCTATCATTTGGAGCAATGGCTACTATCAGTGGTTTGCTTTTGGTTATAAAGAGTTTTGTTCGTTTTCGTGCTCAAATTAATTATTCCATGAACATGGATCTGGAGGTGATAAAGGTTGCGAAATTAAATAAAAAGGATGGTAGTCATTCAGGTAGTGGGCAGAGTGAATCATGGAAAGAGGAAATTGGTGCGATGGAACAGCTCCTGGCCACTTTATCTAAGATTAAAAAAAACAAATCTTTTTTCTGGGGAATTTTTTATGATACACCTTGTATTTCTTTGGAAATCGCTAATCCTTCAGATAGTGAAGAAATATTTTTTTATGTTGCTATGGCTAAAAAAATAAGAAGTACTGTAGAGAAGCAAATTCATAGTTATTTTCCTAATGCATCTATCGAAAAGATTCCAGATTATACTATTTTTTATCCGGGTAGTTTTACTTCATCGGCAATTTTAGATTTAAAAAATAAACATGCCCTTCCTCTAAAAACTTATGAGATGATGGATATCGATCCGCTTAATGAGCTTTCTAATTCTTTGAGTAAATTTAAAACTGAGGAAGAAGGTGCAGCTGTACAATTGGTAATAACTCCAGCCAGGGGGAAATGGTATACCTTGGGTAGAACTATCGCGCACAATATGCAACAAGGTAAACAGCTTAGGGATGTACATTCTGATTCAATAACAGAAAAAGTAGGTACTGAGTTAGGCAAAGGTCTTGGAAACCTGGTACATGGGATGGTTACCAATAAACAGACTCAGGGAGATAACTTGACCAAGGAATATGTCCAATTAACCCCAGAGGAGCAAGAATTAATTAAGGCTATAGAGCGTAAATCTAATAAGGCTGGTTTTAGGGTTAATATTAGATTATTGGCCTCGGCAAGTACTCAAGAGAGGGCGGATGAGATATTGGCTCAAATAGAAAACTCATTTGCTCAATTTGAAAATCATGGAGTAAATAATTTTAAAATAAAAAAGAGGGTAAAAAGTAGAGATATTTCTTATGACTACATTTTTAGAAATTTTAGTGAAGAAAATTCTGTAATTTTAAATACGGAGGAAATTGCTAGTATTTTTCATTTTCCTATTTCTACTACCGAAACTCCAAAAATAAAATGGTTAAAGGCAGGCGCTGCTCCGCCACCAATCAATATGCCCAAGGATGGGATTCTTCTGGGATATAATGATTATCGAGGGGAAAAGACTGAGGTGCGCTTATCTGATGGAGATAGAAGGCGGCATCTTTATACTATCGGACAAACTGGAGTTGGAAAATCAAATTTTTTACAAGAGATGGCTAAACAAGATGTGCGCAATGGAAAGGGAATTTGTTTTATCGATCCTCATGGCGATGCGATTGAAGACATTTTAACAGCTGTGCCCAAAGAAAGAGCTGAGGATGTTATTATCTTTAACCCTGCTGATAGTGAGAGACCCTTGGGCTTAAATATGTTAGAGTATGAAAGGCCAGAGGAAAAAAGTTTTGTTATAAATGAGATGATAAGTATTTTTGATAAGCTTTATGATTTAAAGCAAACTGGTGGACCAATGTTCGAACAGTATGCTAGAAATGCGATGCTTCTTGTGATGGAACATCCGGAGTCAGGATCGACTTTAATGGAAATTCCAAAAGTTCTAGCTGATCAAGATTTCAGAAGAATGAAGCTAGAGCATTGTAGCAATCCTGTGGTTAGAGATTTTTGGATTAAGGAAGCTGAAAAGGCTGGTGGCGAAGCGGCTCTGGCAAATATGGTTCCTTATATTACTTCCAAGCTAACAACCTTTATTTCCAATGATATGATGCGTCCAATAATTGCTCAGCAAAAAAGTGCTTTGAATTTTAGAAATATTATGGATGATGGAAAGATTTTACTGATTAACTTATCTAAAGGTAGAATAGGAGAAATCAATAGTCATTTACTGGGAATGGTAATGGTGGGAAAAATTTTAATGGCGGCGCTTTCTAGGGTGGATATGCCAGAAGATGAAAGAAAAGATTTTTATCTTTATATTGATGAGTTTCAAAATGTGACCACTGATTCAATTTCTCAAATTTTATCTGAAGCAAGAAAATATAGATTAAATTTAATTATTGCGCATCAGTTTATTGGTCAGTTGAGTGAAGAGATTTCTAAAGCTGTCTTTGGAAATGTTGGATCATTGTGTTCTTTTCGAGTTGGTCCAGAAGATGCAGAGTTTTTGGAAAAGCAATTTGAGCCAATTTTTACCTCAAGTGATTTAATTAATGTAAGTAATTATAGTGGATTTGCTAAATTATTAATTAATAATGAGACCACTAAGCCTTTTAATATAAAGACCTATCCACCCAAAGAAGGTAATAGAGAGATCGCCAAATATCTCAAAGAAATGTCTCGCTTAAAGTATGGAAGAGATGTTAATATAATAAATAGGGAGATAATGGAGCGGACTAAATTCAGAACTTAATAAATATTTAAAAATATGAAAAAAATAATAATATCATTAATCTTTGTTATAAGTTTGTTTTTTATAGGAGATATAGCGCTGGCGGACTATACGCCAATGGAGAATATTCCTGGAACCACAACTGACATTAGTAACTTTCCAGCTTATGTGATGGCGATATATAAATTTGCTATTTGGGCTGTGGGTCTATCTTCATTGTTTATGATTTCAATAGGTGGCTTTATGTACTTTACTTCTGCAGGAAATACTTCTAAGATGGAGGGCGGAAAAAGAGTGATTGCAGATGCTATTTATGGTTTAATTGCAGTTTTGTTTGCATGGCTAATCTTGAATACTATCAATTCAAATTTGGTAAATATATCATTGCAGAGTATTTCTGGTTAATATTTTTTTGGATTTAATATATATGTTTCAAATAATTTGTATCGGTTCATCATCGAAGGATATTTTTTTCCCTACCAAAGAAGGTGTTGTTTTTGATACTCCAGAGGATATAACTTCTCAAAAGAAAATCTCTTTTGAATTGGGAGCTAAATATCAAGTTGCAAAAATATTCGAAGCTCCAGGTGGGTGTGCAGCTAATGTGGCACAGGGACTTTCGAGACTGGGTATAAAGACGGCCTGTTACACAAAAATTGGCAAAGATGAGGTGGGAAAATGGATAAAAAAAGAATTAAAAAGAGAAAAGGTCAGTGCTAAATTATTGCAAATTGATAAAAGTTGCAAAAGTGATTTGTCAACTATTATAGTGGATGAAAAAAGCGGTGAGCATGTTATTTTATTTAATCGAGAATCTAATACAAAATTAGAGATAAATCCAAAAAAAATAAAAAACACCCAGAGAATTTTCGTTAGTGCGTTAAATGGAGAATGGGAGAAGCATATTGATACTATTTTGGAGGTAGCTAAAAAAAATAATATTAAAATATTGTTTAATCCTGGACAGAGAAATATTAAAGATAATCCAAAAAAAGTTCTAAAAATAATTAAACATTCCGAAGTGGTGGTGCTTAATAAAGATGAAGCAATTGAGATAATGATTGGTAATATTGATGAAATCGATAAAGATAAACTTAATGATGAAATTTTTTTAATAAGAAGTATAGCTAGTTTTAATCGAGGTGTGGTAGTCTTAACAGATGGGGAGAATGGTAGTTGGGTTTTTGATAATAATAATATATTTTTTTCGAAGGTTTCAGTAGATAGTCCAGTGGATACGCTGGGTGCAGGAGATGCTTTTTCTAGTGGTTTTTTGGCTGGTTATATCGATGGGAAATCAGTAGAAGAAGCTTTAAAAATGGGAATGGCTAATAGTACAAATGTTATTTTGTATTATGGTGCTAAGGAGGGATTAATTAAGAAGGAAGCAATGAATGCGGCGATTAAAAAAATTGAAATAAAAAAAATAAGATAAAATAATTTATGGGTTTTTTCTCTAAGATTTTCTCGATTCAAAAAAGAATGGATCTGGTATTGTCACTGGATATTGGAACTGAAGTTGTAAAGGCTTTGGTTTTTAGGGTAGATAGTGATAATAAAAAGGGAATAGTAATTGGAGTAGGAAAGGTTAGGCAAAAATTAGGAAATATGCAAAGCGGGGCAGTTTCAGATATCGCAGGAGTGGTGGAGATTGCTAGAGAAGCAATTGATATCGCCAAAAAGAAGGCGGGAGTAAAAAATGTTAAGTATGCTATCGTTGGAATAGCTGGAGAATTAGTGAAAGGCACAACTACTACTGTTCATTATGAGCGAGCAAGTTCTGACTTTAAAATCGGTCTTCCAGAATTAAATAATATTATTCAAAAGGTTCAGCAAAAAGCCTATGAAAGAATCAACGAGCAAATTGCTTGGGAAACTGGTCAGAGCAATATTGATATCCGATTAATTAATGCAGCTATATCAGATGTGAGAATTGATGGTTATCGAATTAATAATCCATTAGGTTTTCAGGGTCATAATGTTTCAATTAGTGTTTTTAACGCTTATGCGCCAACTATCCATTTGGGGGCAATCGAATCAATTGTTAATGAGCTGGGCATAGGTTTGGTGAGTATTGCAGCGGAACCATATGCAGTTGCAAAACTAGTTGATTTTGAGGGAGATTTTAATTTTAATGCAATTTTTATCGATGTGGGAGGTGGAACGACTGATATTGCAGTAGTGAGAAATGGTGGATTGGAAGGTACGAAAATGTTTGCTTTGGGGGGCAGAGCTTTTACTAAGCGATTATCTCAGGAAATAGGTGTTGATTTTGAAAAAGCCGAAAGAATAAAGATTAATTATGCCCTAGGAAAACTTAACAAAGTTGATACAGAAAAAGTTGATAATATATTTGAAGATGATTGTAGAATTTGGTTAAGCGGAGTAGAATTGGCATTATCAGAATTTTCTCAAAATGATTTATTGCCTAATAAAATATTAATGTGTGGTGGTGGCTCTGGTCTTCCTGGAATTAAACGAGCCCTTGCTTCAAGGGAATGGTTGGCTAAATTAGCTTTTGTTAATCCACCAAGAGTATCATTCTTGCGTCCGCAGGACGCAGTTAGTATAATAGATAAAACTGGGGAATTAACCAGTACACAGGATGTAACTCCAATGGGGCTGGCGGGATTAGTTCTGGAATTGGAGCAGGAAGAAAAAGTTTTGGCTGGAATATTAAAAAGAGCTATGAATAAAGTCGATTATAAATAATTTATAAATATTATTATGCACCAGACTCTGTATATTGATGTGGATGAAGAGGTTAATTCTATTATCAGTAGAATCAGAAAGTCATTGGCAAAATATAATATTCTTGTTATCACGCATGGAGCGTTAATAGTGCAAAGCGCTGTTAGTTTAAAATTGATAAAAAAGGAAGCTGATTCATTGGGCAAAAAAATAATGATAGTTACCAAGGATGAATTAGCGGCTTCAATTGCTAAAAAAATAGGTTTTGCAGTAAGGACTTCACTAGATGATTTAAAGGAGCTGAATGCTGGCGAAGATGTATCACCTGATAAAATAAATAGTCAGGCACTAGGTGGTGAAAAACTTTCTATTAGAAACAGTGTTTCAGTGGTAGATACGAATAGGGCGTTGAATAAAAATAATAGACTGGGTAATTTGGGTAGTGATAGTTTTGTTTCTTTGGATAAAAGAATGAATACTGACATAAGATCAGGCGTGGTAAATGGTAAGGTTGAAAATGAATCAATTATAGAAGCTACTGAGGTGGAAAAAGTTGTGAATGTTATTAATGATACTAAAACGGATTTTTCTATTGATGAAGATGAGTCATTTAGACATCTTTTTAGTGATGCGCCCCGAAAGGAAGATATTAATATTTCAGCAGATAAAAATAGAAATTCAGGAGGGGGTATTTTTTGGGTAATATTTTTTGCTTTGTTAATTTTGTTCTTTGGTGTGGTAGCTTATTTTTATCTTCCAAAGGCCGAAGTTGTCATTTTCCCCAAACAAGAGGAGCAAATTTTTAATTTAAAAATGGATGTAGCAGAAATTCCTAGTGTTGATAGTGGGGATTTAATTAATTTAAAGGCTCAAATAATTGAAGATGAAAATGTTTTGTCGCTTTCTTTCCCAGCCACTGGGCAAAAAAATTCCTCTAGTCAAAAAGCCAAAGGAAAAATTACTATTTATAATGAATTCAGTGAAACTAGCCAGGTTTTAGTTTCTACTACAAGACTATTGAGCAATGAAGATAAGCTTTTTCGACTTATAAACACAGTAACTGTTCCGGGAATGGTTATTAAAGATGGTGTTGTAGAACCGGGAACGGCTGAGGCTGAGATAATCGCTGATGAGGCTGGTGAATCTTTTAATATCAAAGAAGCAGATTTTAAAATTCCTGGTTTTAAAGGGAGTGCTAAATATGATAAGTTTTATGCTAAATTGGCCCAAGAAACTAAAGGTGGCGGTGGCGGTGAGGGTGAATTAAAAACTGTTTCTGGAATTGATATCGAGGGTGCTAAAATTAAAACAGAAAATGAACTAAAAAATAAACTCAAGGAAGATATAAAAAATAAACTAGGGAATGACAATATTCTTTTGGATGATGCAATATCTTTTGAGGTGATGGATTATTCAGTTTTCCCAGAGGAAGATTCAGTAACAGAGAATTTTGAATATCAGGTTAAAATAAAAATTAAAGCGCTAGCTTTTTCTAATAAAGAGCTTGAACAGAAAATTAGTACAGTTATTAGTAATAAATTAGTTCAAAATAATATTTCTTTGGATATTATAAAAATTGATAAAGAGTTTAGTGGCGCAAACATTGATTTTTCAAAAAAGACTATAAAAACAGAATTAAAATTAAAGGTTAATGCTAAAGCAAAGGTTGATGAGAATAAAGTAGCTAACTTTTTATTGGGAAAAAATAAGAGTGAAATATCTGATATCATAGATACTTTTCCAGAAATTAATAAAGTGGAGGCTTCTATTAGTCCTAGTTTTATCTCTAATAACTTTCCAAAATATCCATCTCGGATAAATATTAGGATTGAGGAATTAAATAACTAGATATTGAGTAGGCGTATCGTTATTTATTTAGATTTTTTTATGAAAAAATAATATATTAGCTAATCTTTAGAAAATAAGAATAAAGAAATTTGATGCAACTTATGGAAAAAGAAACAAAAATAGCATTATTTAAGGGTAAAAAGATTAGGAAAATTATTTATAATAATGAATGGTGGTTTTCGGTAGTGGATGTAATTGAGGTATTGACTGACAGTGTTGATCCTAAAGATTATTGGTATAGGATGAAAATTAGGGTAAAAAGTGAAGATGGTATTGAACTATCGACAATTTGTCGACAGTTGAAATTAATTGCACAGGATGGAAAAATGCGTGAAACTGACTGTGCCAATACGGAAACTACGTTTCGCATTATTCAGTCCATTCCTTCACCCAAAGCAGAGCCTTTTAAGCGTTGGCTAGCGAAAGTGGGATATGAGCGGATTAAGGAAATTGAAGATCCTGAACTGGCAACCAAAAGAACTAGAATTTTATATAAACTCAAGGGCTATAGTGAAGATTGGATTGAAAAGCGGATGCGAGGCATTGCTATTCGCGAAGAACTGACAGATGAATGGCAAAAAAGAGGTGCCAAAGAACAAAAAGAATATGAGATTTTAACAGCGGAAATTTCCAGAGCTACTTTTGGTGTTACACCTAGCCAATATAAAAAATTAAAGAAATTGGATAGAGAAAATCTGCGAGATCATATGGATGATTTTGAACTTATTTTTACGATGTTGGGCGAGCGTTCAACTACGGAAATCCATCGGACGGAAAAATCAAAAGGTATGTCAAAATTAAAATCTGATGCGAAAGCGGGCGGTGATATTGCGGGTGGAGCTAGAAAAAAGTTAGAAAAACGCTTGGGTCGTTCAATCGTTTCTAAAAATAATTTTAAAAGATTAAACGAAAATAAAAAAATTAAAAAATAGCTTGTTTCTCTAGGGCTCAAACTTGGATAATTAACAATTTCTTTAATAATTTTTTTACGAAGATAGCATTAATCTTTTAAATTCTGTTGCCAAGTTTAAATGTTGCGCTTAGAAATTTCATATACAAAATGCACGGCCAAATGCCTACTTTTGTCATTTTCTCGAATGTGTAATAATATAAGAAAATCGAAGATGAATTCAATAATTATTTAATTAACAATATTACTATGAGTATGGAGCAACCAAAAATTTTCTCATCAGAAGAGCAAACGAAATTTGAAAAAGATAGAGTGGAAAATCAAAAAAGATTTGAGAGTGCATCTGATGAACAGAATAAACGGAGAAGCATTGGAGAAAAACTTCTCGGAAAAAACAAGACTTCGGCCGTTGATATAGCTCACGAAGAAGCACTTAAAGAGAATCGCAATTTTAACATTCAAAAAGAATATGATGATAGAGAAATAGAGAGGAAGGCATTGGGGGATAATATCTTTTCTCAAGAAATGGAAGCGGCAAAAAGAGGAGAGTTCAATTTGGATCAAAGTCGATTTAGAAATGCGTACCTAGAGAGTGTTGTTCATGGAAGAAATAGTAACGGAGCGGAAAGAGCAAGGAAGTTAGTTGAAGTGAATAATGGCTTTCTTGATAGTCTTTATGAGCGAGAGGCTTTATTGGTTCAAAATGGAGAATGGAATCCGGAATCTTCTGCGTTATATGTTTCAGGGTTTAGTTCTGCAGAAGTTAACGAGTTAAAACGTCAAAAAAATTTGCGATTCGAAAAATTGAAAGTAATGCATCAGGAACAAAAGAAGATTCAAGAAGAAAATAAAAAACAAGAAATCCTAAGAGGGCTTACAAAAAGTTTTTCAACTGAGAAATCTAAAATTAATAGTGGAACATGGACAGCCGAGAAATCACACATAGGAAGGATTTCAAATGATGTTACGATAGATTCTCAGGTATCTGACACAGCACAACGAATGTTTGATGAATTGTTGTCTTATGAATCAAAAATAATTTCTGACACGGAAAGGCTGAAATTAGATGAGGCATATCAAAAGGAAGAAGTTCAAGCTGAAGAGGGAAAATGGAATAGTGAAACATCATATTTTTCAACCATCAAAAATAATCCTCGTTTTAAAAAGTTTAATTCAAAGTTGAGGAGGGATATTAGTGATAAATTTATTTATCTCACAAGCTTAAATCTTTCTGGCAGTTGGGCAGGAAATAATACTAAATGGAATGGTGGCGCTAGTAATCAAGAGGGGAATATTTTGCTGGAGAAACGTGCCAGAGATATTTTAAACTTGGATTCAAATGTGACACATAAAGATGCTAAGAGTGCATACAAAGAATTTATGATGCAAAATCACCCAGATAAGAATCCTAACGGAGTCAGTGAAGAAATTAAAGATCAAATACAGGAACTCACTCAGGTTTGGCCTGTGTTGGAAAAACGTCTAAAAAAACAAGCGGACGCGAAGGTGTAGAAAATTAAAATAGCGGTCCAATCGCCTTAAGAGCAGTTGGACCGCTATTTTTAACATTTAATAAAATATTAAGTGAAATAATAGAAAAGGTGAAGAATGAATTTGCCAAAATAAAAAAATAGCATAATAAATATAAAAAAGTGATGCTATTACAAATAAACTTATTCTTATATGGCCACAACCTATGACCCCAAGGAGGAAGTTTCAAAATAGATTAAAAAATAATCTATAAAAATGATTAGATCGCTCCGCTCTTTTAAAAAATCTTTCAATATGCAATAATGAAAGGTAACTTAAGGATACAAAAATGAGCCAAGAAATAGATACTATAAAAGCCAAGTTGAACATTGTTGATTTAATTGGTGAATATGTTCGTTTGCAAAAAGCAGGCAATAATTGGAAGGCATGCTGTCCTTTTCATAATGAAAAAACACCTTCTTTTTCAGTCAGTGAGGACAAGCAGGTTTGGCACTGTTTTGGTTGTGGAAAAGGTGGGGATGCTTTTGGTTTTTTGATGGAAATAGAAGGATTAACTTTTAGAGAAGCTTTGGAAAATTTAGCTCAAAGAGCTGGTGTAGAATTGCCTAAATATAATCAAGGAGATAATAATATCACATCAGAAGAGCGCAATAAAGTTTGGGAAATATTGGAATTAGCAAATCTTTTTTATGAAAAGCAACTTTGGGATGGAGTTGGCAAGGATAAAATTATTAGTTATTTGGAGAATCGAGGACTGAAAAGTGAAACTATAAAAGAATTTAGATTGGGTTATGCGCCTCAGGGCTGGAGAAATGTTTTACAGTTTTTATTGAGTAAGGGTTATGAAATAAAAGATATTATTAAATCTGGTTTAGTTGTGCAAAAAGAAAATAGTACAATGAGTGTGGAAAACTTTTATGATCGTTTTCGAGATAGGATAATGTTCCCTATTTCTAATGGAGCGGGTCGGATAATGGGTTATTCAGCCAGGATTAATCCTACTGGAGATGAAACTCAAGCTAAATATATAAATACTCCAGAAACTGAAATTTATCATAAGAGCAGTGTTTTATATGGCATAGACAAAGCAAAAATAAGTGCCAGGGCAAATGATTGGATTCTTTTAGTGGAAGGAAATATGGATGTAATTGCTTCATGGCAGGCTGGAATAACAAATGTGGTTGCTGTTTCTGGAACAGCTCTAACTCCAGAGCAGCTTAATATTATTAAGAGATACACTAAAAATATAAAGATGTTTTTTGATATGGATGAGGCTGGGCAAAAAGCTGCTTCAAGGAGTGCGCAATTGGCTTTTGAAAAGGAGTTGAATGTTTCCATCGTATCAATTAAGGACGGTAAAGATGCAGCAGATATTGTTAAAGAAGATGTTTCAAAGTTTATGGGAGCTGTGGATAATGCTGTTGGAGCGATGGAGTATTTTATAGAGCAAGTATTGAAAGGGCGAAACAAAAATGACATTGAAGATAAAAAGAAAATAATCTCGGAGTTAACGCCATTTATCAATAGTTTTTCAAATAAAGTGGAACAAGAATATTGGATAAAAAAAATATCTGGATTATTAGATATCTCAGAAAACATTTTATTTGATGAATTTAATAAGTTTGAATACTATCCTAAAAATAGGGGAGATAAAGATAATAATTTTATTGTAAATAAAGATGAAGGAACGGTTTATGATAAAGTCAAAGATATACAGATACAGATAATGGGAGCTTTTATTAGTGATGACAATATTTGGAAAGAAGCTGTGGGAAAATATGAAAAAGATATTTTGGAATATTTTGATAACCCTAAAGTCACTCAGATTATTGTTGATGAGGGTGCGCGAGTGAATTTTAATTTTGAAAAATTATTAGAGAGTCTCGGCAATGAGGAACAAAGGAGGTTCTTGCGAGAATTATATTTTAAAAATTGTGAAAAAAATGAAGCCTTATCATCTGTCAAAGAACAATGGTTGGCAATAGAACAATACTTTAATGAATTGAGGAGACAAATAAAACATCGAAAGAGCGCTCAGCTAATAGAGGGTATCAAAGAGGCTGAAAAGTTAAAAGATAAGGAAATGATAAAAAAATTGAGTGAGGAGTTGATGCGAATAAACAATGTTTAGCAATTTTTTAAATATTTGCAATTATTTGTTTTTATGTTAGAAATAGTATAGAATACAAGCATTAAGAAGATACAATTAATTTGTGTCAAATCTTTTTGTATTTTAATTAAATTTTACTTTTTAAAAAAATGGCTACAATTAAAAGAAAAAGTGCTAAAAAGGTGGTTACCAAAAAGAAGGTAGTTAGTAAAAAATCTTTAAATAGAAAAGCTGTTTTAAATAAGAAAAAAATGCCAAAAATTGTCAAAAAAGTTATCAAGAAAGTGATAAAGAAGACTGTAGCAAAGAAGCCAAAGGATTCAAGAAATAAATTAGCCGTTAAAAAGGTAGTTTCTAAAAATCCACCCAAGAAGGCTAAAAAGATTGAAAAGAAAAATAAGCCAGTCGGCAAAGTTATTAAGAAGGTTATTAAAAAGACCCCAGTTGTAAAAAAAGATAATAAGAGTACAAAACCAAAAGATAAGATTGGAAATGTGATTGATGAATTGGTGAGTAGGGGTAAACAACGAGGCTTTATTACAGAGGATGAAATAATCCATGCTTTTCCAGATATGGAGAAGAATATTGAAGAATTAGAAGAGCTTTATAGTAAATTAGAATTGGGTGGGGTGAGAATAATGAGCTCAGGGGAGGTTATCAAACAAGAAACCGATAAGATTGCAACTGATTTTACTGTTGAAAAGGCAGAGAGAAAAAAAGCCGCTGAAGATATTGAGCCAAATTATAATGATTCAGTGCAGATGTATTTGCGAGAAATCGGAAAGGTTTCATTGCTTAGAGCAGATGATGAAGTTAAGTTAGCTAAATTGATAGAAAAAGGAGATGTGATGGCTAAGCAAAAATTAACTGAAGCTAATCTTCGTTTAGTGGTTAGCATTGCTAAAAAATATGTCGGAAGATCAAATAATTTATCTTTATTGGATTTGATTCAAGAGGGAAACATTGGATTATTTAAGGCGGTAGAAAAATTTGATTATCATAAGGGTTACAAATTTTCAACCTATGCCACTTGGTGGATTCGTCAGGCAATTACTAGAGCGCTAGCTGATCAATCTAGGACAATTCGTATCCCAGTGCATATGGTAGAAACTATTAATAAATATACTCAAATAGTGAGGCAATTAGTTCAAGAATTGGGTAGAGAGCCATTGGCTGAAGAAATTGCAGCGGAAATGGAAATGGAAGTGGATAAAATTAGGCATATTCAAAAAATTTCTCAAGAAACAGTTTCCTTAGAAACTTCAATTGGAGATAGCGATGATGATAGTGTACTGGGTGATTTTATTGAAGACACAGAAACTATTATGCCTGACCAGACTGCTTCTCGAACATTACTTAAAAATCATGTAACTGAAATTTTAGAAGAGCTTAGTCCAAGAGAGCAAAGAATATTAAAGATTCGTTTCGGTCTTGATGATGGCGTAACGCACACTTTGGAAGAGGTGGGTCAAGAGTTTGGAGTGACGCGGGAACGTATTCGTCAAATTGAAGCCAAGGCATTGGATAAAATTAGAAATCAAAAGGGTCTCGGAAAGCTAAGGGATTATTAAAATAAAAATATGCGAAATGAAGATAATGCGAGTGCGAATAATGTAACCGAGGATGTTTTAGAATTGATGAAAAGTTATGAATTGATACTAAAAGATCTTTATGCGCTGTTTGCTCTGAAAATTCCAGGAGAAAATGAATTTTGGAAGAAGTTATCTGAGGAGGAGAATAAACATGCTTACTGGCTGGAAGTTTTGGGAATGAATATGCAGAAGCAAAACATCACCTTAAACGGTGATAACCGATTCAATGTTCCCTTGATAAAAAGCAGCCTTAATCATGTCCAAGAAGCATTAAGTGATTTTGTTAAAATAGAAGTGAGTTTTTTTGATGCATTGTCCTTTGCTAGTGATATAGAAAATTCAATGATAGAAAAAAAGTTTTTTGAGGTTTTCTATGGTCAAAGTGAGGAATTTGATAAGGTAATGAAATTACTCAAAGAAGAAACTATTAAGCATGGAAAAAGGATAGAAGAGAGATTGGTGGAGGAGCGACGCTTAGATTTGGATGGAGATGATGGAATCGTGGATAAGATAAAGGGAGTGTTTAAATAAAATTAAAATAATTAATATAAAACTTGAATTCTAAATTTTTGAATCGATTTTTGAATTTGACTTTTTTTATTAATCTGATATAATAACGACACTGCCAAAAAAGATGCAGTTTTTATTTTTGATTAAGAAAAATTTTATGGATATACGAAATATTGCAATTATTGCTCATGTGGATCATGGAAAAACAACTATTACAGATGCGATAATGAAACAAACAGGTGCCGCTTCTCAGGATGACAGTATGGATAGCAATGCTCTTGAAAAAGAAAGAGGGATTACGATTTATGCTAAAAACACTTCAATAATTTACAAGGACACTAAAATTAATATTGTAGATACCCCTGGGCATGCTGATTTTGGTAGCGAAGTGGAGCGAGTATTGCGAGCGATTGATAGTGTGGTTTTGGTAGTGGATGCACAAGAGGGACCGATGCCTCAAACCAGATTTGTGTTGAAAAAATCTTTAGAATTGGGTCATAAGCCAATGGTGGTTATCAACAAGATTGATAAACCGGCAGCTAGACTTGGTGAAGTTGAGGATGAGATTTTTGAACTATTTTTAGAATTGGGCGCAACTGATGAACAATTGGAATTTCCTATCATCTATAGTATTGGTAAGCAGGGAATTGCTAAGAATAAACCAGAAGACAATTCTGATAGTATGGAGCCACTTTTAGATATGATATTGAGTCATGTACCTGCTGCTAAGAATGATATGAGTGTACCTCTTCGTTTGCAACCTTTTTCTTTGGCTTATGATGACTATTTGGGACGTTTGGCAGTAGCGCGTATTTATGAGGGAGTTTTAAAGATGGAATCAGTTTTTATAAAATCAGAAGGTAAGGAAACTAGAAAAGGAAAAATTATAAAAATGTTTTCTTTTGAGGGAACAAAAAGAAAAGAAGTTTCAGAAGCAGTAGCTGGAGACATTGTGATGATTGCCGGAATTGATGATATTGATATTGGGGAAACTATTTGTGCACAGGAAGATGCTCAGGCTTTGCCAGCTATCACAGTAGATGAACCAACTATCGCTTTGGAGTTTTTGGTAAATAGCTCTCCTTTTGCAGGTAAAGAAGGTGAATTTGTAACCAGAGAGCAAATTAGAGAAAGACTTAAAAAAGAGTTGGAGATAAATGTTGGATTAAAAGTTGATTTTACTAGTGATAACTTTACTGTTTATGGTCGTGGAGAATTACATGTAGCCGTTCTTTTGGAAAATATGCGAAGAGAAGGTTTTGAAGTGCAGGTTTCTCAGCCTAGGGTAATCATTAAGGAAATAGATGGTGTTAAGATGGAACCATTTGAGGAGTTGACTGTAACAGTGCCGAGCGAATTTTCTGGAAGTATTATTGAAAAACTTGGAAAAAGAAAAGGAATTATGACTGATATGAAACAAGCTACGGATGGAACTAGAATGTTATTTGAAATTCCTACTCGAGGAGCTTTGGGCTATAGAAATGAATTTATTGTGGATACTCGAGGAGAAGGAATCTTATCTAGTCGCTTTTTAGAATTTCGTCCATATGTTGGTGAAATTAAAAAACGAGCTGTGGGCTCAATGATTTCTGGAGAAACTGGTAAAGCGCTTGGATTTTCATTGTTTAATTTACAACAACGAGGGACACTTTATATCGGAGCTAGTCAAGATGTTTATGCTGGTCAAGTTATCGGTAATACATCCAAAGGGGATGAAATGACAGTTAACCCAATTAAAGGAAAGCATCTTACAAATATGCGCGCTAGTGGAAGTGATGACGCTATTACCTTGGTGCCACCAATCGAAGTTACTATTGAAAAGGGCTTGGAAATAATGGCTGGAGATGAATATTTAGAAATTACTCCTAAAAATGTAAGATTGCGAAAACAATTCTTAACTGAGGCAGATAGAGTGAGGGCAAGTAGGAAGAGTAAATAGAATTTAAGAATCTGGGAGTTTAGGAATTTGAGATTTTAGGATTTTAGGAATATAGGAATTTAAGAGTGAAAAAAAGTATATACTTAGGTATATACTTTTTTAATGTCTTTAAAATTTCAAAATCCAAATTTCAAATGACAAATAAAATCCAAAATCTAAATTAGAAAAGTAATTATGTGCATTGAAAATTAAACCCCCTCTTTTATTCTCCCCCTTGATTACAAGGGGGAGAGGGAAAAAGGAATCATTTTTATGCTGCTAACTTCAGAAGTTCATCTCTTTTTTCTTCCATTAACTCTTCTGACTTGGCCTCGACATTAAGTCGGATTACAGGTTCGGTATTTGATCCGCGAAAATTAAAACGCCAATTTTCAAAGTCAATTGAAATTCCATCGGTTTCATCAATTTTTACTGCTCCAGGAGAATAAATTTTCTTAGCATTTTGGATAACACTATTAACATCTTTTACTTGAGTATTAATTTCTCCACTAACAAAATATTTACCCCAAAACATTTCATGCATAATTTGGGAAAGGGATTTTTCTTGAGTAGATAAAAATTCCATCATCATTACTAGTGGAATCATCCCATTGTCACAGAAAAAATAATCTCGGAAATAATAATGAGCGCTCATTTCTCCACCAAAAACAGTATTTTCTTTGCGCATTCTTTCTTTGATAAAAGAATGTCCAGCCTTAGTGGCAATATCAATGCCATTATTTTCTTTAACAACGTCTTCGATTGCCCAAGTTAGGCGAGTGTCGTGGATGATGCTTTCCTGTCTATCGGCAGGCAGGTTCCCAGCTTGTCTTTCTAGAAATATTTTAGCTAAAAGGGCTGTGATAAAATAGCCTTCGATAAATTCTCCTTTCTCAGTAAAGAAAAAGCATCGATCAGCATCAGCATCCCAAGCTACGCCGAAATCTGAATTAGTATCTATAACCATTTGAGAAAGCTCGGATCGATTTTCTGGGATAAGCGGATCGGGTCTACCTTTAGGAAAGTTGCCATCCGGGATGTAATTTAATTTTTCTATAGAAATATTACTTCCTTCTAGTAGTTTATCTAATGCACGACCAGCTACACCAAAATTTGGATTAGCACAAATTTTAAAATTTTTAAATTTTGAAAAGTCAGCAAAGGTTTTTATTTTAGTTACATAGTCAGTCAAGATGTCTATTTTTTCTACCAAAGATTCATTTATTTCTCCCTCCAGAACACTTGCGTCTAAATTCATTTCCAGGGCGATATTTCTAATTTCAAAAAGACCACTATCGGATGAGATTGGTTTGGAATTTTCTCGGACACATTTCATTCCATTGTATTCTTTGGGATTGTGCGAGGCTGTTAATGAAAAACCGCTAGCATATCCATAATGTGCCACAGAGAAATATAGCATATCGGTAGAAATTTCTCCCACGTCGATTACTTTTATGCCCAAATCAGTTACTGCTTTAATGGCAACCTTTTTTAAAGATGGAGAAGAGAGTCTTACATCAGCACCAATTACAACTTCAGAGGGTTTAACAAATTGACAAAAAGCTTGGGCGATTTTATAGACATCTAGTTCATTTATTTCTTCCGGGTAAACCCCTCTTATGTCATAGGCTTTAAATATTTTTTCGTGCATGCTTTTTATTATTATTTAATTAGTTTACTTATATTCTATAACTTATTTTAGGTGTTGCCAATGATTTGTAATATAATTATTTATTAACGCATTAACGAGTTAACGAATTTTCTGGATAAAATAAAAGCCCCAGAAGCGCAAATAGTTGCATTCTGGGGCGAG
>Ga0209373_10002139_pt1 | contig 20571 bp, 17 predicted proteins | sample Higcelweek5metaG_FD_187173 | JGI IMG/M metagenome (GOLD analysis project Ga0209373, IMG submission 187173) | Freshwater pond sediment microbial communities from the University of Edinburgh, under environmental carbon perturbations - High... | ecosystem: Environmental > Aquatic > Freshwater >... | reverse complement strand
AGGGGGTACTGGAGGGCATCATAAAATAAATCAGGGCCCAGTTCGCAAGGCTTCGGTAGATTCCCCAAAAAATAGCGACCGTCAAAATGGGAAACCAAAAGGAATCGCGTCTCGCTTCGCTGAAAAACCAGAAATCAGCAAACCACAGACTCGACAAAAAACCGGCGGCAATCAACAAGCGTAAAATCAACTTATCCATCATTTCACCCACTGCAATTTGTCAAGACGGAGTCTGGCTTCCGCATGGCGATCATTTAAGTTCAACACGCGCCCGTAAGTTTTCTTCGCTTGTGGAAAATCACCTTGCCATTCATAGACTTGCCCCAGTTGGAGCAACGCTTCTATCGATTTTCCATCAAGAGCAAGAGCTTGCTCAAGCAATTTTATCGACCCCGAAAGATCCTTGTCCCAAGCCGTCCACAAAGCAAGATCCAGCAAACAGCGAACGCGCAACCCTTTGCTCGGTTCTTTCGCTCCTAGCACTTTCTGCACTTGTGCTTTCGCTTCGGGAACCCGGCCGAGCCACGCAAGTACCTGAGCCCTGCGCTCCATCGTTCCCCAAGGCTGAGAAAGCCGGGGAATCGCCTTGTCATAAACCTGCAAAGCTTCATTCAAGCGTCCCGCCTGTTCAAAAAGTAGACCCTTCACCCGCAAGGCTTCCGGTCTGTCTGAATGGCGCAAATTGCTGATCACCTGGGTAGCTGTCCGAAAATCTTTTTTCCAGAGACTCGCTTCAGCAACAGCAATCGCTACGGAGTCCTCTTCGGGGTGAGCCCGGTAAAGGGGCAACAGATAAAACAACGTGGAATCCGCATTCCACGCAGCATAATGCTGAAAACCCTGACGGCGGGAATTGTTGAAGTTATCGCCCCAACTCCAGGAAATAAGCACCAGAAGCGACAACAGAATCGATGAAATAAATTTCATGAAAAACTCCTTATGAAAATTGCATGGCGAGAAATCGGGCTAAGGACCAGGAGGGTTTCCAAGGCAGAAGAGACCTAATTTTAGCCGTATTCAGTGAATAGAAGAAACTTTCCGCCTCGCGATAAGGAACGGCTCCGATCTTCAGAAGATCCGGGTGACCGCTCAACCTAGCGACCGTGCGCGCCACTTCCGCAATCTGATGAACCTCTTCCGAAGCGAGATTATAAATTCCTCCCAATTGTTTTTGCAAAATCAGGACTATCGCTAAACAAGCATCTTCCACATGAAGAAAATCCCGTTCCTGCTCACCGGCAGTCATGGGGAAAGAAATACCGGCCCGCAAAGCATCCATTAACGAACGGAGAAACATCGATGGGGGCGCATCTTCACCATAAAACACAGAAGGTCTGATGATCGTAGTCTTACACCCTGTGAAAATCTGATGCTCCAATACAACATTTTCAGCAGCAAGTTTACTCCGCGCGTAAGGTTGCGAAGGCAAAAGTGCCGCAGATTCCTCCGCATTTCTGCATTCCTTTCCGTAGACAAGACCCGTGGAAAGAAATACAATATGCGTACTGGCTTCCACAAAATGGTGAAGGATGTTGCGCGTTCCCTCCACATTCACCTGCCACAGGCTTTCTTCCGAGCCCTGACCGGGTAACAGTGCCGCCAAATGGACCACCACATCAAACTTCTTTTGACCTGCAAAAGACTGGAGACTTTTTTCATCGGTGACATCCGCTTTCCATTCCGATTCATCAGAACGGCCCAGACGGACCACATTCCAGCCTAAGCGTTGCAACTGTACCACCAGATGACGCCCCACAAACCCCGTGCCGCCTGTCACCAACACGTTCATAAAGGAACACTCCCCGTCCAGACTCTCTGCCCTCGGCGAGCTTCTTCGACATAAATTTTCAACTGTTCGAGACTCATAACCCGTCCGCCATCGAAGAAAGCGCGGTACCATTCCGCAGTGCGGGCAAAGCAAGGTTTTCCGTCCCACACCGGAAACCACTGAAGTTCCCTGTGGGCAAGAGAACAATCCAAGGTGAGCAACCCCGCTTCATGAGGAGCCGAAGATTGCTCTTCCACACAGCATTGCAATTCAGGCAAACTTTCGCGAAGCAATTGTACAACCATTCCGACATCGCAAACGCCTTCGCTCGCGGGCCCAAAATTCCAGGCCTTGGCCATGTCCGTATGGCCCTCCCACAGATGCTCTCCCAGCAACAGATAACCCGAAAGCGGTTCCAGTACATGTTCCCACGGGCGTGTGGAACGGGGATTCCGAATAATCGCTTCCCGCCCAGTCATCGTCGCACGCATCAAATCCGGCACCAGGCGGCCCAGCACGTGATGCGTTTTTCCATAGTCCAGAGGCGGCCAGAAACTGCGTCTCCAACTTGTCGTCGCAATATCCGCACATGCCTTGGAAGCACTGTAGGGATCATGACCTCCCAAAGGATCGTTTTCACGGTATCCCCAGCACCATTCGCGGTTCTCATATACTTTATCTGTAGTAATACTCACCACCGCGCGCACACTGTCGCATTCACGGCACGCATCATAAACCATCAAGGATCCCATCACGTTACTGGAAAAGGTTTCCAGCGGTTTCCGGTAGGATTCGCGAACAATCGGCTGCGCCGCCAGATGAAAAACAATTTCCGGCTGAAAATCCTTCACGAATTTTTTAAAAAGAACTTCATCCCTGATATCGCCGCGCCCATCCCGCATATCGAGCCCCAGAAGATCCCAGTGACTCGGTTCCGAAGGCGGATCCAGGGAAAAACCCGCGACCGTAGCCCCCAATTCCTGAAGCCAGAGGCAGAGCCAGGATCCTTTAAAACCAGTATGACCCGTGACCAGAACCCTGCGCCCCGCATAAACACCATGAAACAGATCCTTCATTTGGCTTCCCCCCATACCTTCCACGGCGCCTGTCCTTCTTTCCACATGGCATTGAGAGTGCTGTAATCCTTGTAGTGATCCATGCAGTGCCAGAAACCGTCATAGGAAAACATGCGCAACTGATCTTTATCAACAAGTTCCTGGAATGGTTTATCTTCAAGCACACAGGAATCCCCATCCAGTGAGTCCAGCAATTCGCGCTGGAAAACAAAAAAGCCACCGTTGATATATCCCTTCATGGTGGGTTTTTCACGGAACGAATGAATGGAGCCATCGGGTTCTGCTTCGACGATCCCAAAAGTAGTGGGCAAATGAACTCCGGTCATCGTCGCTATACGCTGGTGACCCCGGTGAAATTCCAGCAAGGTTTTCAAGTTCACATCCGAAAGCCCATCACCATAAGTGGCAAAAAAAGCATCCCCGTGCAAATAGGGTTCGAGCCTTTTGATGCGGCCCCCCGTCATCGTTTCTTCACCCGTATGCACAAGCGTTATTTCCCAGTCCTCAATTTCGGCACCTACCCCATCCGAATGAAACAGGCGAGCGGAACTGTCCCGAAGATTAATCGTCACATTGCGCTGGCGCAACTGATAATCGGCAAAGAAATCCACAATGGTATGCCCCTGATGCCCGAGAGCGAGCACAAATTTGCGGACACCGAAATGAGCATAAATTTTCATGATATGCCAGAGGATCGGTTTTCCTCCGATTTCCACCATGGGTTTCGGCCTGTCTTCGGCCACCGCGCGAATGCGGGTTCCCTGTCCGCCGCAAAGAATAATCGCCTGCATGTCTTCCATATTTGTCTGCATAACAGATCTCCTAAAAATTCCGTTGAATGTTTACTTTTGCTTTGAACACCTTGTAGGCATCCTCATTCCAGAATTGCATCTGCTTCCAGGGAGTGAGTTCCGCACTGAAATCCGTTCCCAATTGCCAATCCGCGCTACGGAAAGCCCAGGACGTGGAGAACTTGAAAGGAGCCGTACCCCAGTCTTTAATTTGTTTGTTATCCCATTCCCGTATCTGTCCCGAAAGCAAAGGCACGCTCATCATCATTGCCCATTCCGCACGGGAAGATTGCCAGAGACCTGCTTGTGCTATCAGAGAAACAGCCCCGCTCCAGATCGGAGCCGCCGCCGGATACCAGGAATATTTGTATTCCGTTTCTGTGGTTGTAGGTTCCTGAGTGGTACGATCCGCATGGGAAAAAGCGCAGGACCAGCCCCAAGCAAGGCCCGGCTTCGTTATAGGAAGCCAGTAGGCAATCGCCTGTAGAATCCAGGGTTCCGTGGGCTCTAAAAGGGTGTCGTTCAAAGTGCGGATTTCGGATCGGGGACTCAACCACTTCTCAACGCTGATGGAACTCGTTAAAGTGCCTTCAGTATCCTTGTATTTCAATCCGGTTTCAGCCACATTCCGCATGGTTTTGAGGGAAAGCGGCAAAGGATACTCTGAAAAGGGCTCACGCTTCAGTAATACATAAGGTTTCCACTCAGATCCACCCGATCGCGAGAAAGACTTCGCCCAAGTCAGACTCCCGCCCAACCCCGTCACATCAGTCGTTGCGTTATCGGAAATGGAAGCCGAAAACCAATGGGTTCCCCACAAAAACCACGCGCCGCCCTCAAAAAACAAAGCGTTCCCGCGAAAAGCCAAAATTCCATCCAGCTCGTCCTGAAGACGATAACCGCTCCAGCGGGCGTTCAGAGACTGACCGTTTTTATCGCCATCGGTATGGTTCCACAGCACCCCATCCTGTTGCATCTGATAGCCACTGCCATCCGCAAAACCGGAACCCTCGTAACCGATATTCCACGAAGCAACACTTGTCGAAATGGCAATAGAAATTAAGAGGAGTATGTTGAGAATATTTTTCACATTCTCAATATAGGCGCCCTATCAGGGAAGAAGCCGATTAAACGTATCGGCGGATCAAATTCCGATTAAAAAATTAATCACCTCATTTCACATTGCAATGAGCATCAACCACAATCGGCTGCGATTGTTTTTGCAAGTTTTGAGAACCAGCGGCAGCACCCGATGCGGCACTTTGTTTTGAATTCGAATCGGTTGTTTCAAGCGTTCCCAAAGAGGCCTCTCTGCACGCCCCCGACAATACGAGAATCCATGAATAAGTGGAGCCATCGCAATACGCCACCAATTCCCCACGACCCGCATGAACCGCATCCAACACAAAAGAACCCGTGGAATCCGCGGAAGTCGTTTCCGGGAAACCCACCATTTGCACCTCTGCATTCGCACATTCAGGAATGGGAAGCCCTCCGGACACCTGAATGGAACGATACAAGCCAATTTTTCCCAGAGCCAGCGTATCTCCATCAAAAGACAGATTCCGTATCTGTGCATACAAACTGTCATTCCAGTTCAAGCGCAGCATATATTCTCCCGTATCCGCAGGAAACAGAGAAAAATTACCATCTATATCGCTATAAACCGTATCCAACGCGGTCTCCTCATATTCCGAATCCACCCATTCCACACGGGCGAGGATAATTTCACTTGCGAAAAGCGTTACATTCGCCAAAGAATCGACCGTCACACCGTAAATAAAACTTTCCCCATCAGAACCAGTTCCTCTCTCTGCCGTAGTCACATCCGAACAGGCAAATGCAAGAGACAAAACAAAAAAGAGTAAAAAAAGCTTTGAAAATTTTCTGAAAACTTGTTGGAATACACCTCTAAAAATTTTTTCACAGTCAAAAAATTGAGCGAAGTCGCGCCAGAAACACGAACACTTGCGCTTCCAACGCTTAGTGAGAAACAGAAACACTTGTGCTTTAGCACTTAGTGACTCTGATCCTTCATAGATGAATTTGCTTGATGAATTAGGAGTAATCCCTGCGAAATGACATTGTGAAAAGAGTGGAAAAAAAGAACACTTGCGCTTTTTCGCTAGTAAGAGTGATCCCTCATTGGTGTTATTGATGCCTTCGGTAGCCGATTTTGCAGAAGATGAATTTTCAGAGTCGTTTTTAATAGCATACAAAGTATCGAAATGGTTCTTCATGATTTTTTCCTCCGTTTCCTTTCTGTAATCGGAAACAAATTCATATTCAGAAGATACGCCCGATCCGCATTTTCTTCCTGTTCAATAATTTTCAGAATGCGTTTCCGGAAAAGTCGCGTTTCTTCCACCACTTTCTGAAAACTCTCCCGACTAATAGCCATGGAAATCCAGGAATTGTATTTTTCTCCGGCAGCCACATTCTGCGAAGCACTCCGCGCCAATTCCAGAATATTTTGTACATATTCACGAAAATAAAAACCATTTAATTGCGGACCCGTGGTCAGAATTGAATCCACCGAACGAAAATAACCCTTTGCATCCTTGGCAATGAGCTTCAAACGTATCAGCAAATCAATTGCCTCATGAACCTCTGCCGCAGACAAAACAGGTAGCATTTTAGCACCCAACTGCTGGTATTCACTGCCACTAAAATCAAAAACAGTCAAAGCCTCCCGCACTGCGGGATAATACCAGCGGCTGTAATAAACATACTGACTTACGTCCAGTACCGTAACTGAAGAATCACGGCTTTCATTCATCCGTGAAAACCAGTGTTTCTGCTCCTCGTGGGTCATCGCCTGATTGTAATGAACCAGATTTCGAAAATACAAACCCTCCGAAGGCGAAAGTTTTAAAAGATCCACCAACGCCTCCAGCGCCCGATCTTTCAAATCTGCCTTGCCATTTAAGATCAGAGAAATATGACCGCCGGACTTGAGGCCGATACGATCTGCAATATAACGATGGGACCAGCCCTTGGAATGCTCTTTTCGCTCCTCAAAAAAAGCCTTGAGAAATTCACGGAAATCTGTAAATTGAAAAACAGAACACGCCATTTTCCAAATATACATGATTTATTTTCAATTGATTTTAATTAATCAGATAAAAAGCAAAAGGAAAATAGATTCTCCTTTAAATGAGTGAAAAACCAATTAAGAAGCAAAATTTTTGTCGTTGAATACGAAAAAGGGATAGAATGAACAGGTGCCCCACAAAGCCTAAATTCTCAGCTTCTCATAACGATTGATAAAAAGTGTTTTAAATTGTGCAAAAAAGCGGTATTTTTCTTTTTGTTATCGTTATGTGCCTATAACGCATAACGATGAAACAAAATCTGTAGTTTTGCAATAAACCCAATGTTTATAAAGATTATTTGATTTATTGGCCGGTTATAAGTGTCGAGAATGTAGGATAAAAAGCCTCTCGCAGAACATTGAAAATTCTTTTTAAAATAAATGCTCACAAAGTGCCACGACTTAGAAGTTATAGGACTTATCCCTCTTCAAAATGCTAGATTTGATTCGATTTTAACAGGCAGAAAATGCCACATTCTCAGGATAGAAAATGATATTTGACAACTATCTCCAGTCTTCGAAGATGCGCGGTTCCGTAAAGGACCTCATGACACCCGGTCTCGCTGTGGAATTTATCCAGCCCTGGTACACACCGCTTTCCACAACGCCATCTACCACAGGCATTGCCGTGGGCGGCATCGGAAGCACCTTCACGGTAACCCCTGCAGGGACGACTCCTGTGATGAACAGTGTGCCCGGCGTACAAGTCCGTGCCGAAAAGCCGGAAGATATGCGTCTGAATAATTTTTTCTTCCGCGAATCAGTTTTGGATTCTAAAAAGAAGTTGGAGATCCGCGCCTTTTCGACGTTCCAGATCGTCTGCAAAAACTTTGTGCTCCGCGATGCCAAAGGAACTCCGCTTTTCACAGAAACCACCCAGGCTGCCGCAGAAGAAAAAATAGCCACCGTTATTAAAGACAAAAAATTCTTCGCCACCAACAAAGAAGCCTTTGCCCGCTGGCATGTGGAATTCAGCGACCGCACCCGCGCCCTTTTGAATAACGGGGACGAATCCTCCCCGGCCTTGAACCGCGCGATTCTTATTGATTTCTTTGACGGTCTCCTCGGCGAAGCTTCTGTACGCGAAGGGGCTTTGACTGCCGCCTGGGGCGATGAACAAACATTTCTCGGGGAACCCGGTTATGATGCCGCAAAAATGGACTATGCCGCGCTCTATCCTGTAAGCCGCACGGAATTCCAGAATCCGAAAGGTGTCAGGATTCGCCGTTATCAGCACAGCTACGTGCTCCCGCAGAATGAGCGCCTCTCCAGTCTGCCGGTTTCCGCCACTCACTTTGAACTCGAAAATCCGACTTCGGAAACTCGCGAAGTGACTCTGGTGCAGATGCAGGAAAGCCTTTGCGGCTACCAGGTCGCCAAAGATCGCCAAGGAGTACAGGATTCTTCCTTTGTCCTGAAACCAGTTGCCCGCTTTCCCAAGGGCGTGGAATTCACCAAGCACATCGAAGACGGCAGAATGGTTCGCGGTATCGAATTCTATAACCAGGAACCTCTCACCGAAAGTGATTTTGATGGTTGCATGGGAGTTGCCGTTGCGTGGAATCCTAAAGACAACGTAACCGTTTCCACCAAGCCAATTTTCTATCGCGATGATCAGCCCCGTATTCTCAAGGGCGCGCTCCACAGCGGACGCGTCTCTAAGGTATTCGTCAAGAACGTCTACAGCGGTCGCGAAACTATTGCCGGTGCCATCGCTGTCACGATAGTTCTCAAGCCGAAAGCAAAAGTATCCTTCGAGTTCAACACGGTTCTGGATTTTCCCCTCATTCGCCTGAACGGTTTCCAGAGCGAAAAGAAGTACACCGTATTTTTCCCGGAAGCTTACGGCCGCGTACAGGCCATGCTCACGGAAGCGCTCCTCGCAGAAAAAGAAGTGCTCCCGAAAATCGCGTCTGCTTACAGCGCTTTGGTCCCCGAAGCTTCCATCGCAAAACTTTACCCGAAAAAAGGAAAAGAGCGGGACGATTTCAAATCTCTCGCGATCAACACCTTCAGTTTCCTTGCCGAAGCGACCGTGTGGGATAAAGAAGACCGGTTCCTCGTTCGCGAATGCGCCGATTATCCGTTCTTCAATTCTCTGGACGTTTATTTCTACGGAAGTTTTTCTCTCCTCGCCCTGATGCCGCGCCTCGATGGAGCGGTCATGCGCCGCTTTGCCGATGCCATTCTCGCAGTGGATCCCCAAACCCGCCGTCATCACGAATATGTGAACCTCCCCTTTGCCGATCTCCCCGATCCCAAATTGGAAGGCCCGCGCGCCGTCCGTGGCGCCGTCATTCACGACCTCGGCAGTCCTTTTGATGCAAAACCGGATGCCTACGATTGGCACAATGTCAAGGAATGGAAAGACCTCGCCCCCAAATTCGTGTTGATGGTGCTCCGTCACTACCACGCCACAGGCGATCTCTCTGTTCTCGCCGACTGCCGCGAAGCCGTTTACGCTTCCATTGAATACCTGGAAAATATGGTGGACGAAGGGCAAAACTTCCCACTCACCCACGGTACCGACGACACGTTTGACAATCTGGCTTCACACGGTATTTCCGTCTACTGCGGTTCGCTCTGGATCGCAGGGCTCCGCGCGGCAGCAAAGATTGCAGAAACCCTCGGTGACAGCAACCGCGCCACCGATTGGAATGCAAAGGCAAACGCTTCAGAACAGGAATTCCACGATGCCCTCTGGGATGAGAACGAAGGCTATTTCCATTTCTTTGTGACCCCGTTGGAAATGAAGGATCTTATCGATGACAAGCTTCCCCAATTGGTAAAGGCCGTGGAGGGTTCCATTGCTCTTTCGGGAAGCAAGGTGGAAATCGTGCGCACGATTAACGTGTGGCTTAACGATTCCAACATCCCTGAAGATGTGGAACTTTCCCGTCACGAACTTCGTGAATTCAAAAAAGAGTGGCTCACCGCCCAGCTTCCAGGAGCCTTCACGGAGTCCTGGACTCGCAAGATTCATCTCGATAACGATGACGTTTTTGTGGATGCCATGCTGGCCGATACGTACCTTCGCTTGCTCGGGCTTACGCCCATTACGGATGCGGAAAAGGCAAAGCGCATGCTTCATCGCGTTTTCAGCACCAACTTCAAGGCCAACAGCCCGCTTCTCGGCGCAGCAAATCTCGTTCACAAAAACGGAGACCCGCTGGACGAATTCAATTTCCAGGCGCACGATGTGTGGATCGGAATCCAATACAGCCTCGTGACTTCCATGCTGATTCATGGGCTCATTTCCGAAGCGGAGGCCCTCACCGAAAGCATGGTGCGGAACCTCTATGGGGAAGCGCGAATTCCTTTTGCCGCACCGGAAGGATTCAACGGCAGTTGCCGCCTGCACCCCGAAGCCATCGAAGCGAAGCTCGGCCTTTCCAAACCCGCCGCCAAAAAGCTCCACAAGGATCTTCTTGTGAAAAAGGCAATCCTCGAAGATTCACGCATTTCGCCCAAGCTTCCAAGAAACATTGCCGCTTTCAAAAAGGTCTATGGGGCGACAGCCAAAGCGAACAAAGTAGAAGCCGAAGCTCTTTTCACCCTACTGCACAGCACCGCCCTCAAATATACGGCAGGCAAGTATTTCCGTCCCGGAATGGTATTCGCCATTCTTGAAGCGGCAAAACTTGTGAAATAAAAATACTTCATACAAAAGGCCCCGTGATGTTATTTCACGGGGCCTTTCTTTTTGAACTTTACAGGTTAGAACCAAACGCCTAAGCCAACAGATTCTTGAATAGAATACGAATTTCCAATAAAATCACTGTCATATACATCCGCAACCCAACTCTGAAAATGAACATCTATTTCGAAATGTTCATTCACCTTAAAGCCGAAGCCCAAAGCAGGGCCCCAAGTAAAGTTGCGTTTGTTGTCCGCTTCAAAATCTTCCATTTCCCAACTATCACTTAAATTAATATTGAAGGAAGGACCCACATCAAAGAAAATTCTTTTCAAACTTATACGGAACCATGAATTGATCAAAATATTCATATCATAAGCGTCCACTTGATCTTGATCTTCATCTTCAGTAATAGTCACACCCCCTAATCCGGTAGTCACATTATCCTCTGTAAAGGTATTCACAAATTCAAAAGCCACATCGGGGCGGAAGGCGAAAGTATTTGAAGACCCAAGAGGAATCCAGCCTGCTACAGCCAAACTAACGGTTATACCTGCCATGGATTCCATATCTGTGTCAGGGATAAAAAGCGTTACCCCACCTATGCCTGCATGCAAACCCACTTTTGGCGATACCGATTCTGTATCTGCAAAGGTTAAAGTTGAAAGGCATAATACCAAACCGATACAAGCCAATTTATTTTTCACCAATAACATTTATTCTTTGCCTCCATTATTCAGTTGTTAGAACCAGTAAGAACCATTAATTAGTATTCCAAAAAAATTATTGTTGCCCACATTTTTCTTTTCATAAGGCATCCACCAGAATGAATACCGAACGCCTACTTCCACATTTTCAGAAAATTTAAATCCAGGCCCTGCAACCGGACCAAAAGAAATCTGCCTATCGGCAGGATAGCCCATACTCCATTCATTATAGATATTCCAATTCATCGATGGCCCTAATTCAAAAAACATCCGACTCCAATCGTAACGAAAAAGTGGACTCAATAGCAAATTCATTTCGGTCAGTGAAGTATTTGAAGTATTATTCTCAACATAAGTGTATTGAATGGCCAACTCAGGATGGAAAGAAATAGAAGACGACCCGATAGGCATCAAAACCCCATAAGCCCCTTCTAAACTTACCCCCATCAATTCCCCATCAGACAGCCCAGACGTTACGTAGTTATCAAAAAAAGAAATCCCCGCACCCAAACGCACTCCCATTTTCATCGGTGTTTCTGCACTGGAAAAACCCCAGCACATCAAAAGAATCAATAAACTTCTAAATCCACCTTTTATAAAAAACATATACCCTCCTTACGAATATATTTACTGAAATTCTAGAACCAATAATTTCCGCTGAAAACCAATGTGGACATGAGGCTACTACCCATATAGTCCTCCGTTTCTTCATAGGGATTCGCCCAGAAAACAAAGCGCCCATCAATTTCCCAATGTCTGCTGAATTTGAACCCAAAGCCCCCCAGGAAGCCATAAGCAAACTTACGGTTCACCTCTATCTCGGTATCCTCCACTTCCCATTTGTTATTGATATTCCAGTTAAAACTGGGCCCTAGGTCAAAAAAGAATCGGAAAAAACTAATACGAAAAAGAGGATTGATCAAAAGATTGATGCCAGAAGCGGTGACAAGAGGTTCATCATAATAATCGTAATCATCGTAATCGTCATCGTAATCGTCATCATTGTAATCATCATTCGAATCTTCATTATCCATGGTTACAAATTGAAAGGCTAATTCTGGATGAAAAGAAAAAACAGAGGCCATCGGCATCAAAACGCCAAAAGCACCTTCAATCGTCACACCATCAATTGATCCGTTATAATAATAGTGGGTCTTATCATCAAAAGAGACCGAAGAAATACCCAAACCCAAACGGGCTCCATATTTAGTTTCTTGTGCATTAGAAAAACAAAAGAACATCAAAACGACAAACAGAACTTTAATCCCAGATTTTGCAAAAGGCATAAGTTCTCCTAACCACCCGAAAAGAAACGTTGGAAGCAAAAGTAAATTTATCACTACTCTTTGGCAACAATATTTTCCAATACACTCCCTGCATTAACGAGCAACTCAAAAAATCGCGTTTGACAGACTTTTGAGTGAGAACAAGCGATAGTTCGGATCCAAAGATGTGAACCCCGACTCGCGGACGTTAGCCACCCCTCCATAATGACTCTAAATGGCATTCCAATTGATGAATTTAAGCTCTACATCCCCGATATTTCACTTCCAGTAAAAGTCGCAGAGTGAGAGGCTCATTTCTGGTCTCCGAATCCAAGGAATTTGATCAAAAGGTTGCCATCAAACTTTAGATTTCATAGCTTTGGTAGAGGAGGTTTCTGTGCATATTGAAATTCTTCCACAACCTAATGATGTCACATGTGGCCCCACGAGCCTCCATGCGGTGTACAGACATTTCGGTTATGAAATTCCGCTACAGCAATTAATATCGGAAATAGAATTTTTGGAAGAGGGCGGCACGCTTGCCGTATTCCTCGGTTTAGATGCATTGAAACGCGGTTTTCAAGCCACCATTTACTCTTACAATTTGCAAATATTTGATCCCACTTGGGTGGATCTTTCCATGTCAGAACTCCGTGAAAAACTGCACCAAGAATATCTCGTTAAAAGAAAGGTGAAGTTGCGCACTGCGATCAAAGCCTACATTCGGTTTATTGACAATGGCGGAATGATCTCGTCTAAGGACTTACGTGTAGGCATTTTCGAAGATTATTTCAACAATAATATCCCTGTCCTTTCCGGAGTCTCGGCCACATACCTTTATCAATGCAAACGAGAGTATACCAACAGCGAAGATAAATCCGTCTTCGACGATCTTTTGGGAGAACCGATGGGCCATTTTGTGGTTCTCTACGGTTTCAACAATCAAAGAGAATTTATGGTCGCGGACCCAGACAATACCAACCCTATTGCCAAGAACCACTACTATCTCGTCGAAAGACATCGTCTCATTCACAGTATTCTATTAGGAATCATCACTTATGACAGCAATATGCTTGTCATACAACCCAAAAAGCCATGAAGAAAATTATTGTCGTCAATAATCCCAAAAATTGGAAATTCCATGTCCCCGAAGTCGATATTGTTTCAGCGAAAGATTATCTGACACGAGCGGATTTCACGACTCAAAAAAGTCTCCGCGTTTTTAACCTTTGCAAGGATTATAGTTACCAAAGCAAAGGTTACTATGTGTCCTTGCTTGCAGAAGCCCGTGGGCACAAAGTAATTCCCAATGCGAAAAGTATTCGGGATTTCAAAGCTCCTGCGGTTGTCAAAATTATTTCAGATGATATTGATGATCTCATTCAACGGAGTCTTAAAAAACTTACCGGCACAGACTTTGTTTTGTCTATTTACTTTGGACAAAATGTAAGCCCACAATATTTGGAACTTTCGCAAGAACTTTACCGCATCTTCCAAGCGCCTCTGCTCCGCGCCCGCTTTGTATACAAACAGAAATGGTTCATTCAAAGCATTCGTCCCATTTGCGTTAATGAAATCCCCGACAACCATTTGGATATGGTGGATACTTTTGCAAAGGACTACTTCGATAAAAATCGTTTTTCTTCCGCCCATACGGAAGAATACCTCTATGATCTTGCGATTCTTATTAATCCTGATGAAAAGGAACCTCCCAGTAATCCAAAGGCCATTCATAAATTCATTAACGCGGCTGAAAAAACAGGGTTCCGTGTAGAACTGATCACTAAAAAAGATTATCATCGTGTGGGTGAATTTGATGCTTTGTTTATCCGCGAAACCACCAATGTAAACCACCACACCTACGCATTTGCCCGCCGCGCACAGTCTGAAGGCATTGCCGTGATTGATGATCCCGATAGTATTTTGCGTTGTTCCAATAAAGTGTATCTCCAAGAATTAATGACCGTGGGTAAAATTCCTGCCCCCCACACCATTATTGTACACTCCGAAAATCGCCATACTCTTGCAAAAGAACTGGGCTTTCCTCTGATTCTGAAAGCTCCTGATTCTAGTTTTTCCCTTGGCGTCGTTAAGGTGACAAATAATAGTGAGCTCGAGTCAGGACTTGATAAAATGCTTGAGAAGAGTGATTTGATCATTGCTCAAGAATTTATTCCCACCGAATTTGATTGGCGCGTCGGCATTCTCGATGGAAAGCCGTTCTACGCCTGCAAATATTTCATGGCCAAAAATCACTGGCAGATTTATAACTGGCAATCCGAAGATAAAGAAGAAATTTGTGGGCTTTTTGAAACGGTCCATTTGGAAACCGTTCCTCATGGCATCATCAAAGCAGCGATTCGTGTCGCAGGCATGATTGGCAATGGCCTTTATGGAGTGGATCTCAAAGAAGTCGATGGAAAACCAGTTGTCATCGAAGTCAATGATAACCCCAGTATTGACGATAATATTGAAGACCAAGTCGCCGGTGAAAAATTGTATCTAGCCATTATGCGATCCCTACGCCGCCGTATTGAAGATCGCTTGAATTCAGCCCAATTAAAAATTCAGCAGCATTATCGCGGATTCTACGATATATGAGTCAAAAAAAGTCGCCCTGGCACCTCTGGGATCGTTCTGGTGTTGAACTCGAATACATGATCGTGGACAAAGACACGTTGCATGTACTCCCGCGAGTTGATGTGCCGCTTGGGAAAGACGAGAATGGAGAGTTCCTTTCCGATGTGGAACATGGTCCTGTGGGGCTTTCCAATGAAATTGTTTCCCATGTTTTGGAATTCAAATGTGCTGAACCGGTAGCCTCTTTCGAGGGTTGGAGTTCCCTTTTCCATAAAGAAATTCAAGAGGCCAATCAAAAGCTTGCCTCTATTAATGGAATGTTACTCCCTTGCGCATGCCACCCCTTTATGGATCCACTGCGCGAAACCCAAATTTGGCCCTATGATTCCAATGAAATATACGAGACCTACAATCGCATTTTTAATTGCAAAGGCCACGGCTGGGCCAATCTTCAATCGACCCATCTTAATTTGTCATTTAATGGCGATGAAGAATTTGGCAAACTCCACGCCGCTATTCGTCTCTTATTGCCGCTCATCCCGGCAATCGCCGCATCAAGCCCTTACTTAGATGGCAAATACAGCGGATACATGGATGGGCGCATTGAAACCTATCGGCACAACCAGGAAAAGATCCCCTCTATCGCAGGGAGGGTCATCCCAGAAGCCGTATTCACCTACGCGGACTATGACCACGTCATCTTTGAGCAGATCCGCAAAGATATCGCCCCGCATGATCCAGAACATTTATTAAATCACTTTTTCTTAAATAGTCGCGGGGCCATTGCCCGCTTTGATCGAGGAGCTATTGAAATTCGTCTCGTCGATATTCAAGAATGCCCCCTCGCCGATATTGCCATTGCTGAAATAGAAAAAGCCGTACTTCATGTTTTAACGGACGAGACCTGGAGCGATACACAGCACCAGCGCTCATTTGACACGGCAGAACTTTCAGAACTTCTTTTGCGTATCGTTCGCGATGCAGAAGAGACAATTATTGAGTGGCCTGAATATTTAAATGCTTTTGGTTATCCTAGCACTCGCTGTACCGCAAAAGAACTTTGGCTACACATTTTAGCACACACAAAAGATCATATATCATTCCCATCACAAAAGGTTTTAGAGACTATTCTCAAGCGTGGTACGTTATCCCACACTCTCGTGAATGTTCTTGGAAAAACACCCTCTAAAGAGGCTTTTGTGTGTGAATATCAGAAACTCGCCCGTTGTCTTGCCAATAATGAACTCTATAATCCTTTCGTGTGAACACGCTTCCAACGCGGTGCCTTCTTTTGTAGCAAATCTTTTTGCAGATCAAAAAGAAAAGCTTGCAACGCACTGCGGTTATGATATTGGTGCCGCGCCTGTTTTTGAAAAACTCTGTACCCTGCTCCCTGTGCTATATGCGGCCAAAGGGAACTGCACTCGCCTTGCTATAGATTTGAATCGAAGCGGAAATCACCCCGCTCGATTCTCGAGAGCAACAAAAAATATTTCGCAAGCACTTTACGGTAAGCTCGAAAAAATCTGGATTGATTTTCGAAATTCTATTGAAAAAGCAATTCGGACATTTTTAAATAGAAATAGCAAACAAACGATACTCCACCTCAGTATCCACACTTTTACTCCTGTATTAGAGGGAAAAGAAAGGCTCGCCGAAATAGGGCTTTTGTACGACCCAGGATGCCCTCAAGAACGTGCGCTCGCTAAAGCTTGGAAAGAGAATCTTCATGCAAAAGTTCCCGAATGCAGAATCCGTCTTAACTACCCTTACCAAGGAAAAAGCGATGGGCACACCACCTCTCTTCGAAAAAAGTTTGGCTCTCGTTATCTTGGAATTGAAGTGGAAATGAACCAAGCCTGGCTCGCCACACAAACACCGACTCAAGTCGCAAGGCTCCTTGCGGAAACGCTCCCTACTCACTAGCGGGCACCTCTAAAAATTCCTTTTCTGCAACAAGAAGCCGGGGTTCCTGTAGGGAAACATCAGGCTTCGCAGAGCTGACTTGCAGCCCCGCAGGGGTGAGGATGGAACAACGTGACACCGCAACAAATTGGCTGTGGCACATCGCCATAGTGAACTTCGTTCTGTTGCCGAGCCTCAACAGTGGCAAAGCGAGCTTCGCCGTTGTACTCGGCTTTTGCAACAGTCGTTGCTCAAAGTGGCGAAGAGCGTTCAAGCCGAGTATCGCGATAGCGAACTCGTTCGCTATCATGATCGAGGCGCAGAAGCGGATGCCGAAGGCATCAATAATACCATTATTAACCACCTTTGTGCTCTTGCACTTGTTGGTGCAACTCGGCAATGGGTATGCAAGCATGCCCGCTGCACTCGTTTTGGCCAACAATCGCGCCTACTCTGGCTCGGCCTCGCTCAATTCTGCGGTCGCAAACCAATTTTTAGAGGGGCCCTAACTTTGTACGCTTTATGAGGCGCCAAACGCCCTGAGCATTAAATTCAAAGCTCCCTTTTTTATAGGGGAGTTTTGCTTCTTTTCGGAATTCAAATTCAGCACCATCGGCATCCGCCCATTTGGTACCTGTATCCACTGGTAGATTCTCCATAAAAAGCGCATCCGCAACACAAGAAAGAATATTGCGCAAAGTCTCCGTATCTCCGCTCGTAAGAGAAATGCACACATCAGGGAGTCCAAATGATTCCATTCCTAAGGTATAGAGATCCTCTCGGGTTTCAATAAAATTGAGAAATCCTTCCATCGGCAAATCACTTGCAGCGATAGACTTGAAGAGAGAAGCACTTGAGGCACAGCCACACTGCTCCATATAAATACCCAAAGCGCCGCCATCCAAAAACGAAACAATCACTTTCATCAAAGAATTGAAATCCGCAACCGATTGGAGAGTACACTGTAAAAAAAATAGAGAACCGTGATTTCTAATCTTTTGTAATTCTTCAGGTTCCAACAAAGCGTGTTCTTCAAAGATATCTTCTAATCCCGCCACAGGGCCCTGTAATACCCCAGAAAAGGACAAGGAACATCCAGGCACAATCAAAAGCGTTCCCGAAATTTCAGGGAGTTGCAAATGTATTTTGTCGGCCAAAAAGATCGCGGCTTTATCAACAGATACAGGAAGCGGAAAAGCAAGGATACTCTTTCTCATACACCCAATTTAGTAAGCGGTAGAAATGGCCAAAGATAAAAGAGGCGTTTGTGTTAAAGGCTCTGGAATCCGATACCTCTTCTCTCTCGCTTTTTCGAATGAGGAAGGAGAAAGAGCCTTTTGAGAAATGAGACCCGCAGAACCTGCTGCGCAAAGAGACGTTCCTAAATAGAGCTGTTCTGTTTGACCCGGAGTGGGAACAAAAATACAACTCGCCCCCAATCTCGCCATATCCATCACAGTACTATAACCGGGCCTCGCAAGTACAGTTTGCGCACGTGCCACCATACGAGCAAAATCCGCCGTTTCCAGATGACTATACAAAGAAATATTTCCTCTTTTGGCTTCTTTAAGGGAAGCCCCGGGAATTCCTAAAATCACCGCATGATTCCCGGAAATTTGAGAAAGAGTGTCTAAAACTTGATGTTCTAAAATCGTTCGCATGGGTTCTGGCCCGGAAAGGATTGCCAAAACATCAATATCTTTTGTTTCCGTAACCGAAGGGGATTCAAATCGAGACAACAAACCGACATACTTTACAGGGCGCGGTAAATGAGGCACATGAGAAAGCGTCCCCGCCATTCCTGGAGCCTCTGGAAAATCTGGAATCCAAATTTCCGAAAAATTTTTCATTTGTCTTAAATGCCAATGAATACCAAAAGATTCCAAAAATGCCAGAGGAAAAGGGAACGCGATGCGCATTTGATGCGTCATATAAATAGATTTTGCATACGTAGAATAACTACCAAATCGATTATCCGAAAGCACCACTTGAATATTTCGCTCTTTTACTATTTGCTCAATGCGCTGATGTTCTGCTTCAACCACCTGAGATAATCGCGGCAAATTTCTAAACAGCCACAACGGCATTTCAGATCCATGCTTTGGATAACGAATTCCGTACGATGGAATTTCATGTTGAACTAAATCAGGAAATTCCGTTTGGTACAAAATGGCAGAAGAACCACAGGTCGCAAGCTCCACCTCTGCTCCGTGAGCAAGATAGGCTTTGATCACGGGAATACAGCGTGTAGCATGTCCAAGTCCCCAATCTAAAGGCGAGACCAAAACCTTCATCAAATAGCTCCCGCAGAAAACCAGGCATTCGCCCAATCCGCATGATCACAATCTTTATTTTCCCCTTCGATCGCGACCAATTCAAGGCGTTTCACTCCTACGACAGAGACTGCGATATTTTCCCTATCACGAGAATAAAGTTTCTTCGACCGGAACAATTCACGACCATCGCCCACAACAGAAAATTCCACGCCATCTCCACAAGCACTTTCGTCATCCAAACCGATCGTCGCATGGAACATCCCAAAATTACGGGGCATATCAAAAGCCAAATTAGAAGACGCGTGAGAGCCAAATCCATAGGAGAATGGTTCTCCATCCAATTTCATGACATGCTGCTCTACACTTTTTCCTATTTGAGGTTCTCCCCAAGCCTGAGTTTTGGACGCAAGTGGTAATGAAGTCAAAAGAGCCACCGAACGATCTTCCTTAAAGAAATCTCGGAACACATAAACCGTTTCCGCATCAGGGGTATAGAAAGCAAATTTCACTCGCTGTAAACCCACCTTAGCGCCCGTGAGTGAAAGCGTATCCAACGGCTTCGCAAGCGAATCATGAACCCAAAGAGAATCATTCAGAAATACATCATAAGAAATCGTATTTTGAAATAGTTTGCCAACTTCCACGGTTCCATTCACCACTTCCCCAATGGAAAGATTCTGGGCGAACATAGAAACACCCTTCTTAGCAAGTATTTGGTGAACGGTTAAAGGATAGCCGAAAAGTCTATTTTCCTGTAACACCCGTTTCAGCTTGTAGCCTTCCAAAATCGTTTCAATTTGATCCGTCGTTTTAAAACCCACAACCCGAGAACTGCGGTCTACATTTCCATAACCATCCTGACCACGCACAAGATAAATATTACCATGACTCCATTGCATCCAACGGGAAAAATCATCCGTAGTCCAATTCATAAACGTTCTTTCGCTAAAACTGCTATGTCTTGAAGCGAGCATTTGCCAAGGCCGCGCGTAAATGAATATCGACTTCTCAGGGAACTTCGCGAGATGGGTATTCAAATAATCTTCTTCTACTAATAATTTATTCTTGTAATAAAGCATATTGGAGTCAAAGCTTTTCACATGGTGAATCGCTAACCCCACAGAAAGCAAAACCGCCACACCTACCGTGAGATAACACGCCTTATCGTGTTTGCCTGGGAAAACGACTGTATCCAAAAAATCCTTGAGACCAAGGGCCATGATCATAGCAAATAACGGTAGAGCCACCAACACATAACGTTGATTAATATCGATCTCAAATGTTCCCGAAACATTAAACAGAATGACAAATATTTGCAAACTAAAGAAAAATCCGAGAATGGCTCCCCGCACATAACGACGATTGACAATCAATCTCAAAAGCAACCAAGCCGTAGAGAAAAGCAAAAGAATGGTGAATGTCGAATAGAATGGATTTTTAAGAACGCCCCCGAAGGCCGGATGCGGGTCAAA
>Ga0209373_10002138_pt1 | contig 20581 bp, 20 predicted proteins | sample Higcelweek5metaG_FD_187173 | JGI IMG/M metagenome (GOLD analysis project Ga0209373, IMG submission 187173) | Freshwater pond sediment microbial communities from the University of Edinburgh, under environmental carbon perturbations - High... | ecosystem: Environmental > Aquatic > Freshwater >... | reverse complement strand
GAACCGCACCCGACAACAGTGCGAAAGCATGCGCCAGCTGGGAAACCACTGGAGGACGGGTCGCTCCCGACGGCTGAAATTGAGGTTCATAGAAACCACATGGATCATGGAGCCTACCATCTTTTCCGACGAATATCCGCAGTGCCGCCGAGCTCACCCGATCACGGCAATTACGATACGGCCAGCTTATGCGTATGCCATTCGTCCATTTCAACAGCTTGTTGAAAGTCCTCTCGCCACCTCGGAGAGTTTGCGGTTCATCGCTTCGGAGGGCGAAGTTTTGCCGCGTTCCCAGTTGCTTACGGTCATTGCGCCAATACCGACGAGTTTGCCGAACGCTGTTTGGGAAATGCCCAGCCCGGCCCGCAAACGCACAATCTTTTTAGGTGTCCATTTTACGGTTCCTGCGACTGGAGATTTTGCCGGCTTGACGACTTCGTTTTCCTGAATCGGTAACATATTTAGTTTGCAGGCGAGTTTGTCAAATTTACCGCTGAAAATTTTATGAATTGCTCTGTCTCTATGTTCCCATTGGAAAACGGCGGACGCACTGACGCTGAGCAACTTTCCGAAGGCGGCTTGCGTCAAGTGATGGCGTTTCCGCAACTCCAAAATCTTTTCCGATGTCCATTCCGTCACAGGCTTTGGCATGGGGATGGGGGCTCTTATGGGGACGGTCTTTTTGACCGGTTTCACATTTTCGAGCGAATCAAACTCTACGCCGAAGACGGCGGAGATATTTTCCGGAGCGATTTCCGAGATGACCCCTTCGGTCAGCGTATCAATGACCTCCGAGCCGATCAACTCGTTTTCATCGATGCCGCGCAGGATGAAAAAAAGTTTCGGGTTTTCGTCGAGCTGTGCGCCGATTCCGTACATTACCGCCGCGAGATGCTTGCACAAGTCGGCCCAGTCCGGACATGAACAGTCGGTCTTGATCTCTTTCGGCGACGGGAACAGACCGTCCTCCCGGTTGCAGAATTCAGCGAGGATCTCCGGCGGGAGTTTCCCCTGCGCAAGCGCGAGAAGCGAAGAAATTTTTCCAACACATTTCTTTTTCAACGCTTCCCAACGGGTTTTCTCCAGCGGCTGAATCTCAATTTTGATTTTGTACGGCAGACTCCCGCTTCCGGCAACCAGCGCGGTCACGTTTCCCGTCGCGATCTGCAAGTCGATTACCGCTCCGGCGCGAACATAGGAACGTCCGCGCGGCAAACGGTTTTCGTAATCCTGATACGACTCCACATTGTCGCACCACGCCTTCCCCCAGAAGGTGTTGGCGATCTTGTTTCCGGCAATGACGACCGGCTTCAGATTTTTGTTTTTCGCGGCGAGTTTCTTCGCCATGGCGGCATTCCGTTCTTTTTTCTCCGTGACAGACACATACGGCGGATAGAAATAATTGTCATAACGGCTCATTTTACCTCTCCCATGGAGTTTATGTCCAGTTTCACAAAATTCATCAATTCGTCATTGCTCATATTGGCCAGCAGTTTTTCCGCGCCACTGGCGAGCAATTCATCGGCAAGGTTCTGCTTGGACATCATAAGTTCGTCGATTTTCTCTTCCAATGTTCCCTTGCAGATGAACTTATGCACCAGCACATTGCGCTTCTGGCCGATACGGAACGCGCGGTCACTCGCCTGATTTTCCACCGCTGGATTCCACCAGCGGTCAAAGTGAATCACATGGTTCGCGGCGGTCAAATTCAACCCGACTCCGGCGGCCTTGAGCGACAGCACGAAGAACGGCGGCCCGTCAGCCTCCTGAAACGCATTGACGAGGTTTGCGCGTTCCTTCACAGGCGTTCCGCCGTGCAAGATCAATCCGTCGCATCCGAAACACCGGCTCAGATAGTCGTGCAGCGGTTCGGTCATTTCGCGGAATTGCGTGAACACCAGGAGTTTTTCCTGCCGAGACGCGATGGACTCCACCAGTTCGGCCAGACGCAAGAATTTTCCGGCATTTTCAGGCGTAAAATCACTGTTGCCCAGATATTGCGCCGGATGGTTGCAAATCTGTTTGAAGCGCATCAGATACGCCAAAACAATGCCGCGCCGTTTGATGCCCTCGATGGTTTCGTCCAACGCCTTTTGCATTTCTTCGACACTTCTCGCGTAAAGCGCGGCCTGCGGACGGGTAAGATTGCAATAAACTTTCAATTCCGTTTTGTCCGGCAGGTCGGAAATAATGCGTCTGTCGGTCTTGAGCCGACGCAAAATGAAGGGTTGCGTCAACTTGCGCAACGGGGTGTAGTCGTTGTCGAGTTTTTTGGTGAAATCCAAAAACGTTTTCAAGTTGCCCAGCAATCCGGGATTCACGAAATCGAAGATGCTCCATAAATCCGCGAGACGGTTTTCAACCGGGGTTCCGGTAAGCGCAATCCGGTATTTCCCGTGCAAATTCCGTACTGCCTTGCTTTGTTTCGCGGTAGGATTTTTGATTGCTTGCGCCTCGTCCGCAATGACGGCGTGAAAGTTCAAATTTGTGAGTTTCGGCGTACGCGGCAACATACCGTAAGTGGTCAGTGCGAGATCATATCCGGCGAGATAATTTTCCGGATTGTTATCAAATTCGGCCGCATCTTCTTTATTCATCGCGGAGGGATGCAAGGTCGCAAGTTTTAAATCCGGCGTGAACTTCGCGCTTTCGTTGCGCCAGTTGTCAAGCAACGTCGCCGGAAGCACAAGCAAGACCGGGAGTTTTTTCAATGCGCCCGCCTGCTTCCACAATTCAATGAGAGAAAGCACCTGCAGGGTTTTGCCAAGTCCCATATCGTCGGCGAGACATGCCCCCAACCCGAGCGACGCGGTACGCCACAAATATTTCACGCCGTCGCGTTGATACGGACGCAGGATTTTGCCCAATTTGCCCGGCAATTCCGGCAATACAATTTCACTTGGATTGCGAAGTTCGTTCAACATTTTCTTGAGTTCGCCGGAAGCCTCGAATTGACAATATTCGCTTTCTCCGACCTCGGATTTTTGCCGCGTTCCGGAATCAACGCCAGCAAGCAAGCGCAATCCCTCGGCAATCGAAAGACCTTCTCGCTTTGCCAGTTCCTCGGCATGTTTCCATTCGTCCAACAGCGCGGCAATCTTTTCCGGCTCCGCTTCCACCCATAGCCCCTTGATTCGAACCAGGCCGCCGGTCGAATGCAAAAGCTCCTGAACCTCGTCATAAGAAAGCATTTCGCCATTCAAAGCCACGCCGACGGAAAATTGCAACAGCGCATCGGCGCCAAGCACGCTCTTTTTCGCCACGTCGAGCGACACCGACACCCGTGCTTTTGGCGGCGCGGTCTTCCAGAGATTGGCGACCCGGACCACGATATTCGCCTGTTCAAAAAGCGGAATGTCCTGCAAAAAACGATAGGCTTCCATGCTCGTCCACGCGACGGGCTGAAAAATCCGGCGGCTTTCCAAAAGCTCGCGGACGACTTTACTCTTTTCCGCCGCCGACTGAATCGGGGAAAGCACCGCGCTCATGGAATCGCGGTCATTGACATATGTCTTAAGCGCGGCGGCAAGCGGCAGATGCTTTTGCTTGTCCCCCTCGGTGCGATAAATGAAACTCGCCATAAACGCGAACGGATGCGTCCCGGTGGCATCGCCCTTGTTTTCGGCCAGATGAAAACTCACCTTGCCGACATTCCTCCATGCGGGGGAAAGACTGCGGATCAGTTCCGTGAATGTGCCGTCATGCTCGTTAAATTTGAGTTGCAGCGCCTGTTCGAATTCCAAATAAAAGCGATACAGAACCGCACCGTCGAGATATTCGCCTCCCACCATAGGCGGTGCGGAAAGCACGACAAATTCCAATTTCGCTTCGACCGGCCGCGTTTGTTCAAAAATGCAGGACAAGTCTTTTCCGACCGGGTCGCCCAGAGCGGAAAGTTTGCGAATGTAGTCGCAAAAGAGCTTCTGAAAGAACAGTGCCGTTTCCGCCTCCGCCGGCAGTTGGATTTGCGTTAAGGCAAGCAACCCCGCCCCGTTGCCTCCGGTGAACGTGCCGCTTGAATCCCGCAGCATTCCCTGCGGCGTAATATGTAAACCGGCGATCAAAATAACAATTCCCCGTAAATTTGCATAACTTCGTCCGGGAAGCAAGAACAGTTTGCGTATTCAGACAGCAGATACGCATATTCGTCGCGCAGCAATTCCACGTGCCGTTTCGCATTCTCATATTCCGGACTGTGTCCGGGCGATGTATTGAGCATGACCATATCGATTTTACGCCTTTTGCTGCCTTTCCATATTCCTTTGGCAAAAAACAAATTACCATAGAACAGACATTTCACGTCCTCTTGGAACGTTGTCTGAAAAAACTTTTATTTCCAATTTCGTCAAGATCGTCTGATTCTTGTTTCCATCTCGCGTTGCGCATGACAGAGCGTATCATAAATGACAGTTTGCTCTTCCGCCGACACTAAGACCGGCCATGTTGGAATATTTTTGACAATATGCTGAGTGTTCATGACCATAACCTTGGGCTGATTGTCTTTCAATTTCAGTTGAACATACCAACCCGGAAAGGTAACAATGGGTGTGGGATCGACAGAAAGGTTTTTACTGATCAACTCATTCAAGAATTTTTTCAGAAAACGGGCTTCCCGTTCCGCTTCATCAAGAGGATTTGTTCCGACGGCGTCGAGTCGACGCCCCAATGAAGTTATTATAGACCGCCCGTCATAGATGATTTTCTCGTCAGTTTCATTTTTACACAAAGTTTTTGTTTCAATGGTAAAGATACCTTGCGGAGCGATCACGATGTGGTCGATGTTGCCGACCGCATCCGTCTGAAAATCATGCAGAATCCGCCATCCCATTCTCTTGCAGTCGTCCAACATTTGTCCAACGGCCCGTTCCCCGTCACGTCCGATGGCATCATTTTCAATTTGACGTTTCATTCTGAGAAAACGCCATATACCGATCATACCCCATATCAGGAATCCGGCAAAGGCGATCCACTGTAACCATATCGACGAGAATCCGGCAAGTATGCCGATCAGAATTCCAAATGCTGCGGAAAGTGGAAACATCAAATGGGGAATCATTGCCTCCAGAGATTCATCGAAAATTTTCTCCTGCAATGCCTGTCCAGCGGTTCTTTTCAGACGCTCTTTCTTTATGGGGGATCGTTTTGTCATGCTATTCTCCGTTATGCAAGTGTCTCAAAAACATCGTCGTCCGACTTCCGATTCGGTATAATTTTTCACTTTGGGTTATGCTGTTATGGAAATAGAGCAATATACAGCATCATTTAATTTCTTGCAACACGGGAAAAGGAGTGAATATGAGATTCTTCACACTGGGCAAAAAAGTTCTCTGTGCCTGAGTTGGAAGTTCAAGGCTCCCAATCGTTCATATTGATCCTGATTGCCTTCAGAACCGATACATTCTGAACTTCCCCGTCTCAGCTATGCTTCAGATTTGGATACGACATGGAAAAGCTGACCGGGGAGTTTTACACCGAAGAGAAATTCATAAACATGACCTCGTATAAAGATCTGGTGCGCGTGTTTCAGGAACAGGTTGTCGATCATGACGGGAAGGCGGAATTGAGAGCCCATCCGGGAGGAAAGATTCTGGTGAATCCGTCGGACCGGGAGGCGGAAATCGGGCATAAGGGGTCGGTTATCAGGCGCAAGTGACGGAAACCAGTTCGCCGGAGAACGACGTGCAGCTCGTTACAAGCGTGATGGTGCAGGGAGGAAGCGAATCGGATATGAACTCGCTTCCGGAGGTTATGGAGAAACTCGAAGGACAGGGGCTTCTGCCGGAAAAACTGCTGGTCGATCAAGGATACGGCAGCGATGAAAACTATGTGAAATGTGCGGAAAACGAAGTGATACTGATGGCTCCGGCCCTTCCGAAAGCAGCGGATAAAATCGGACTGGATGAATGTGAATTCGACCTCGAAAAGAAGATGACGAGATGCACTGCGGGGAATAAGCCGATGAAAAAAGAGTATTTTCGTGGCAAAGGACGATCCGTTTTTCATAAGAATGTGTGCGAAAAATGTCATCTGAAGGAAAAATGCCGTGTACGGAAATATGGAAAGTGAAATTACGCATTCTTCTATACGGACGCTGATCTCCAGACCGCAAAGAGAAGAAGATTCGAGGCAACGGAACCCTTCAAAAACGAATATCGGCGACGCAACGGAATCGAAGGATTGTTCGGTCGCCTGAAACAGTTCACTCCGCTGCGACGATTACGAGTGCGCGGACTGGCAAAAGTATTTTACCCCGGTATGTCATTCCTGTATTCGTCATGTTGATGACCGGAGAATAAGAAATGGAACTCAAGACATGCTTTCGCAAGAAGAAATCGAGGGAATTGCCGACCGTGCCATCCGGTGGGCCATGCAACTGCTGGGGCAAACCGGGTATCGCGGAAAATGTCTGGCTTTTGTGGAAGATGCCTTGGAACAAGCGAACCAACTGGAATTGTTCGGCGGAGACACCGCTACAGAATCGGCCGATATATACCAAGTCAGCAATGCCAATACGATGCCGCCTCGCGGCGCACTGGTTTTTTACGACTGTGAAGGTTCGCTGAATGGAGAGTTCCGTAACTGGGGACATGTCGGTTTGATGCTTGACGATGGTAAAGTCATCCATGCATGGGACAAAGTCAGAATTGACGATTATTCAGATATTGTCCAACTGACCGTGCCTTCCGGCAGCTCCCTGTTGCATTATCGCGGCTGGGCTCCGCTTCAACGTGTATTGCTTGAAGTTCAACGCCAATAGCCATAGTGTTGCAGGTTATCCAATGATCCCGTCGATGAAGTCGATGGCTCGCGCTGTTGCGGCCATCGCGGAATTCCAGCGTTCTCCCGCGAAACGTTTGCCGTCGACCTGCCACGTGAAGACCTCCGTGTCGCGGAAGTTGTAAATTTCGATCTTGCGCCCATTGCGGATTTCCGTGCGGCAGAGGCGGTAGAGCGCCGTGTGCCTGTTTCTGATGATCGGTGCGATCGGTTTCATTTTTCTTTTTCCGGTGGGGGTTGGGATTACTTGCAGTCGCGCGCGTAATGCAGGGCTCTGCCGATCCGGGCGATCCGTTCGCGTTCCAGTTTCTGTTTCGGGTCGAGCGTCGGGATGTCCCCGGCGGTGTCGGCCTGCCATTTCCGGATGTCGGCCTGCATCTCCTGGATTCGTTTCTGGATGTTAAGCAGTTTCCCGATAAAAGGTGTCAACGATCAGATTATTTTGTCGTTGCATTACTCAAACCCGAGCAAATTGCCGAGCGGGAATTTTGCCGCTTCCCGAAGAAGGGTCATTCGGGAGAAGTTTTCGACATGACCGTCAGCGAGGCAGGCATTTGCACTGTCGCCATGACGTTTCGTCGCGATCTTGGTTCCCGTATTATAAACAGCGAACATACCGCGTGCTTCCGCCACCAGACCGTTCCCCGTTGCGGCCGGATTGCTGAAATCTCCCTGCAAAGTGGTGCTGCCGCCATCCTGGGAATCGACCAGCAGCATCTTTCCGGAAGGAGACCTTATGTCAGTGAATTTCGTGGGAAGCTGACGGTCAAACCACGCACGGGTATAGCTTTGAAAACCGGCCGTATATTTCCGTCCGCCGATACAGTATTGCGGCATGCCGTAATGGATATACCCCAAATATCCAAGCTTGTTACTCATGGCCGGACATTTCATGATTCCGTTCCTGTATTTCTCGGGGACGGGGATCCAGGAAGAGCTTGTCTCCGAGGTGCTTCCCAGAAGCTCGCGGGGAGAGTTTATTCCATGGAGAAAATAAGGAGAGGCGAGCCAGACCCACATTGCATTTTCGGGACCTGTGAGGCCGCGGGAATCATAATTGGTCGAATCTGTGGTTATCAGTTGGAACGGAAGAATGATGTCCCTGTTGTCCAACCCGTAACTGAGGACCCCCAGTCCCACTTGTTTGAGGTTACCCGCACAGCTGATCTTTTGCGCAATCATCCTGGCCCGGGCCAGGGCGGGAAGAAGCATTCCGATAAGAATCGCGATCATTGCAATCACGACCAGGAGTTCCACCAATGTGAAATTTCCATGAAATGGCTCTCTTCCGGGGAGCCTTTTTTGCCGTTCCGTTCCGCCGCGTAATTGAATTGTCATTGTGACACCTCCTTGAAATGTGTGTTTTCCGTCATTCATGCGCCTCATGCCATCTGCGGCGCGCCGGACATTATTGCAAAACCCTTTCCAACCGTCCTTCTCTGATGTTTTTCTTCTATTCTGGATCTTCCGAATTGTTTTCGTTCAAGGGTTCCGTCCGGGAGGTTCAGCGCCTTGTGGCGGTTCCCAGCATCCATTCAAAATAGTCTTTGATATACTGGAGCTGTTCCCGGTGATTTTCACGGCAGAACCAGCCGTTTTGAAGTACAACGATCGAGGAGAGGGAACCGTTTCGGAAATTTCCTCCTATCTGTCCCATTTGAAGTTTGAGCATTTCCATCGGAATGGGTTCATCCCAGCTTTCCCCGTAATTGTGAACGAAGACGCCCTGCATGATTTCTTTGTTGAATTTGTGCCCGAGTTCCCATATCTGGTCGGAATACTGATAGCGCCAATAGTGATCGGTTGAAACCCAGACCCAGAAATTGATGACGTCGAAATATTCGAGGTATGGAAGGAGAACTTCCTGATTGTGCCGCGAGTAACGGACGATGAATAATTTCAAATCGGGATTCTGGCTTTTGAGCGCCCTGTAAATCTCCCGAAGGAGGATCGGAGTCATATTCCGACTCGGACCGTGTTCCTCCAGAAAGTCATCCAGCATGGCGCCGACGACATTCGGATGAGTCAAGGAAAAGCGGCTGACGGCTTCGGCCGCGCCGACATAGTCGGCATGGTCGAGCCCGCAAACCACCTGTTTGAAGGCGGCGACATGCTGAAAGAGATTGTCGTTGAGATTTTCGACGGAAGTGGTCGAATCCATGTAAACGACATTGTCAGCGTGAAGATAGGAGGCTCCCGTCTCCAGACTGCAATACGTTTCCTGATTGACGAACATCATTTTTCCCGGAACTTCGGGAAGGACATAGCCCCAAACCCACAGATGGTTATTCTTCATGATTTCATTCCTGTAAAATGCGATTGATTGTTTTCCTGATTCGCCGCCCGCGAACAGGGCGGGAGCATCGGTGGAGAAAATCTTCCTTTCGTCCTTCGGTTGTCCGCTTTGTAAAAACCCATATAATCCCTTTCAAATAATTTTTAAAACACTTCCCTTTTCCATGGGAAAGAGTTCTTCGCTTATGATAAATGTTTCTCTACGCGGGGACTCTCCGTTTTTTTGCGGGAATCCTTTTCAAAGACCACCAGAGCATACCCGTTGATAAAAGGGAGGCGGACAGTATAATAACCGTCCTCTTTCCTGGCTTCCAGTTTTATACGGTCAGGCGCCAAATACACGGCCTTCAATTCTTCGTCATCCATACGCAAGGACAGCTCCATGTCCGTCAAAGCGATCCGTTCTTCCACGGTGACCGCCTCGCCCCGCAGTTCCGGTATGTAGGAAAGGATATGCAGAAGTTCCATATTATCCCGTGTCTGAACAAAGACGCGCGCATAGCTGGGAAGCGTTGAAGAACGGAATTTCGGACGCGGCAGAAATTTTTCGATGATATTACCCAGAAGCACTCTTGTCTGATAGGGAGCCCGTTTGAAATATCCTTCAAAGATTTTTCCGCTGCAATATGCAATGCGGTTTTTGAACAACAGGAAGGGGCTCTCCGCCTTTTCCCATGGCGGGGCGTACCAGTTGGAGTGCAGCCCGTCCCACTCCTGATTATGAAACGGTTTGACCAGATACATGGAGGGTTCCACGCCCGTTGCCGGAGACACTTCCGTACTGTCTCCATAAAACGAAAGAGGGAAACATGGCAAGCCTTCTCCGCACTCTTTTTCAGGCAGATAATAGCACGGGTTTATTTTGCCGCATCCCAGATAGTCTGCCGGCCATCCGGGCAGGACGAATTCGTTTCCGGCGGGGGCGAGTCCGGAGTCTCCGGTGGCGATCACGGCGCCGCCGCGGGCCAGATGGTCTTTTACGCGTCGAACCGTCTCCTCGGAAAACGGTACATTGTCCGGAAAAATCAGTAACTTGTAGAATTCCCATGGAGCCGCTTCGGTTACAATATCGAATTGCAGTTTCAATTCGGACAGCATACGGGTCGCCGCCTTGAGAGACATGGCGTTCCGGAGGAGAGGCCCGGAGCTTGAAGAGACGATGGCAATTTCAACATAGTTCCGCGCATCCAGGCACCAACGGTCATATTGCTGAAGACGATGATAAAGAGTTTTTGTGAGCTCGGACACTTCAGGATAAAAGTCGCCGCGCGGATGGAAGTGATCGGCCAGTTCGGGCCGCATTCCGTTGGCAATTCCGTAAAAAAGGTCGTATTCAATGCTTGCTTCCCGGCGGAGTCCTCCGAAATCTCCCCAATAGTAAAAGCGTCCGGTCATGCAAAGTACGGGATTGCCTTGAGAAACGGTTCGCAGATAGTGAGCATAAACCGGTAGATAGTCGTATCCCAATTCCGGGCAAGTGGGTAGACATTCACACTCCAGGTGAGTATTGTATCCGGTCATCTTCTCAATGAACGATCCGTTCAAAAAGAAAAAGAGGTCCGGATGGACAGATCGTATTTCCGCATGCAGTTCCTTGACCAGACGCAAAACGGAAAATCCGGTAAACTCGGCAATCGCAGCCTCATCGCGGAAATTGACGCCGCGTTCGATCATTTCCCGCATGCATACCGGACAAATGCAGGTATAATAGCTTCCCATGCAATCGAAGAAAAACCCGTCGACATCATAGTTTTCCGCCAGTTCCCGAACCATTTTTTTGAGATGTTCCCTGTAGGGGGAATTATAACACGCCGCCCTCAATTGCGGGCTGGGACGCTCCTGGGTCATGGAACGCCCGTCGGGGGCGATCCGCATCCATTCGGGATGATGCAGCAGCTCTTCGTCGCTGAGTCCTCCGTTAAGATAGGCGCTGACCCGGATTCCCTTCCGGTGACAGCTTTCCACGATTTTTCCGAAAAGATCGTATTTCAACGAAGGATGGCGATATCCATATTTCGTGTCGTAATAAGCGTTTCCCTGATTGCAGCGTGCGTGCCAGGTCAAGAAATCCACCCCGCACTCCTGCAGGAAGTCTGTGAATTTCTCCACATCGAAATTCTTTCCCACATCCGGAAGAATGGTGCTGGTGTGGAAGTCGTAAAAAACGGAATAGTTGATTTTTTTCATAGATAAATCCTTTATAATGAATCGGGAGAACCTGTCCATTCTCCGGTTAAAACTCATGTTTTGCGGACAATCCGGAAGCCAGTTCCCTGACTTCGATTTTCCATTTTCCCGCTTTCGTGTTCAAGGGAGGAACCACGGAGCCGGTGTATACGCCTCCTTCCGCCGCGACGTATCCGGAATCATCGGTTGCGGCGCCTTCCGGGTCCGTCACGGTGATCTGAAGAGGAATCAGCGCGTCTGCCGGCTCCCCGTTCCGGGTGCAGATTTTTACGGTATAGGGAATCGTTTTTCCCGGCGCCGCTTTTTGGTTGACCGTCAGATGGATGTCCTCAATCGCCCGGGGCAGGATCAGAAACAGTCTTCCATCGTTTGTAGAGAAATGGACCGGTATTTCCGTCAGATCTTTTTTGACGGAAAACGGAACTTCCCGATGCTGAACCAGATCGTAAACCGCTCCGGCATTGCGGCGTACGGAAACAACCCCTGAATTGGGCAATCCTTTTTCCATGACCAGGCCGTATTGTCCCACGTAATTTCCGAATGTCCGCTTGTCATTGATGACGAAAAGGTAGTCGGAGTGTCCCCATGTGCGGACCCACGTAAGAATATCCGGGTTGCTTGCGGCGGTATACGGCAGATGCCAAGAGGCAAGTTCCCGACGAAGTTTCAGTCCGGCCTCCTGAAACGATCGTTTGTTTTCAAGCTGATTTGTCTGGCTGCGGGGAACTCTCTCAAACAGAATGTTCGGCGTCAACCCCGGGACCAGATATTCATCTCCGACCACGATGCCGCCGTTTTTCTGGAATTCCTTGATTTTCCTGAAGACGGGTTCCGGCAGGACATCGCAGCCCGGCAGAACCAGCACTTTCAAGTCCCCCAGTCCATCCCGCAGAATCGTTTCTTCGTAAAGAATCCCGGGGGCGAGATTTGCCCACATCAGGGACAAAGTGGCGTCAAATGGCCATCCGGCATATCCCCAGGTCGTGCGGTTCGCAAAGACCGCCGAGGCAAAACTCTCCAGCACGGCCACCTCCATTTTCCGCTCCGGAATCCGCTTCAGGACCGGTCCAAGCGGTTGGACCACTTCATGGAGAATCCGCTTCAGCACGTGTTCGGTCCCGGGTTCGGTATACTTATAATGATCCGCCTGGCCGGGGATCAGGGATTCAATTCCATGGAACATAATGCCCTTGACATCGCGTGAAATCTGTGTCCACACCGCTTCCTGCAGCAGGTCCGGCGGCATGGTGATGTAGCGGGCATCGGGAAACTTCTTCACCCATGCCGGTTCATCGGCGACTTTTTGTCCGGCAGGTGCCAGAACGCTCCGGTAGCCGAACAGCTGAGTCATGTTCATGACCCGCTGTCCTGGACTTCCGGCCGCCATCGCCTGGGTTTCCGCCGTGGAAACGCCTATCCGGAAAGGCTCCGGATAAGCATACGTCCAATGACTCAAAACATCAACGTTTCCGCCGCTTCCCCATATCGGTGGAATCCGTACGGCCGGATCGTAAAAGGTCAGGAATGGACGTTTCATATTCTTTTTGTAACTCTGATGAATCAGCGTATTCAAGCCGTTCCACCCGTCTCCTCCCTTCCAGAACCAGCGGTAGTAGACCCACAGAGGGTAATCATCCGGAATGACATGGGAGAACGGAAAATCTTTGATCAGGGAATATTCAGGGCAGCTTTTTTTTTCAATTTCGGACGGAATGTCGAATCCGGAAAATTTTCTGAAGGCGGCCGTTTCATATTCGCCGAAAGACGGATTGGTAAGATCCCGGAGCTCACTGTTAATCAAGACAGCGGTCAGCGCCGGATGTCCTTGAAATGCTCCGGAAATCTCCTCCGCGATTTTGGCACATTCCATTCGGGCGTCCGGATGGGAGGCGTTCAGCGTCAGCGGAGTCTGGGTTTTCCCGTTCCTTCCAATCCGGGGATATTTTTTCTGAAAGGGGACGGTGCCGGGAAGATAAAAGAAATCGCCGGTTCGGAAGCCGTCGCAGAGCAGATTGTCATACAGCCGCATGAGTTTTTCGATGTCGGCGTCCTTGTTCCCGGAATTGATGATCAATCGGCAGGGAGAATTATAATTCAATCCGCAGTTGAGTCCGATTTCTTGAAAAATCCGGTGTTCGGTTTCCTGTGCCCGGTATCCCCAGAGAATGACCGGCATGGCATCGTTCAGCATCGGAGCGATGCGAAGAGTGAAATTCTTTTCCAGGACCTGCTTCTTCCCATCCATCTTGCAGTTCAATCTGACCGAAGCTGGATAATCACCGGTTTTCAGGCGGGTTTCCACCGGAATACGAACTGTTCTTTCACTCTGCGGGGATAATTCCGGCAGGGACAGGGAATGGGCGGGTTGTCCGGGGAGTTCCAGAATGAGTTCCGGCTGTTTCAGTGCCATTTTGCCGGCATTGGCGATCTTCACTTCAAGGAGGGCGTCTTTTTCATTCCGGACGAAAGCGCGGCGGCGACGGATATCCACATGTCCGAAGACGGGGGGAATCGAAAACAGTTTCACATCGAAAATATCCCCGTTGAGGGGTTGGAAGTTCCCGTTGTAACGGTCCCCGATGGCCGTTTTGAAAACCGCCGGAGAAAGGGGCGTTTTAAGGGCGGGAGTAAAGCGGGAATTCACTTCGCCGCCGATCTTGAATTCCGCCTGGCCAGCGATGTCATAGGAGAAGGTTAGCGTGTAGATTTTTCCCGTCTGGAGTTTTTGGATTTTGCCCGCGAAAGATTCGGAACCTTGGGTGCCGCACCCGATCCACGCGACAGGCTGGAAGAGTTCCTTTCCCTTGGGGACGAGGAAAATTCCGAACCCGTGGTTGTCGGACGGCTGAGGCGTCTTCCGTTGATAGAAAATGTATTTATTGTCCCAGAGCACACGGGACGTTTTCTCGTCCTTTCCCTCCTTGAGACGGAAGCGGATTTCCAGGCGGAACCCGCCCTGCGGAGTAAGAGAAGGATAATTTTCCTGCATGAGAATTCCTTCTCCTTTGCTTCCATCGCCGATGGAAAGATAACGTCCTCCGGCCTCATCGCCGACGATCCGGGTACTTCCGCGTATTTGGCTCTGAAATTGCCGGTCGACCGACTGGATTGAGCCGGAGGTAAAATCCCAGTGAGCGATAAGCCGTTCTTCTCCGTGGAGGAACGTGAATAAAAAAGCACCCAAACAAAATGCCAATCCGAAGCGAATTTTCATGGAAGGGCGGCATTTATAAAAGAATTTCATTTTCAGTTTCCTTGCTCGTTTATTTTAAATCTGATCCACTTTTCAAAGTCATGCGGGGACTATCGCAGGATTTCAATCCAGACCGGTTTCCAGATTCCCCCCGCGCCGGCCGTATCCTTGACTCGAACCGCCAGCAGGTTCTCCTCTCCCCATTGGATTTCTTTTCTGACATCCAGCCAGAAAGGGTTCTCCCATCCCCCAGGTCCGATATCATGTTGTCCCACATAAGTTCCGTTTAACCAGACCCAGGCAGATTCATCGATCGCGCCGAATGCGATTTCCACTGCCTTGCAATCGATTTTCGGCGGCATTCGGAAACGAAGCCGGTACCAGGCAGTTCCATCATAATTCGGGAATCCCTGGGACTCCCATGTTCCGACTTGAAGTTCTTTCCAGTCCGAATCCTTGAAATCGTTCCGGAAAAAACCTTTCTCGTGTCCATCCGCGGAAGGATCAGTCATGAACCGCCATCCGTTCCCTGCAAGTTCAAATTTCCGGACCACCTCAATGGCATGATCATTCGTCGGATCGTCTTTCAATCGTTGGGTTTCCCGGAAAAACGGGAAGTTGGCCTGCCTGGCCAGATTCCGGAATTCCGGATCGGGGTTGTGGTTGGCAATCTCCGTGAGAAGCGCGCGTTTCTGGTCGGGCGACTGGAGACGAAGCGCACACGAAATTACGGTGCGCATGACTCGCCTGTTTTCATCCCGGGCCAGTGCGAAAAGCCCCGGATATGCACGGTCTCCGCACCGGGAAAAGGATTCATAAAGGGCACGCTGCCTGATAAGAGGATCTGGATCGATGAGTCCCTTTTGAATCAACCCGTCTGCCAGGGAGGGATCTTCGATCTGCCGGATGAACGCGAACCGTTTTGCATAAAACTCTTTGTCACGCTCCTGTTGCGACTGACCATCGGCCGGGAAGGCCAGAAAGAATGATCCGCACAGCAATGCCGTTTCAGGCATTCGTATGAAGAGACGCATGGGGTTTCTCCTTATGTGTTCGATGGATATTCAAATTGAAATATTGCGGGACATTGAAACATACCGGTCGGCATTCTGGGAACGGGGATATGGATTGGAGACCGTTGAAACGGGATGGAAGGCACCGGAATCGTCGTGCTGCACACATCGAACGACCTGAAGTTTTCGGAAATATTCCGTTGATTTTCCATTCAGTTTCCTTCATTTGCATTTTCCTCCGTTTCTGCTTATATTATACATGATTAATCTCCAAATGAAATGTATATTAATATGAATAAAATGCAAAAGCTTATCAATTTTTTAGACTGTGATCTGCAGGAACAGCTGGACTCGAAAAGCAGGAAGGGAAGTTTTTCCATGGAGATTTCCCAGTGCTGCAGCATGTGGATATCCAAATGGGAGGCGGCCAACGTTTTCAATGAACTTTGGCATATTTACTGGAATGCTCAGCGCGGGGCGAGTGTCATTTTCAGGGAGACGGAGTACAAGTTGAATCCCTCGAGGGTTCTGTTGATTCCTTCTCATACATCCTACGCGAGAAGGTTGACGTGTTCCGTTCCCCATTTTTTCATTGACTTCAAGATAGGATGTCCCTTTAAAAATCTGGAGCGCAAAATTTATTCGTTTTCCTCCGCTTTCTTGAGGAAGTCGCTGGAAGATTTTTTATCGTGCGACAATCCCGTCTATAAGTCCGCCGTTTTGAACAAGATCGTCTGGCATTATCTTTCCGGTCTCGATCAGAAAGATTTCTTGGAGGAAACGAGCGAATTCGACTTCAGGATCGCCAAAGCTGTCAATTTCATGGAAAATAATCTGGCTTTTCAGTTTTCCATCGAAAAACTGGCAAGACATGTCGGCATGTCCCTGAATAATTTTTACATTCTTTTTAAGCATGAAACCGGACAGACCCCGAAGCAGTTCTGGTCGGATCTGCGCTGGCGTCATGTGGGATATATGTTGATGAAGACGGATGCATCCATTGAGGAGATTGCGGAAAAAAATGGATTTACCGACAGATATCATTTTTCAAGCTGTTTTAAAAAACGGACCGGCGTTCCTCCTGTTCGATATCGGAAAATTGAGTTGGAAAAGACCTGAAAAATCTCAATTCACTTTCTATTTACTTTATTATTTCGAGATATCGCATTTTAGAGTAGAAATTCTGAAGAGCCATGCTGTCCTGAAAAACGGAGATGAAAAAGCCCGGCGGTCATTCGGACGCATGGTGTTTATCCGATGATTCCGCCGATGAAGTTGATGGCCCGCGCAGTCGCGGCCGCCGGGGAATTCCAGCGTTCTCCCGCGAAGCGTTTGCCATCGACCTGCCACGTGAAGACCTCCGTATCGCGGAAATTGTAAATTTCGATCTTGCGTCCATTGCGGATTTCCGTGCGGAAGAGACGGTAAAGCGCCGCGTGGTTGTTCCTGATGATCGGTGCGATTGGTTTCATTTTTTTCTCCGGCTGGCGTTGGGTTACTTGCAGTCGCGTGCGTAATGCAGGGCTCTGCCGATCCGGGCGATCCGTTCGCGTTCCAGTTTCTGTTTCGGGTCGAGCGTCGGGATGTCCCCGGCGGTGTCGGCCTGCCATTTCCGGATGTCGGTCAGCATCTCCTGGATTCGTTTCTGGATGTCCATTCTCTGGTATTCGGGTTGGGCTTCGAGCGTCGTAATTTTTGTATCTCCTTATAATTGTTTGCGTTACAATACAAAAGCGCTTGTCCGACGTTAAGCCGGTCGAACCGCGAAAATAGTTCGAAGAAAGCCACCTGTTCCCGAACGGTAATACATCTGTTGTTTGAAAAATTGCCGTATTCCATGACGAAAAGTGTACCGGACGGCACTGCTTGTCGACGCAGGATAACCGTGTGCGAATATTTGCACACGGTCTGCCGAACAGCCGAATAGTTTTTAGCCAAGTTTACTATTAGGCAATTGCCAAGTTGCCGAACTGTTTGATGCCAAATTGCCGAATTTTACTTGAAATAGCGTTTTTCCGATGCTATCTTATATTAAGATTCATAACTCAATGCATGGAGTTTCAAAGCCAATGAAAAACTATAAACGCCGTATTGCGGATGCCGTCCTTGCTAAAAAACTTGCGGGAAAAGGTGCGGTTTTGATTGAAGGAGCCAAGTGGTGCGGAAAAACCACGACCGCCGAACAGGTCGCCCAAAGTGTTTTATATATGAGCGATCCGGAAAAGGTCGAGCAGAATTTGACATTGGCGGACATCAATCCGCAAAGATTGCTGCAAGGGAATGTGCCAAGGCTGCTCGACGAGTGGCAAATCGCTCCGAAACTTTGGGATGCCGTGCGTTTTGAGGTGGACCATCGAGATGAAATGGGACAGTTTATTTTAACCGGGTCCGCGGTGCCTCCATCCATGGAATCCGTCCGTCATACGGGAACAGGCCGTTTTGCGTGGCTCCGGATGCGTCCCATGAGCCTCTATGAATCAGGGGATTCCAACGGAAGCGTCAGTTTGAAAGAGTTGTTTTCTTCTCCCGCCGCTCTTTCCGGAAACAGTGAATTGAATTTTGACCGTTTGGCATTTTTAACCTGCCGAGGAGGCTGGCCGCGCGCGGTGTCGTTGCCTGACGATGTGGCGCTGGAACAGGCATTTGATTACTACGATGCTGTTGTAAATACGGATGCATCGCGAGTTGACGGCGTCTCGCGGGAACCTGAGCGGGTAAAACGGTTAATGCGTTCCTATGCACGTCATCAAGGGACGCAGGCGGCCAACACCGTCATTTGCGATGACATTAAGAACAATGACGTCTCAACGCTGGATTACGACACTTTGCTTTCATACATCAGCGCGTTGAAAAAGATTTTTGTCATAGAGGACATGAACGCATGGAATCCCAATTTGCGCTCGAAAACAGCCATACGGACATCGGACACCAGATATTTTGTCGATCCCTCCATCGCCACCGCCGCACTGGGACTTGGTCCTGCGGATTTGATTTCCGATTTAAATGCTTTTGGACTGTTTTTTGAAACGATGTGCGTAAGAGATCTTCGCGTGTTTGCCGATTCCATGGATGGGCAGGTCTGTCATTATCGCGACAAATCCGGCTTGGAATGCGATGCCGTCATACATCTGCGCAACGGCTCATACGGATTGGTCGAAATCAAGTTGGGAGGCGACAGACTGATTTCAGAAGGGGCCGAAAGTTTGCTCGCGCTTTCCTCCAAGATTGACACCGATAAGATGAAGTCAGCCTCATTTATGATGGTTTTAACCGGAACAGGCGATTATGCATACCGCAGAAAAGACGGAGTGTATGTTGTTCCAATCGGTTGTTTAAAGGATTGACGCCGCAGGTGACGGAATGAATATCGCGGAATTCGTCAAGACGGAGCGGCATAAGCTCAAAATGACGCAAGTCGAATTTGCCCGTCATGCCGGAGTCGGACTGCGTTTCATCCGCGATCTGGAACAGGGCAAAAAGACTTTGCGGATGGACAAGGTCAATACTGTTTTCGCGGTATTCGGGAGACGGCTCTGTGCCGAATCCACGCTTCTGCCGGAGGCCAGACGATGAGAAAGGCGGGAGTCTACATGGGCGACAACCTCGCGGGAATATTGGAAGAACGGGAAGACGGCTTTCTGTTCACCTACACGAAGGAATACCGGATGCGGCAATATCCGGACGCCATTCCCGTATCCAAGACGATGCCGGTGCGTGAAGCGTCGTATTTCTCCGGGAAACTCTTTCCGTTTTTTGACAATCTGATCCCGGATGGCGTTTTGCTTGCCGCCGCCATGAAAGTTTGGCATCTGAAAAAGTCCGACCGGATGGGTTGACGGTTTTGAAATGACGGAAGCGTTTTCTCTGAAAAATTCAAGCCGAAATTACAGTGCGGTTTCAACGTCAAAAATGAGTTCGGATATTGAAGAAAATTACAGTGCGCTTCGATGGCAAAAAGTGACGGAACCTTCCGTCATTTCTGACTGAAAAAAGGATTGTTACTGTGGCCTAATATATTAGAATAGTCTAAGTGTATAAGTCATTCACTATCAACGGGTCCTCCCTGTAAAAAATGTTTTCAGAGGCGTCCGGAAGGAGTCGAGCTATTAAAGAGACTTGCTTGCAGCTGATAAAAAACGTGTTCCTATGAGCCATAGGGACTTACAGCAAGCTATTTTTTGAAAACACAGATGACAGGCCGCCATGTTTCAAAGGCGGGTCCTTGAGAAAAAATCCTGCCGGAGGCCGGTAATCGACTTGTCCGGTTGACGATTTTCGGGATGTTTTCAAAAACGCAATGATTGTTGCCTAAAAAGCAACAATCGTGCCGTCAGCATTTTTCAGCCTCCGGAACAGCCTCAATATCATCATAAGTTTTTCGGCGACAGTTCCGGATGATGCTTTTTGAGAAAGGCCAGAACTTCAGCGCGAAGTTCCCGGACGAAATCCAAAAGTTCCCGAGCCTCTCCATGGGATGCGCCTGAAACGCTGTCATATTCAACGGTATTGCGTTTAACCTAAACTCCGGTTTTTCTGATAACCATGCGCCATGAAAATCAATAAAATTCTGCTTGAATCACGAAAAGGGCCTTGCCTTTTAGAATGGTTACTATATAGTATCCATACTAAAAAAGGGAGACCGTCCAAATGAGTTATCGGATTGAACAGAAAAACGGTGATAAGGTGTATGTCTATGAAGCGACCAATCATTGGGATTCCAAGAAAAAACGCTCCCAGCAAACCCGCGTTTATCTTGGCGTGAAAGACCCGAAAACCGGAGAAGTCCTCACTCCCCGCAAGGATAAGTGGAAAAAATGCGAAAGCAATGTCAGCGGGGTAATGTACGCCGTTGAAGAGTGTTCCGCCTCCAATCACCTGAGGGAAACCCTTGACCATGCCTTCGGCCCGGAGGACGGGGGAAAAATTTTTGCCTTGGGTGCCTATTGCGCCACAGAAGGAAGCCCCATGTATCTCTATGAAAACTGGGCACATATGAACGAGGGAATGGCGGATTACGCGCTTGGCTCGCAAAGTTTGAGCGACTTTCTGCATCGTCTCGGGGGAGATGAAAGAAGCCGCGCGGCATTTTGGAAATACTGGACGCAACGCCACGGGG
>Ga0209373_10002137_pt1 | contig 20582 bp, 14 predicted proteins | sample Higcelweek5metaG_FD_187173 | JGI IMG/M metagenome (GOLD analysis project Ga0209373, IMG submission 187173) | Freshwater pond sediment microbial communities from the University of Edinburgh, under environmental carbon perturbations - High... | ecosystem: Environmental > Aquatic > Freshwater >... | reverse complement strand
CCTCCGCTACAATTTAGTAGCGGAGGGTTTTTTCTATTGTATTGGTTTTAAAAATTAGTTTACACCAATTTTTAAAACTTTTGAAGAAGTCCCTTTGTTTAGCAACTCGAGCAAGTAAAGCCCGGGTCTAGGAACTGCAATTTCAGTTTGATTTTGTGTCAATGTAACAGTTGCCACTTTTGCTCCGGTTACATTGTAGATATTTACCCTGGAATTTCTAAAAGTGCTGGTTTCAATCACAATTGTGCATGGTTTCGCCCACACGTTAATGTTGTCCGTCAGATCATCAATGCCGGTAGCAACTGTTAAATCGGCTAACGATCGGGGAACAATCTTTGCCGCATTTTTATGCCATAAAGCAATACCCGTAACCTCCATTTTTCCCGAAGGAATTGTGGTTTCGGTTAGGTCTGTGTTATAAAAATGGGTACGGAGAATTGAGTTTCCCGTTGTGTTCGAAATCACATAGTCAATACCGTTTGCAAAGATTCCGGCATCGGCAAATGTTACAGGTGTAATTTTGATCAGTTCCGATTCATAGTTTTCGAAATTTTGGTTCAGATCAGAAATGGTGATCAACTGAGATTTTATTTCTGAACCAGTGGTTATGTTTGCATTTTGAGTTGGAATAAATTCGAGCAATCCATAGTAGTCGTATAATGTTCCGTATAAGTCAATAATCCCATCGCCAATTGCAAAGTTGGTCGTAATTTTGCCCGCATTATCGTCTATGAGTATTGCTGCAGTTGCGTCTTGGATATACTTTTGTTTGCGGTAATCCATGGCAAAAGTGACTGTTGGTGTGCCTGTTAGGTGGTAAATTGTGCCATCCGTTTTGCCAGCACGTAATTCCGAAAGATTAGAAACATTAATTGGCACTGCAACTTCTTTCAATTTATAACTGGTTGTAGCAGTTTCGCTTTCAATACCATTTTTTACAGCTACAGCATTGATTGTAGTAGTTGTTGTTATGGTTATAGCACCTTTGTATTTGGTCGACTGTGTATTCGGTGCAGAGCCATCGATTGTGTAATAGATTGATGCACCTGCAGTTGCACAAGAAATGGTTACTTCAAGCGATTTCTCAAATTCCTGTTGTTCAGGTAAAATAATCGGTTTAGCAATTTGTTCAGGAATGACGGTGAAACTGGTTTCTGCTAGTTCACTGAAATCTGAGTTAAGGGTCGCTATTGTTTTCACTGTTGCCGATTGATACAGCTTAAACGGACCTGAGTAGAGCAATGAACTAGTTCCAGGCACCGATCCATCTATCGTATAATAGATTTCAGCATTGGGTGTTGCGCAAGTGATGGTTACTTCAACCGAATCGGAATAGGTTTCTGAAACTGGAATGATAACAGGTGTTTGTACTGTTACTTGCGTGTTGAAAATGGTATAAACCCGTTGAACAATTGCACTTGAACTAATATTTTTAATAGCTATTGCTTTTATTGTTGAATTTTGGGTTAAAACAAAAGGTTCGGTGTATAAATCTGAATTTACATTGGGCGTTGTTCCGTCAGTTGTATAATAGATTTGGGCATCGAGAGTTCTGCAGTTAATGGTAATTTCAACAGAATCATTGTATGTTCCATCAACAGGATTAATATAAGGTGAAGCAATAGTCTCAATTGTTGTACCACTGGTCAAAGGAGCATTTTCAATTTTGAAATCAATGAAAGTGCCGCTGTTGTTGTATGGATATATTGAAAAATAATAGGTCGTTCCTTCGGTTAAATTATTCCATGTATAAGTTTGAGTATTGGAAGCTACTTTTGCTGCACCATTACCATCAGAAAGATCGAGATCACCCGAAATGTCAGTAAAGTCAACAGGGATAAGCAAATTAGCTTCAATTTTATTAACCAGTATTAAATATCCATCAGGAACATTATCACCAAATTCGTTGATCCAGTTAAGCGTAATACCGTTCAAGGTTGAGGTTTGAACTGTAAACTGAGTAGCATGGTAAGTTGGTTCGTTTGCAAGTGTTGATGCATTGGCGATTTGTCCGTCGGAATATACATTGCTGTTTGCAGACCATATCTTGTAGTGGTAATAACTGTTGGCTTCTAAATTCAGATGTTTAAAAGTTGTTGCCGACCCTTTATAGATTACGATTCCTCCACCAGGTAATGTCGATCCTACTTCATAGTTGCTGCCAATAGTTGGATTTCCAGAAACAGCGTCGTAAGGGTTCATCGCAATCAGCACATCATTTCCGTTGGTGTTTTTGGTCCATGATAAATCTATTTCAGACGTACTAACTGTTGATGCTGTAAATGACGCTGGTTTTTCAATTGAAGTTTTGGTTGTTGCATTGGTAGAAGGTGCATTTGCCGCTTTGAAAACGATCGAATTTCCTGAACCATTGTATGGATATATTGCAAAATGATAGGTTGTTCCAGGAGAGCAGTTGTTGAATGTGTAAGTAGTTGTACCTGCATTTACTTTTACATTTCCCGATCCATCGGTTAAATTTGAATCAACGGCCGGATCTGTTCCATTTACGGGTGCTGTAATTGTTGCTGTTGACGCTTTAATCAAATAACCCGTAGGTGCAATTGTTCCTGAATTTTCAGTCCATGTAAGCTCAATGCTGGTTTGCGTTATTGTTGACGCTACAGCAGTAAAATTGGTTGCATGGTTCGATGGTTCTTCTACTGCTTGAGGTGTTCCGGTAACGATCACCTTGCTGATTTCCCATGTTGCCGAACCCGCTGCTGAGCTGGAGTACTTGAATGCAATGGTTACATTTTCTTCGCCTGAGTACAAATCAAGGTCAAGGGTGTCTGTCGATACAAAAGACCATGAACTACCGCTAGAACGCCCGGTTGGTTCTAAAATATCCCAAGTTGCCAGTGCTGGGTCTCCACTTACATAATCGGTTGAAGCTAGTACTTGAACATTATCGAAACTTGTTATGTAGTTGATGGCTTCAGAAAAGGTTAAACCAAGATTTGAATATCCACTAAAGTTGAAAGTAGGAGTAAGAAGCCAATCGGTGTTGTCGTTACTTGCAGCATTTTCGTAGCCAGACATCACCATACTTCCTCCGTCGAAATTGCCCCAATGCCACTGCTGTGTTCCAACTGATGAGTATAGCGTAAAATTACCTTCATCGGTGGTGAAATGTTGCACATATGGCAATGTTGCATCTGCTGTTGAAATTTCAAAATTGTATACACCTGTTGTTACATTGCTATTTTCGGTTGCGGTGTAAGCAATGGCTTTCAGTGTTGTAGTTACATTTAATGCAATTGGTGCAGTGTATCGTGTTGAAGCGTTTGTTGGTGCTGAACCATCCGTCGTGTAATAGATGTTAGCATCGGCTGTAGCACAAGTGATTGTGATTGTTTGTGCCGAAGTGTAATTCCCGGCAACAGGTGAAAAAACAGGGTTTTCAACTACGTTGCCGCCACCACCGCCTGTTACCTCGGCAACATCGTCGACTCCTTCAAATGAAGGTTTTCCACCATAAGTGTCGCGAAATCCATGGGCCTTAATCAGCTTTCCAAAGTTCCCAGGATTTGAATTCAGTCCCCAGGTTGCTCTGTGATCGTTTGCAATTTCAAGTTTCACCTCAATGCAGTTGTTGATATCGGTTTCGGTCGGATTGTCGGCAATTGAAACAGCATAATTATTGTCCCATGGTTGGGCAAAGTCATCATAACGTCCACCAACAATGTAACCTTGAACCCATTGCAAAGTTGCTCCGGGTGCCAGAGCAAGGGCTTCGGCAACAGTGTAGGGACTCGATGCTGTTCCATCTCCGGCATAGCTAAAACTAGCCATTTGCAGTAGTGCGAACAGAATAAGAAGTAATCGTTTTTTCATGAGTAATTCAGTTAATCGATTAATAAAAAGATAAATAGATGATGTATTTGGGTGTAAAATTCTACTTGTTAAAATACAAATTTGAACTGACTAATGATTAATCATTGATTTTATTTCGAAAGTTAATTGATGAAATCGAGAGGTGAATTTTTAAAGAAAAAAAAACGAGAAGCTTTTAATCCCTCTCGTTTTCTTCGATATTTAAAGTATCATTTTTCGATAGATGATTATTGCTGCAATTCCGAAGAACATTAGCAACATATAACGCCAGTCGACAGGAACTGGAGGAGGAGGTGTTCCAAAATATTGGTAAGCATTAACTGATCCAGGTGTAGCAACAGGATCAACCCAATGGAAATCGCCGTAAACAAGACCAGTTCCTTGTAATTGCAATGAATTACCTACAGCATAATTATTTTCCGAAACAATAATGTCGGTTGAAGTAAGCCCTGTAGCAGGCCCACTAGTTGCAGCAAATGATCCTTCATAACTAATAAATTGGATCACTGTTCCATTGTAAACTAATGCCATTCCGTCTGGTGCACCATTCTGAATTCCGTCAACAGAATAGGTGTAGTGAAAGCAACTATAGTTTCCGCTTACTTGGCCAGCGGTAAATGTGTTTAATGCTGTGGTGTTGTACGATTGACCTGTTCCTCCGTTGTAGAGTACAACAGAAAAGTCAGACAGTGAATAGGTGCCGGCATTTTCAATAACAATTTCAATCATTTCATTCACATCGGTTCCTACGTTATCGTAATGGATTTCGTTGATCCATGCATTGGGTGTTGTACCCGAAGGTGCAGCGGTAACAGAACCATTGCAGACTACATATTTATCGGTAGCACCTGTTGAGCTAACTGTAATATTTTGAAGATTATAATTGCCAATTGTTAAATTTTCTTTCAACCTCACATAAACAGTAGTGGTTGCTACTGAACCTGCATTTTGCGGTAAAAAAATTGGGGCACTTTGATATGTGGTACCGTTAATTGAGATTTCGTAGTCCGATGGAGGGGTTACTGAAATCATGTTGGTTAAATTGCTTCCTCCAACAGTAAACGATTGGCTTGTACTAGGCCCATTGTTGATGATGTAGGAGAATCCATTAATTGCCGTTACATTGGTAGTGATAGTAGGTGATGTAGATAAAAATGCTTGACCAATATTCAGGGCTCCAGCGGTAGCAGTAAGATAAGACCAAATGAAACTACTGTAACCGGTTCCGTTTACACCTGTTAGTTGAAGAGATACACCCACTTCAGTTGAAGCTGATTCACTAACACCAATATCTGTAGATGTAAGACCAAGTGCAACTGAATTTGTTGCAGCAAATGATCCTTCATAACTTAAAAATTGAATAACAGTTCCAAGATAATCAAGGGAAAGTCCATCAGGGGCTCCGTTTTGAATTCCCGGTGAAGCAGGATATACAAAATAGAAAAAAGAATAATTTCCGACTACTGTCCCAGTTGTATAGGTGTCCAAGTTCTTTACACTGTAACTGGCTCCTCCCGATCCGTTGTATAATGTAACTCTAAAATCGGCAAGGCTATAACTTCCCGCATTTTCGATAACTATTTCAACTAATTCATTGGCATCGGTACCAGCATTGTCGTAATGTATTTCATTAATCCAAGCATTTGGAAGATCTGCCTGAACAAAATTTGTTAACAACAAAAACAGAATTGGAAGTAGAAAAATTTTTTTCATTGCGATATTTTTTTTGAGTTAGTGCAATTTCATAATTCTTAACTTAGGTTTCAAAATTAAAATAATAAATAGAAAAAAATCAATTTATTACATCATTTTTTATTTTGTTTATAAATTTAATTGTCTCACAAAATGCTGATTCTCTTGATTGTTTGTGTTTTTACAATTGATTATTCGGTAGTTTTTGTGGTCTGTGGTATAGTGCCATTGGTTTTGTAATCGGTTGAAGAACCATTACCAGAGAACGGATAGATTTTGAAATAGTAGGTTTTCTGTTTTTCCAGTTCTGAAAAGGTGCATGTGCCCTTTCCCTGCATCACTACTTTTGAATTGGCATAACTTGCCGGAGAAGTTCCATCTGTAGGGACAGGAATGTTGGCAAAATTTTCAGCACTCATCAGCACTAAATAGCCTGTTGGAGAATTACTTCCGGTAGCATCGGTCCAGTTAAGCGTGATTGACGAAGAACTGAAATTGGATACATGGTTCGTTGGAGTTTCCAGTGGTTTATCGCTACTATCGGGTGCCTCCGATCCCCAAATGTAGTTTGCATATTCTGGGTGATCGATAAAAGGGTTTCTGTTGTGCTGAATTTGATAAACAGCATTGTTTCTATTAATTTCTTTTGTGCTTACAGGGTCGTTTTTGTGCCAGTTTATCAGAACTGTTATTGCCCACTCCTTGGGTTGTGCACCGTTCGTCATGCTACTGCCAGGCCAGTTACTGTCTTCGTTGTAGTAACGGGTTGCCATATAAAGCATGGTACGTGCAAAGTCACCTTTGAATTCGTCTATGGGTTCAAAAACGACACCAGTGTAGCCCGTATTGGAGCAAGGTCCCAGTTTACTTCCATTTGTGGAAGTCCAGGTTGGAGCATTGGTTTCACCATAAGGATAATTGCCCCTTTGATTGTTCACATAACCATCGGTAGGGTATATTTGAAACAGATCGCTTACCATGGGCGATTGTTCATTGAACCAGCTTTGTGGGAAGGAGTGTTCACGGTTGTAGCAGTCACCTTCAGAACTATAGTTGCCGCCGCATTGATTGGTTCCAGGAGTATATTCGTATTGTGTGCTGCCTGTTGGATTGTATGAATACATGTCCCAAATTTTCCCATTAGAATTCAAATCGGTTTGTGAATAGGCATTCCACAGTTGTGAATAGCTAATGACGGTATGGTTATCGATGATAGAATGCAATTCCGATTGAAGAGTCGTTCCCGACAAGTTTTCGGTTGTTTGGTAATAGTTGACAGGAATTTGGGCTTGTACTAAATTGATAACGACAAGCAAAGCAATCAATAAAAAATGTTTCATTAAAGTCGTGTTTAAATATTGGTTTAATGTTGTAAAAATAAAACAAGTTGCTGGTTTTCTCTTTCGTTGCTTTCAAAATTATTTAAACTGTAATGTTGAATCTCAATGGTTTTATTTTCTGCTATTGCAGTACTCAAAATATTGGGCAGTTCAACTATTCAACGTTTAACTTGGGTTTCAAGTAGAAATGATGAATGTTCGATGAAATGAAGATGTGAATATAAAACGCTTTTTATTGTTGAATTTCCCATGTTGTTGAATTTTATGGATACAAGATTTGCCTTTTTTTAATTGGTTTTATAAAAACCGATTTTGACAACGTTGATGTGTTTTCCGAAACATTTTTGGTTTAGCGAAACAATAAAAATATTTTTTGGTTTCTATTAGTCATTTTTAATTTCAATGTAAACTGAAAATCAGATTGTAGAACTGCAAAAACATCTCAAAAAGCCTTAAAAAGCCCTATAAATGTAAACTTAATTTGAAGGTTCGAATTTATTGCCAAAATATTTGAAAAGGACTATGTTGACATCTTTTTGAATTGTATATTTGCGGCATTTTTGAGAAAAAGAAGAAAATCTAAATTATGAGTCCTATCAAATTTGTAAGCTTCGCTGAAGCTGTAAAAGTAATAAAGAGCAACGATCATGTTCATTTGAGCAGTGTTGCAAGTGCTCCACAGTGTTTAATTAATGCTATGTGCGACAGAGGCAGTGCAGGGGAATTGAGAAATGTTCACATCCATCACCTTCACACTGAAGCTCCAGCGCCTTACACCGACCCACAATTTGAAGGAATATTCCAACACGATGCATTTTTTGTTGGGGGAAATGTTCGCAAATCGGTTCAGGCAGGCTATTCCGATTATATTCCAGTGTTCTTAAGCGAAACGCAAAGATTGTATCGCGACGGATACCTTCCATGTAACGTTGCAATGATTCAAGTTTGCCCTCCCGATGAACATGGATATGTTTCTCTTGGAACTTCTGTTGATGCTACATTGGCAGCAGTTGAAAAAGCTGATCATGTAATTGCTGTTATCAATCCAAACGTGCCACGTGCGTTAGGTGATGCTTTAATTCCATTGAGCATGATCGACATTTTTGTTGAAGACAACACTCCATTGCACCCAGCTCATTTTTCTGATCCAGATGAAATCGAAACTTCAATTGGTAAACATTGTGCCGAATTAGTTGAAGATGGTGCTTGTCTCCAAATGGGTATTGGGGCAATTCCAAATGCTGTTTTAGCTCAATTGGGAAACCATAAGAACCTTGGTATCCATACCGAAATGTTTGCCGATGGTGTTCTTCCACTTGTTGAAAGCGGTGTAATCAATGGTGCGAACAAAGTTCTTGATAAAGGAAAGATGATTTCAACATTCCTAATGGGATCGCAAAAAGTATATGATTTTATCCACAATAACCCACAGGTAGGAATGATGGACGTTGGTTACACTAACGATCCATTTATTATTTGCCAAAATCCAAAGGTAACAGCAATCAACTCTGCATTATCGGTTGATTTAACAGGACAGGTTAATGCTGATTCACTGGGAACCAAATTTTTCTCAGGTGTAGGTGGTCAAATTGATTTTGTTTATGGTGCATCGCGTTCAAAAGGAGGGAAGGCAATTATTGCTATGCCTTCGGTTACCAATAAAGGTGTGAGCAAAATTGCATCGGTACTTGCACCGGGAGCAGGAGTTGTTACAACCCGCAATCACATTCACTGGTTTGTTACTGAATATGGAGCAATAAACCTTTACGGCAAAACGCTTCAGGAAAGGGCTAAGCTAATCATATCGGTTGCCCATCCTGATCACAGAGAGGCTTTAGAACAAGCAGCGTTTGAACGTTTCGGATCGCATTTTAGATTTGTAACACAATACTAAACCAAAATAAGGACAAGGCAGGGATACCTGCCTTTGTCTGTTTTTACAAATAGTGATTTTGCGCAGTAAATAGCAGAATTGTGAATCATAATTTTGAAACTTTATTAATCAAAAATATTACAGTTATGGGTATTACACATATTGAACACATTGGAATTGCTGTTAGTAATCTTGAGGAAGCTATTGCATATTACCAGGATATTCTTGGTTTAGAATGCTATGCTGTTGAGGAAGTTGCTGACCAGAAAGTAAAGACAGCTTTTTTTAAAGTAGGTCAAACAAAAATTGAATTACTTGAATCTACTCATCCTGATGGTGCTGTTGGTAAATTTATTGAAAATAAAGGACCTGGCGTTCATCACATTGCTTTTGCTGTAGACAGCGTTGATGAATCATTGAAGAATGTTGAGGAAAAAGGTGTTAGACTTATTGATAAGACCAAAAGAAAAGGTGCTGAAGGATTAAATATTGCATTCTTGCATCCAAAATCAACAGGCGGGGTTTTAACAGAACTTTGCGAACATCCAAACGACTAAATTAAACTTATAAAATACGTACAATTATGACAATGCAGGAAAAAGTAAAAGAATTACTTGACCTAAGGACACAAGCTCGAATGGGTGGTGGTCAAAAGCGCATTGATAAACAGCACAGCCAAGGTAAAATGACGGCTCGTGAACGCATCAATATGCTTCTTGACGAAGGAAGCTTCGAAGAGTTTGACATGTTCGTAACTCATCGATGCACCAATTTTGGGCTTGAAAATGAGTCTTACCTTTCAGATGGTGTCGTAACAGGTTATGGTACCATTGGAGGTAGAACAGTTTATGTTTTCGCTCAGGATTTCACTGTTTTTGGAGGTTCATTATCTGAAACATTTGCAAAGAAGATTTGCAAGGTAATGGATATGGCTATGAAAGTAGGTGCCCCGGTAATCGGCATTAACGATTCTGGTGGTGCTCGTATTCAGGAAGGGGTTAACAGTTTGGCAGGATATGCCGAAATCTTCCAACGCAACATTATGGCTTCGGGGGTAATTCCTCAAATTTCTGCCATTTTCGGGCCATGTGCCGGTGGAGCTGTTTATTCTCCAGCTTTAACCGACTTTATCATGATGTCGAAAAAAACCAGTTACATGTTCTTGACCGGGCCAAAGGTTGTAAAATCGGTAACCGGTGAAGATGTAACACAGGAACAACTTGGTGGGGCCAGTGTACATGCAACCAAATCGGGTGTAGCCCATCTTACTTCTGAAAATGAAGAAGAAGGAATCAACAAGATCAAACAGCTATTCAGCTATCTTCCGTCTAACAATATGGAAGATGCCCCAACAATTAGTTGTGATGACAACATCCGTAGAATGGAAGATCGGTTGAATTCAATTATTCCTGAAAATCCCAACAAACCTTACGATGTAAAAGATGTTATTCACGATATCGTTGATCACCGTGAATTCTTCGAAATTCATGAAGCTTATGCACCAAATATTGTTGTAGGTTTTGCTCGTTTTAACGGTAGAGTTGTAGGCATTGTAGCCAACAATCCAAAATTCCTTGCCGGGGTGCTTGACAACAACTCATCGAGAAAAGGTGCTCGTTTTGTCCGTTTTTGTGATGCTTTCAATATTCCAATCTTAACTTTAGAAGATGTGCCTGGTTTCTTGCCGGGAACAAATCAGGAATACAACGGAATCATTACTCATGGCGCAAAATTATTGTTTGCATATGGTGAAGCTACTGTCCCAAAAATTACGGTTATACTTCGTAAAGCATACGGCGGTGCATATTGTGTGATGAGTTCGAAACATTTACGCGGTGATGTTAATTATGCTTGGCCAACAGCCGAAATTGCTGTTATGGGGCCCAAAGGTGCTATTGAAGTGTTGATGAACAAGGAAATCAGCAAAATTGAAGATGCCACTGAGAAAGCTGCATTCGTTACTGAGCAAGAAAATGAATACCGCGATGCTTTTGCTAATCCATATGTTGCTGCTAAATACGGATATATCGATGAAGTTATCGAACCACGAAACACACGTTATCGCATAATTCGTGCATTGGAATCTCTTGCAAACAAAAGAGAAACCAATCCACCTAAAAAGCATTCAAATATTCCGTTATGAAAAAGAATAAGGGAACAATTGATGGTTCGGATAATGAATTGACCAAAAAAATTGCAACAGCTGCATTGTGTTTTCATTTAAATCAGAATGATAAAACCAATGAAATTGTTGCTGTTTCAGCACTTGCAATGTATCTGAAGTCGCACGGTCAAAAAACAAGCGCAAAATTATTAGCGCAAGTTGCTTTGGCAATACATCTTCAAAATGAACCAGAATCATTTTACATGCCGCTCAATATAAGTACTCCTGTGGGTTATGCTAATTCGGCATGGGGTAACAAAATTTTATTGATGAGGCAATTACCAATAAGAAAGTAAAATAAAATAACCAGAAGAATTTTTATTATGAAAAAATACGTTTTTAATGTCGACAACCAGGATTTCAATATTGAAATCTTAAGCATAGAAAATGGATATGCTCAAGTGAGTGTCAACAATGAAGTTATTAATATTCGCATCAAACAAGGTGAAACAAATTTTAACCCTGCAGTTGTTGTAGATAGTAAACCAGCTTCTGTAACTTCAGTGAAAACCGAGGCTCCTAGTGAAGTTGTAGAATTTGCTCCAGCTCCAACACCACAGGCAGAGGCTGGTGGTAAAGTTGTTGCTACTTTGAAGTCACCACTTCCAGGTATTTTGATGTCATTAAAGGTGAAAGTTGGCGATAGAGTTAAAATTAACGATGAATTGCTTGTTCTCGATGCCATGAAAATGGAGAATCTTATTACTTCAGAATGTGATGGAGTTGTACTGTCTATCAAAGCAGCTATTGGTCAGGCCGTAATGCAAGATGATGTATTAATCGAATTTGGCGCATAATTTTATTATAAAATATTTTATGGACTTAAATATGCATTTTGTATTCTGGGCATCGTTTATCGTTTTATATATTGTTGTATTTGCGATAGATATGTATGTCACGGGTCACCGAAACGGTCAAATGTCTGTTAAAACAGCTTTACGCTGGACTGGACTTTGGATCTCGTTGGCCTTAGTATACGGTTTGGCAATCCTCTTTTTCTTTCCTCAAAATGAGGGAATGGACCCAACAGTCAGTACACGATCAATAATGTTCAGCAAATTTATTGCCGGTTATTTTACAGAGTATTCTCTGTCGGTTGATAATTTGTTTGTATTCATTATGATTTTCTCTTTAATGGGGGTAAGTGAAAAAAATCAACCCCGATTATTGAAACTTGGTATTTTATTATCAATTGTACTCCGTATTTTGTTCATACTGGTTGGTATGAGCCTTGTACAGAAGTTTGGTTGGATTATTTACGTTTTTGGAGGTATCTTGTTATGGACTGCTTATAAAATGGCATTTACAGGTGAAGATGACCAAGTTGATCCGCAAAACAACTTTTTGTATAAAATGGGGTCAAAATTGTTCCCTGTCGATCCTGATCTCGATCATTCTCATTTCTTTTCAAAGATTGATGGCAGACGTCATATTACAATGTTCATGCTTGTTTTCCTTGTTATTGGTTCAACCGACGTATTGTTTGCGGTAGACTCAATTCCTGCAATTATTGGAGTTATTTCCGATGGGGCAACTAATATTCTTACATCAGGAGAAGAAAATTTCATTGCAATTACTTCAAATGTTTTTGCTGTAATGGGGTTAGTTTCATTGTTCTTTGCGTTGAAAGGGATAATGGGGTTGTTCCGTTATTTGAAACAAGGAGTTAGTTTTATTTTGCTGTTCATTGCTTTAAAAATGTTATTCTCTTGGTATGAGCCAGTTGAAGAAATATTCAAAGGTCATTCATGGATTTCTTTAGCTGTAATTATTGGAACATTACTTCTTTCAATTTTGCTTTCTATCGCTATTAAGGAAAAAGAAGTTATTGATGATGATTTATCAGAGATTGATGTATTGAAACAAGAGAATGCCAATTTAAAGCTCGAAATTGAGTCTTTAAAACAGGAGCTTGAAAACAAAAAATTAAATAACTAATAATATAACCTATGAGTATTGAATTTAGTCAACTGTTCCCAGCTATAGCCGGGTTCACATGGCAACACCTTGTTATGATTATTGTAGGTGCGACTCTCATTTATTTAGCAATTGCTAAAGAGTTTGAGCCATCTCTTTTACTTCCAATGGGTTTTGGAGCTATTTTGGTGAATATTCCATGGTCTTCAGCTTTAGCAATTTCTGGTGCACATGGTGTTGAACCGGGCGTATTGAAAATATTTTTCGATGCGGGTATTATGACCGAAATTTTCCCATTACTTATTTTTGTGGCGATTGGAGCGATGATTGATTTTTCGCCGTTATTCCGTAATCCATTTTTGCTGATGTTTGGTGCAGCAGCTCAATTCGGGATTTTTGCCACAATGATTCTTGCAACCTTTTTAGGATATGATCTTAAAGAAGCTGCTTCAATTGGTATTATTGGTGCAGCCGACGGTCCAACGTCAATTTTTGTGTCAAGTTTATTTGCTAAGAACCTGATGGGGCCAATTTCTGTAGCAGCATATTCATACATGGCATTAGTTCCAATTATCCAGCCTCCAATTATTAAGCTTTTGACTTCTAAAAAGGAAAGATTAATTCGCATGAGCAATATGGGTAATAACAACAAAAAGGTGTCACGTACAGCTTTGATCCTTTTCCCAATTATGGTGACTGTTATTGCTGGTTTAATTGCACCGGTATCATTGGCTCTTATTGGCTTCCTTATGTTTGGAAACTTAATTCGCGAATGCGGTGTATTGAATAAATTATCACTTGCTGCTCAAAACGAATTGTCAAGTTTGGTTACCATTCTTTTAGGTATCACAATTGCTTCTACCATGACAGCTGAACGATTTGTTACTGTTAGTACTTTACAAATTATCGCTCTTGGATTGGTTGCTTTTGTTTTCGATACATTTGGTGGTGTAATGTTTGCAAAACTGTTGAATGTTTTCAGACCCGAGGGTAAGAAAATAAATCCGATGGTTGGTGCTTGTGGTATTTCTGCTTTCCCAATGTCTGCACGTGTTGTACATTCAATGGGGCTTAAAGAAGACAACCGTAACTTCTTGTTAATGCCAGCAATTAGTGTAAATGTTGGAGGTCAAATTGGTTCGGTGGTTGCCGGCGGTTTAATCTTAGCTTTAATTCCATTATTCGCTTAAAAGGAGGAACGTTATGCAAGATTCAGTATATCAAATGAATGATTCAGTTCAAGTAGATAATGTTCAAACTGAACAGGTACAAGAACTTAGTGCAACAACTGTTGCAGTTCCTGCTAAATCTAAAAGTGAAAATATTGCGGCTGCAACTACGGTAACCGGAATCTCGATGGTCATGATTTTCGTATTCATGTTCATTTTCTTCCTGGTTATTAAAGCAATAGACAAGTATTTTCCTGAAAAAGGTTAACTAGCTTTAAGAAGATATAATAAAGAAGGCTGTCCATACGTTTTGGACAGCCTTTTTTTGTAGTGTATGATTGTATTTTAATGAATGAATTTTTTTTTTAGTTTGAAGTGTCAATTGTTACGGGGAAGGTTTTGACATTCCATGCATCGAACTTATTTTTAGTGTAGAGGGTAATTTGTTTGATGTCGCTGTTTTTAAACCATATAACCGATAGATCGGTTGCATTTCCATTGGCTTTTACACCGCCTGTAACTTCCGATGCTACAAATTCTCCTCTTGAAAATTCGGCGTAAAATGGTAGTAGCGCTGAGTTTTTGTTTAACGCAAGTTGCTTGGTTGGGAAAATAATTTCTGGTGCTGTCTCTTCGTAAAAAAATTCATGAAGGTTAACCAGTATTGTGTCCATATTTTGATTAAAGTGATCAAATTTATCGACCTGAGGTTCGTGCTTACACCCATCAAGTGCAATTAATTTATTTTTCACTTTTATCGAGTTTAAATTATCGTGGATTGGTTTTGAACCATACATTTTATTCATGATTAGCCTGTTTACCAAAAAAGCACTTTGAAATGGATAATCGTAGTTGAATGGAACAATGTCGTCGGCCGTACCATGAATCGATAGTACAGGGATTTTCTCATCAGCATCGATGATGTTAATGTCGCTAATGGCTCCCCACATATTTCCAACCGCTTTAATCTGAAACTTGTCGGTGTAGTTATTTCCCGATGATTCTATTTTACCTAAATCGTCACTCTTTTTTGTACTCATCACGCTTTCAGGTCGTTCGTCGTTGTCCATAAATGCCACGTTGAGCGATGCTATGGCTCCGGCACTGGTTCCTGCCACATAAACCTGTTCGGGGTCAATCTTGTATTCCTTGGCATGGTGTGCCAAATACCGAAGAGCGGCATGGGCATCCTGTACTGCACGGTAACCGCTGCGTTCAACATCGCTTGCTTTGGGTTTAAACCCCATGCGGTAATCGATTGCAGCAACCACATAACCGCGTTTGGCCAGAGCAATGCATATTTGACGGGCTGTTGGACACTGTTTTGTGCCAATGTAAAAAGCCCCGCCATGGATGAATAATACAAGAGGACGAATTGCAAACGAGTCTTTGTAGGGTTGGTACAAGTCGAGCTTAAGATCAAGACTATCGGTATCTTTGAACGTAGATGCCAGCCCTTTTGAAAGGACTTCAACGTAAGGTTGATCATCGACAGGGTTATGAGTCCAATATCCTGGAGCACGCCCATATTTTATCTCCTTTTTGATGATTACCTCTTTTGCTATTTCGCTTTGGAAACGAATTGAAGGTTGCACCAATTCAGGTTCCCGTTTGGTAAGTTGAAATTGATCTTTCTGATACCAGAAAAGAAATTTCTTTTTCTTGTGCAAATGGGCAATGGTGCCGTCAATTTTAATTGAATCGGTAATGCCCGAAATGTAACCGGCAAAAGCATCGGAACGAAAAATCATTTTTTTGCCCAGAATTCCAATGGAATAAGAATGTGTTTCTTCCACTGCTTTTCCCCTATTGAGTATGTAAAATCCTTTTTGGTGCAGCGAGTCGCTTTCTTCGGCAATTAGAATGATTTTTTGATCACCAATCACACCATCATATGTGCCTTTTACCGGAATAATCGGAAGTGTTTTTTTACTTGCTGCATTTGAATTGATTGAGAATATGAATGATGATGCAAACAAGCAAACAATAAGTAGTCGTTTCATTTTAAAAGCAATTTAAAATGTTAAAAATAGGAAGTTTTTGAAGAAATGGATTCTTAAAAAACCTTATTTCTTTTTTGTTTTTTCATCTTTTAGCAGGTTCATTTGACGGAGTTCCTGCTCAATTTGACGGCGGTTTTCGGGTTTATACCAGAAGAAAAATTTGCGTTGTTCGAGCTTCTCTTCTTTGGTTTTTGCCGTAAATACAGGCTTTAAGGTATAAGGATGAACTCCCGAATAATAAATTTCGGTGGAAACGGTCATTGGAGTAGGGGTGAAGTCTTGAACCTGTTCCAGTTTAAAGTCCAGCTGTTTGGTTTCAAGCATCAGCATGGCCATGTCTTTCTTTTTGCTGCCGGGGTGGCTCGAAATGAAATAAGGGATAAGTTGTTGTTTTAAACCAGCTTTTCGGTTTTCTTCGTTAAAGAATTTCAAGAATTTTTTGAAAATGTTGAGCGAAGGTTTTCGCATCACTTTCAAAACATCGTCGCTGGTGTGTTCGGGTGCAACTTTTAGTCGGCCTGAAACGTGCTTATGAATAACTTCCCGCATGTACTGAAGATTATCGGGAGTATCCTGGCCTTCAGAAAAAATGAGGTCGTAACGGATTCCGCTGCCGATAAAAGCTTTCTTCACTTGCGGGTGTTTATCGGCAATTTTATAGATTTCCAACAGTGCCAGATGCGAAGTATCGAGGTTTTTACAAATCCCCGGATCGATGCAAGAGGGGCGGCGGCATTTTTTGCAAAGTTCGAGGTTTTGCCCTTTCATTTTGTACATGTTGGCCGATGGGCCGCCAATGTCGCTGATGTAACCTTTAAAGTCGGGCATTTTCGTAATTGCTTCTACCTCTTTGGCAATCGACTCTTTCGAACGGCTGGCAATAAATTTTCCTTGGTGTGCCGAAATGGTACAAAATGCACAACCTCCAAAACAACCACGGTGAATGTTAATTGAGTGGCGGATCATTTCGTAAGCCGGAATAGTCTTCCCTGCATACTTCGGATGTGGCAACCGGGTATATGGTAAATCGAAAACACGATCAATTTCGCCCTCTTCCATCGGTGGATATTGGGGATTGATAATCAGCCACTGGTCAGCCACTTGTTGTACTAAATGGCCGCCAATCCAGCGGTTTGACTGCTCTTCTACATGCCTGAAATTACTCGCATATTTTATTTTGTCTTTCAAACAAACTTCATGGCTCACCAGCGTAACGGTTTCTGGTAATTGCTGAAGCTGAAGAGGTTGTTCTTTTTGTAGAAATGCAGTTTGAGGAATCTCGATCAATTCGCCCACTTTACGTCCGCTTTTCAACTGATTCACCACTTCGATAATCGATTTTTCTCCCATGCCATAAACTAACAGATCGGCTTTCGAATCGTGTAAAATGGTTGGCATAAGTTTGTCGCTCCAGTAGTCGTAGTGGGTCACTCGACGAAGTGATGCTTCGATGCCACCAATAATTACAGGAACGTCGGGAAAAAGCTCCTTTAATATTTTAGAATAAACAATGGTGGCATAATCGGGCCGCATTCCCGGTTTACCATCGGGAGTATAAGCATCGTTGGAACGCAGCCGCTTATTCGCGGTATAGTGGTTCACCATGCTGTCCATACAACCAGCTGTAATTGCGAAAAAGAGGTTGGGTTTCCCCAATTTCTTAAAGTCACGCAGGTCGTCGCGCCAGTTCGGTTGTGGCACAATGGCCACTTTCAGCCCTTCGGCTTCTAATACACGACCAATAACTGCAGCTCCAAACGACGGATGATCAACGTAGGCATCGCCACTGAATAATATTACATCAATAGTATCCCAGCCCAGGAATTTCACTTCTTTAGCTGTTGTGGGCAGCCATTGCGAAACATTATATGTGTTTATTGAATTCAAATTTCAAATTTTTGCAAAGGTAAACATTTTCGGTGTTCTGAATAAGACAATTATGTCTTTTAATGTTCAGATACATTTTGATAAAAGTATCGGTTTACTAACGTTTTTTATATGCCATTTTACAAATTGAGTATCCCTTTTTGTTTGTAACTGAATGATTATTTCAATGTATTGGATGATCAATACTTGATGATTCTTATGTGGCTTTTTATTGCTGAAGATCCAATTTCTCTAAAAGGAACTTTCCATTTGTTGACTGAATTACACCCCAAAATTGCCTTATAATTTCCTGATCGAACATTCACGAGAACATACTTTTAGCAACGCATTTTAGTTGAAAAGAATGCTCTATAAGGGATAAGAAATGAAATGATCCGATTGTCATCATAGGTTAGTTAGTTATTAGTAGTAGTGAAATGAGGCTGGAAAAAATAATGATGGTGAATGTTCAAGAGAGGGACTATATCAGAGTTTATTCAGCCTCTTCATTTTGAATGATAAAAAAATAGAGATACAAAATGGAGACATTAATTTAAATTGTTTAACTAAATTATTTGAAATTATGAAGAAGAGTTACTTTTTATTGTTTGTACTAACGTTGGCTACATTTATTGCAAATGCTCAGTTGGTAAAACACTTTACTAGTGCAGACACTACTGTTAATAGTTGGTGGGTAAATAACAGTCAAATTGGTTATTGGGAATTAACAAAGTGTACCGAAAGCGATGAATATTTTGCGCTTTTCATTTCCGATTTATCAAAATTGGCCGACGAAGACACCCTTGGTGCATGGAGTTGGGCAACCGATTTAAAAATAGACACAAGTATGTCGGCCAATGCATTGGATATTATTGCCGATGCACAAAGCAAATTGTTCCTTAATTTTTGGGCTACAGCTTTCGATGGTGTAAATGCAGCCGATTCAATTGGTTTTTCGTTTGAATTGTTGGCTCCCGACAAAAAAGGGTGGCCTGGTTTAACTTATGGACCGGTTGGTTCAGATTGGACTTGGGTTTCGTTAGATCTTTCGAAATTAGATTTCAGTGGTTCGGTTGCTTCAGATCTTGAAGCAATTTCGATGGTTAAATTTGCAATTCAGCCAACAGTTGGTTATCCAAAACAAGAGGGTAAATTCAAATTTGCACTTCAAGACATAACGGTATCGAAAGGTGCAGCTGTTGCTCCTGCAAACAAACCATGTGGTTCAAAAACATCAATTTCAGCATTAAAGAATGTATCTGAGTTGAATTTTTATCCAAATCCTGCATGTAGCAGCATCCGCTTTAATCAAGCAAAAACAGGTGAAATTATGAATTTGAGTGGCAGCACAATTATGCGTTTTGCCAATGTTGAAGAGCTTGATATTAAGTCATTGAAATCAGGTGTTTATTTCGTAAAATCTGGAAAAGAAGTTGCGAAACTGGTTGTAAAATAAGTATAGAGTAGACTGTAGTTTTCCTTTCGCTGCCGATGCTAATCTTGATTGGCTACGCTCATGAAAAGGAAACTACAGTTTTTGTTTTAAATGAAGGCTTAAGTGCAACGAAATTCTTCAAGCATTTATGCACTATTAGATCAATAGTCAATCTAATTTTAAACCTAACAATATGTTGAGAAAGTACATTAAAGTATTGTTTTTATGTATGCTTGTTATTGGAACGGCAGCAACAGCTTATGCTCAAATGAAGCTTACCGGTGTTGTTTTAGACGATATCCAGATGGGGCTTCCAGGTGTAAATGTTGTAATTAAAGGCACAAACATTGGAACAGTTACCGATAGTCAAGGCAAATTTGCCATTAACTATCAAAAAGAAAGTGATGTGTTGATGATCTCTATGATCGGATACACCACACAAGAAATTGTAATTGGTGGAAAGAAAACCATCGAAATAGTTTTGCTCGAAGATTTAAAAAAACTCGACGAGGTTGTTGTAATCGGTTATGGTACAGCGAAAAAATCTGATTTAACAGGTGCTGTTTCTTCGGTGAAGTCAGAAGAACTTGCTCAAACAGCCACCGTAAATGTTCAGCAAGCCCTTCAGGGGCGCGCCTCGGGGGTAATGATCACTGCTGAGTCTGGTGAACCGGGTGCAAACATGAAAGTTCGTGTGCGTGGTATCGGTACAATCAACAATTCAAACCCTCTTTATGTGGTTGATGGTTTTCCTTCTGGCGACGTTAGTTTTTTAAGTCCGGGCGACATCGAAACCATCGATATTCTAAAAGACGCTTCGGCAACAGCTATTTATGGGAATAGAGGTGCAAATGGTGTAATTCTTATTACTACCAAAAAAGGGAAAAAGGCAAAAACATCGTTTAGCTTGAACACTTATACGGGCGTTCAGTCAATTGCTAAAAAAATGGAAGTTTTGAATGCCACTGAGTATGCAAAGGCTAAAATTGAAGCTTATGAAAATTCGGGCGACGATTTGAAAGTAACCAACCCTTCGAAATACGATGTGTTTAAATATGTTATGGACAATAATCTTGAAGGTACAAACTGGCAAGATGCTGTATTGCAGCAAGGTGCAATAAAAAATTACAATTTGAGCATTAACGGAGGAAGCGATAATTATAAATACTACTTCTCGGGCACCTACGATAAAACCGATGGTATTGTTCGTAATTCATGGAACGAAAAATTCTTTTTCAGGTTGTCGAACCAAATTAAAATTTCAAAGAAGGTAAATTCTGAAATTA
>Ga0209373_10002136_pt1 | contig 20605 bp, 20 predicted proteins | sample Higcelweek5metaG_FD_187173 | JGI IMG/M metagenome (GOLD analysis project Ga0209373, IMG submission 187173) | Freshwater pond sediment microbial communities from the University of Edinburgh, under environmental carbon perturbations - High... | ecosystem: Environmental > Aquatic > Freshwater >... | reverse complement strand
AGATTCTGGACGCGGAGGCCGCGGCCACGGCCCGCGACATCTGCGCCACGCCCATCAGCCCGGAGCTTTTGCCCCTGGACGCGGAGGACCGGCTGGTGCAGCAGACGGAGCAGGTCATCGGCCCGTATCTGCTGCACGATTTCTTCATCTTCCACGCCCTGCGCCACCACAGCGCGCCCGCCAAGGTGCTGTTCCTGGCGGAGCAGGCCTTTGCGGAAACCTTTGACCGGCAGACCATCCTCAAGTGGCTGCGGGTGTTCTACCAGCGGTTTTTCTCGCAGCAGTTCAAACGCTCCGCCATGCCCGACGGCCCCAAGGTCGGCTCGGTGGCGCTTTCGCCCCGGGGCGACTGGCGCATGCCCAGCGACGCCTCCGCCGCGCTCTGGCTCGACGAGGTGGCGAGGCTGGAGGCGGAGGAGCCCGGCGCCCGGTAGCCTGCCCGGCCGGGTTCATCCGTTGTGCGCGGTGGCCCGGGGGCGCGCCGCCTTTCGTCAGGGTTTTGCGCGGCTCCAAAGGGCCAGCACCACCAGCCGCCAGAGCATGTTCTTGTGATTTTTGCCGTGGGCGTGCTCCTCGGCCAGGGCGAAGGCTGCGTCCAGACGCAAATGCTCCTTCAACATGGGCGCGGCCTGGCTCAAGGCCTCGCGCACGAATCCGCGCATGGGCCCGGCCATCCACTCGCGTATGGGCAGATCGAAGCCCTGCTTGCGGCGGTAGAGCACACCGGGCGGCACCCGCGTTTCGGCCATCTTCTTCAATAAATACTTGGTCTCGCGCCCGCGCACCTTGAGGTGCAGCGGGAACCTGGCGAACAGTTCGATGAGCTTCTGGTCGAGCAGGGGCGAGCGCACCTCAAGGGCGTGGGCCATGCTGGCGATGTCCGTCTTCACCAGCAGAATGTCGGGCAGGCAGGTGCTGTTGTCGAGGAACAGCATGCGTTCAATGGGGTTTTTCGCCCGCTGATAGGATTGCTCCAGCCAGGGCAGAAACCAGTCGCCGAAGGCGCGGTCGAGTTTCTGCGCGGCCTGGGGGGTATACAGGCGGGCCTTGGATTCACGCACGCGCGCCTCCGCGCGCAAAAGCGGCTTGGTCTCAGGCCAGAGGTTGGCGCTGGCGAACTCGCGCCAGGTCTTGGCCAGCGACCCGGTGGAGGAGGCGAGGGCGCGCAAAGTTTCGCCGCTGGGTGGCCGCAGGGGAAACAGGGCGTTGGCGAAGCCGGCCACCTTGGCATGGCGGTAGGTGGGGTAGCCGCAGCAAAGCTCGTCGCCGCCATCGCCGCCGAGGGCCACGGTGATGTGCTTGCGCGCCAGTTGGGCAAGCGCCAGGGCAGGCAGGGCAGAGTCGTCGGCAAAGGGTTCGCCGTAGCGCTCCACCACATCCGGCAGCATGGCCAGGCTGGCCGGGGGCATCATCTCATGGTGCAGGGTGATGCCCAGATGCCGGGCGACCTCCTGGGCGTGGGGCAGTTCGTTGTATTTCTTCTCGCCGAAGCCGATGCAGAAGGCCTCCACCTTGCCGGGGCACAGCTCGGCCAAAACCGCCGCGACCAGGCTCGAGTCCACCCCGCCGGAAAGCAGCAGGCCCACGGGCACGTCTGATTCCAGCCGCAGCCGCACGCTTTGGGCCAGTTCCGCCCAGGCCAGGTCCATGGCCTCGGCCTCGGAGATGTCGAGCTTGGCGCGGAAGTCCATTTCCCAGTGGCGGCGCACGGCGAGCGCAGGCGAATTGGCGCGGCAGGAATAGGTGGCGCAGCAGCCGGCCGGCAGCTTGCGCACGCCGGACAAAATGGTGCGCGGCGCGGGCACGTAGCCCAGGCTCAGGTAGAGGTCCAGCGCCTCTGTGTCCAGCTCCGCGGGGCAGTCCGGGTGGGCGCGCAGGGCGCGTATTTCCGAGGCGAAAACCAGCCCCGAAGGGCCTTCGAAGTAGACCAGCGGCTTCTTGCCCACCGCGTCGCGGGCGAGAAACAGCTCCTGCCGGGCGGCGTCCCACACGGCGAAGGCGTACATGCCGCGCAAAAGGCGCAGGCAGCCCTGGCCGTGCTTGCGGTAGAGCGCCAGCAGCACCTCGGTGTCGCCCGTGGTGCGGAAACGCTCGCCACTGGCCTCCAGCTCGGCTCTAAGAGCGCGGAAATTATAGATCTCGCCGTTGAAGACGATGACGTTGCCGGTCTTGTCGTCGCGCATGGGCTGGCCCGCGCGCGGGTCCAGGTCGAGAATGGACAGGCGCGCATGCCCCAGCGCCAGCCGCTCGCCCTGCCAGCGCCCGGTCTGGTTCGGGCCGCGGTGCGCAATGCGCGCCAGCACCTCTTCCAGGCGGGCGGGGTCGTCTTCGCGCAGGCCGCCTGGCCGCACGTGCCCGCAGATGCCGCACATGGCCGGGCCTACCCGCCGCGCCGCCGCGCCGCCGCGTGCGCTGCGGGCAGGGTGCTGTTCAGACTGAAGGTTTCCGCGTGTCGGTGCATTTTGACTCCGTGCATGGGTGAATAAGCTGAATCCGGACCGGGCACAAGAGCCCCTTTCCTGGTATGGATTACGCTGGCAAGGCCGAGCTGCTGCATATGAATTAATCAAGCGGTGGCACATCTGCCTCATTTCACAGGACAAGATGCGAAACGGACCGTGCGCGGCGTGACATTCCCATGGATCAGCGTGTCACGAGAAGGAAAAGCAGCAATGGCGGATGGTTGTGACATTTTTGTGGCAGCCTGCATTCGGACGCTCATAACACCCTCAAATATTGTGAAAAAATTAACTAGCAATAATTAGTAGCAGTAATTCTGGAATGTTATGGCGGGCCTCTTGTGCAGATTCTTGCGAAAGAAGAAGCGAATTTCATTCGAAGGGGTTGACGTCTTCGACAAGTCAAGGCAAAAGAAGGCATCATTCTCCAAAGGTTGGGCAAGGGCTCGATTTTTCGGGCCGAATTCTTCCGTTAGGGGGGAGGTCTATGGTTTTCAGCTGGCTTCATTTGGCCATCATCCTGTTCCTTGTGGGCGGGTTGCTGTTTGCGGGCGGCCCGCTCATCTTGTCGTATCTTGTCGCCCCCCGCGCCCGCGGCGGCGACATGGGTATGCCCTATGAGTGCGGCATGCGCCCGTACGGCGGCGCCTGGACCAACTTCGGCATAAACTACTACGTTTACGCCCTGTTGTTCCTGGCTTTCGATGTGGACGTGCTCTACCTCTTCCCCGTGGCCTCGGTGTACCGTGTCACGGAAGGTTGGTTGCCCTTCCTCGAAATGTTTATTTTCCTTGTGGTTCTTGCTCTCGCCATTGTTTATTTCTGGGCAAAAGGGGTGTTCACATGGCCGCGCAAAATCTCATAGCGCAGAAAACCGATGTCATCGTCGCGGACCCGTTTCTGAACATCGGGCCGGCGCAGAAGATCATGGACATCTGCCGCTCCATGTCGCTGTGGCCCATGACCTTCGGTCTGGCCTGCTGCGCCATTGAGATGATGGCCGTGGGCATGGCCCGCTGGGACATAGCCCGGTTCGGCGCCGAGGTGTTCCGCCCCTCGCCCCGCCAGAGCGACCTGATGATCGTGGCCGGCACCGTGACCAAGAAGATGGCCCCGGCCGTGGTGCGCCTGTACGAGCAGATGCCCGCCCCGCGCTGGGTCATGGCGCTCGGCAACTGCGCCATCTCCGGCGGGCCCTTCAAGTACAAGAACCAGTACGGCATCATCGAGGGCGTGGACAACCTGATCCCCGTCGACGTGTACGTGCCCGGCTGCCCGCCCCGGCCCGAGGGACTGCTTGAAGGCCTGTTCCTCCTGCAGGAAAAGATCTCCGGCAAGCGTTTTTGGCCCAATCCCCCGGTGGACGGGCCGTTTGAGGAGGGGCTTTAATGGACGCGCTTTTTCAGGGACTTGCGCTCGACTATCTGGCCAGGTGCGACGAGGCCAAAACCGGCAAGGCCTGGCAGGTGTTCCTGCCCGCCTCCACGCTGGTCAAGGCGGCTGAACGCCTGCTCGCCGCGGACTACCACATTGAGGACATCCTCGCCGTGGACTGCGCCGAGGGGTTTGTGGTCACCTACCATTTCGACCATTTCGACAAGCCGGGGCGCGTGGCCATACGCGTGCTGGCCCCGCACGAGGCGCCGGTGGTGCCGTCCATCGCCGGGCTGTTCGGCGGGGCGGAGTGGCATGAGCGCGAGACCAGGGACTTCCACGGCGTGGTGTTCGAGGGCAACCCGAACTTCATTCCGCTGCTCATCGACCCGGACATGGCCGACTGCTTCCCGCTGCGCAAGGACCCCAAGTCCCGCGTGAAGACGCGCGACCTGCTGGAGGCCGGCGAGGTGGTCTACTGCAACCCGACGTTCACCCTGATGGCGCCCGATGCCCCCGCCGAGGGCCATGTGTCCGGCGGCGCCAAAACCGCCACGGCATAAAACAGGACAGCGCCTATGACACTCTACGCAGATACGCAACAGGTCGCTGGCGACTTCTACACCAACAATTTCGCCAAGACAGCCCGCGAGGGTTCGCTCATCCTGAACCTTGGCCCGCAGCACCCGTCCACACACGGCGTGCTCCGGGTCATTGTTGAAATGGACGGCGAGTACATTCTCCGCGCGGAGCCGGTGCTGGGCTACCTGCACCGCATGCACGAGAAAATGGCCGAGGTAAAAACCGCCGCCCAGTTCATTCCCAACATGGGCCGCGTGGATTACGGCCACGCCCTCGGCTGGAACTGGGCCTTTGTGGGCGCGGTGGAAAAGATGGCCGGCATCGAGGTGCCGGAACGCGCCGAATACGTGCGGGTCATCACCTCCGAGCTCAACCGCATCGCCTCCCATCTCTTGTGGTGGGGCGCGTACCTGCTGGACCTCGGGGCCTTCACGCCCATCATGTACGCCTTCGACGACCGCGAAAAAATCCTCGACATTTTGCAGATGCCCACTGGCTCGCGCCTGACCTACAGCTACTTCCGCATCGGCGGCGTGGCCCAGGACCTGAGCGAGGACTGCATCAAGAGCATCCGCGACTTCATCCCCTGGATGCGCTCGCGGCTGCCCATGTACAAGGACCTCGTGAGCGACAACATCATCCTGCGCAAACGCATCGAGGGCATCGGCGTCATCGAGCCCGCGCAGTGCCGCGCCTACGGCGCCACCGGCCCGGTGTGCCGCGGGTCTGGCATCGGCTACGACGTGCGCCGCGCCACGCCCTATTCCGTGTTCCCCAAGCTTGATTTCGAGGTGCCCACCTCGGACCTCAAAGACGCGCGCGGCCGCTACGACGTGCGCATGATCGAGATTGAGCAAAGCATGCGCATCATCGAACAGTGCCTGGAGCAGATGCCCGAGGGCGACGTTTTGGTGAAGGGCGCGCCCAAGCCGAGCTGGAAAGTGCCCAAGGGCGAGGCCTACTTCGCGGTTGAGGGCGCCCGCGGCAAGATCGGCGTGTACGTGGTCTCCGACGGCGGCAAGAACATCTACCGCACCAAACTGCGCGCGCCGGGGTTCTGCAACTTGAGCCTCTTCGCCGAGGTGAGCCAGGGAACCATCCTGGCCGACGCGGTGGCCATCCTGGGCAGCCTCGACCTCATCATCCCGGAAATCGACAGGTAGGAGAACGCGATGCCCGCTGAACTCATTCGCATCCTCATCGGCCTCGTGGCCGTGGCCTTAAGCGTCGGCCTCATCGGTCTGGTGATGGTCTGGGTGGAGCGCAAGGTCGCCGGCCATGTGCAACGGCGCCCCGGCCCTTACGAGGTCGGCCCCTACGGGTTGTTGCAGCCACTGGCCGACGCCCTCAAACTCGTGGGCAAGCAGCTCTTTATGCCCGACAACGCCGACCCCATCCTCTTCTGGCTGGCCCCGGTGCTGTCGTTTCTGCCGGTGCTGCTGCTCTTTCTGCCCCTGCCCCTGGGCGACGAGCTCTTCGCTCTCGACATCAACCTCGGCCTGCTGCTGATTCTGGCCTTCTCGGGCCTGGCGGTGCTTTCGCTGCTTCTGGGCGGCTGGGCCTCCAACAACAAATACGGCCTCTTGGGCGCGGCCCGCGCGGTTGCGCAGTCCGTGGCCTACGAGATCCCGCTGCTGCTCTCGGTGCTGGCGGTGTGCTTCGTGGCCGGCAGCCTGAACCTGGCCACGGTGGTGAAGGAGCAGGGCACCTGGCCCTGGAACTGGAACATCATGACCCAGCCCCTGGCCTTCCTTATATATATAGTAAGCGCCCTGGGCGAGACCAACCGCGCCCCCTTCGACCTGCCCGAGGCCGAAAGCGAGCTCACCGCCGGTTTCCACACGGAATACTCGGGCATGGGCTTCGGCCTGTTCTTCCTGGCGGAATACGCCAACATGGTCGTGGTCTGCTCTGTGGCCACGGTGCTCTTTTTGGGCGGCTGGCACGGCCCCGTGCTGCCCGGCCCGGTGTGGTTCGTGCTCAAGGTCTCTCTGCTCATGCTGCTCTTGGTGTTCTTCCGCTGGACGTACCCGCGCGTGCGTTTCGACCAGCTTCTGAACATCAACTGGAAATGGCTCATGCCCCTGGCCGTGGCCAACCTGATGCTCACCGCCTTTTTCGTGAAGCTGGCCCAGTATACCGTGGTGAAGTAAGGACGCCCTATGAACGCCATCAAGGAAGCATTGAAAACCGTCTCCGACCTGTGGAGCCTCATGGTCGGCCTCAAGGTGACCGGGAAATACTTCCTGGAACCCCAGCGGACCGTGCGCTACCCGTGGAAGGCCGTTGCCAACCTCGACACCTACAAGGGCCATTTGGAACTTGTGGGCGGCATGAAGGACCCCTTCAAGCCGCGGTGCATCTCCTGCGGCATGTGCGCCCTGGCCTGCCCCTCGAACTGCCTCACGGTGGTCAAGAAGAAGGCCCCCAAGCCCACGCCCGAGGAAGAGAAGGCCCTGGCCGAGGCCAAGGCCAACGGCGAAAAGGTGCGCGACAAGACGCCCAAGGACCCGGAAAAGTTTTTGTACGACTACACGCTGTGCAGCCTGTGCGGCACCTGTATGGAAAACTGCCCGGCCGGCGCGCTGCGCTTCTCGAAAAACGTCTACATGGCGGGCTACTCGCGCAACGACTTCCAGTTCGACCTGGTGCTGAAGCTCCGCGAGTCTGACGCCCGCGCCCCGAAAGCAGAACCTGCGGCCCCCGCCGCAGAGAAGAGCGAGGCGTAAGCTATGGAACAGATGGCAAAAATCGCCTTCGGGATCTATACCCTGATCATCCTTTCCGGCAGTGTTCTCGCCGTGGGGGCCAAGAGCCTGGTGCGGGCCATGATCGGCCTCATCGCCACGCTGCTGGGTGTTGCGGGCATGTACATGCTCTTGAACAGCCCCTTCATGGCGCTCATGCAGATCCTCATCTACGTGGGCGCTATCTGCGTGCTCATCTTCTTCGCCATCATGCTCACCCGCGCCGACGCGGGCGGCGAGGAGGCCGAAAGCGCGCCCCTGCGCCAGAACGTGCTGGCCCTCTTGGCCGTGACGACTGTCGGCGGCGTTTTGTCCTGGCTTGTGCTGACCCGGCCCCTCGCCACCACGGGCACGCCCGTCGAGGTGACGATCGAGAAGCTGGGGTTGGGGCTGCTTGGCCCCTACGGGCTGGCCTTCGAGCTGATCTCGGTGGTGCTTTTGGTGTCCATGGCCGGCGCGGTGCTGCTGGCCTGGGAGAGGAGGAACGGCAAATGAGCCCGCTTACGCTTTATCAACTTGTGGCCTTGATCCTGCTGCTGGCGGGCCTTTTCGGCATCAGCCAGCGCAGAAGCCTGGTCGGCATGCTCATCAGCGTGGAGCTGATGCTCAACGGCGCGGGGCTGTCCATCGTGGCGGCGGCCCAGCTCACCCCGGCCAACGCGGTGCTGGGGCAGCTCGGCACGCTTTTCGTCATGGGCCTGGCCGCGGCAGAGGCGACCCTGGTCCTGGCCATCATCGTGGTCATCGCAAGGCGTTTCGGCACCACCAAAACCAGCGTCGTTTCGACTCTGAAGGGATAAGCCATGACAGGGATCATCGAAAGCGCACGCGTGCTTCTGCCGGTGGCCATCACCCTGGTGGCGCCGCTGTTCATCTGGCTCAACCGGGGCAACATCAACCGGCGCGAGGCCGCAAGCTTCATCGCCGGCGCGCTCACCTTCGCCTCGGTTCTTTCCCTGGCGCCCCAGGTTCTGGCCGGCAACATTTGGAAATACTCGCTTTTTGACATAATGCCCGGCATCACGGTGACATTCTGCGCCGACGGGCTCTCGCTGATCTTCGGGCTGGTGGCCTCCTTCCTGTGGATGTTCGCCACCAGCTACAACATCGGCTACATGCGCACCCTGGATGAACACGCGCAGACCCGCTACTACATCTGCTTCGCCGTGGCCATCTTCGGGGCCGAGGGCGTGGCCCTTTCCGCCAACGTGTTCACGCTCTACCTCTTCTACGAGGTCATCACCGTGTTCACGTACCCGCTTGTGGCCCACCACCAGGACGACGAGGCCTTCACCGGCGCGCGCAAGTACATCGTCTACCTCATGGGCACCTCGAAGCTCTTCCTCCTGCCCGCCATGGTCATGACCTACGTGCTGCTCGGCACGCTTGAGTTCCACCTGGGCGATGTGGTCACCGGCATGTTCCCGCCGGATGTTGTGGCCGCGCATCCCATCGCCGTCAGCGTCACCTACGTGTTGTTCATTGCGGGCATAGGCAAGGCGGCGCTCATGCCGTTCCACAACTGGCTGCCCTCGGCCATGGTGGCGCCCACGCCGGTTTCGGCCCTGCTGCACGCGGTGGCGGTGGTCAAGGCGGGCGTGTTCTGCGTCTGCCGCATCATCCTCTCCGGCTTCGGGGTCGATGTGATGCACCAGCTCGGCCTGGGCATCCCAACGGCCTGCGTGGCGGCCTTCACCCTCACTGCGGCCAGCTTCATCGCGCTCACCAAAGACGACCTGAAGGCCCGGCTGGCTTACTCCACCGTGGCGCAGCTCAGCTACATCGTCTGCGGCGTGGCGCTTTTGACCCCCATGGCGGTGCAGGGCGGCATGGCCCACATTGCCCACCACGCCTTCTCCAAAATCACCCTCTTCTTCGCGGCGGGCGCCATCTACGTGGCCACCCACCTGAAGAAGATCAGCCTGATGGACGGCCTGGGCCGCAAGATGCCCTGGACCTTCGGCGCCTTCGCCATCGCCTCGCTCTCCATGATCGGCATGCCGCCGGTGTGCGGCTTCGTCTCCAAATGGTACATCGTGAACGGGGCGCTGCAGGCCGGACAGATCGTCATCTTCCTGGCCTTCATGCTCTCCACGGCGCTGAACGCGGGCTACTTCGTGCCGGTCATCTACAGGGCGTTCTTCCGGGCGCCCGGACCCGACCCGCACTACGAGCACTACAAGGAAGCGCCGCTGACCATGGTGATTCCGCTGTGCACCACGGGCTTCATCTCGGTGCTGCTGGGTCTGTATCCGGCCCTGTTCATGGATTTTGTCCGCGTGTTTGGCAAGTTCTAGGGGGCATGTATGAGCTTGTTCGGAATGCTGCTTAATGCGCTCAGGGCGAGAACGGGTTGCATCGCGATCCTGTTCTTCCTGGGCTTGGCGGGTATTGTGGTGGCGAACGTGTTCATCCGCCCCCACGAGGCGGAGTACGTGTTCGACGTGTATCCGGGCTTTTGGCCCCTGTTCGGCCTTGTGGTCGGCTTGGCCATGGTCATCATAATGAAGAAGATCATTCAGCCCATGATCAGCCGGGGAGATGACTATTATGAGCGCAATAGCTAGCGGTTTTGTCCACCCCACCGTGGGCTTCTACGCCCTGGCGCTGCTCTTGCCGTTTTTGCCCGGCAAGGGCTGGAAATGGCTGCTCCTGCTGCCGCCTGTGGTGGCCATCTGGAGCGTCATGACCATCGTGCCGGGGAACTACGGCGAGCTGAACTACCTGGGCCAGACGCTGCTTCTGGGCCGGGTCGACAAACTCTCCCTGGTGTTCGCGCAGGTGTTCGCGGTCATGAGCCTCATCGGCATGGTCTACGCCCTGCACGTGGAGGACAAGCTCCAGCACATCATGGCCTGCGTTTATGTTGGCGGCGCCTTTGGCTGCACCTTCGCGGGCGACTTTCTGACCCTGTTCATCTTCTGGGAGTTCATGAGCATCGGCTCGACCTTCCTGATCTGGCTGGCCAGAAACCCGGTGAGCACCAAGGCGGGCTTCCGTTACTTCATCTACCACACCATCGGCGGTCTCTTTTTGCTCATAGGCCTGCTGATGCGCTACAAGGCCGTTGGCAACTTCGACTTTGACCATGTGGTGCCGACGCAGATGATGACCTACGACTGGATGATTCTGCTCGGGTTCTGCGTGAACGCGGCGGTTGTGCCCCTGCACGCCTGGCTGCCCGACGCCTACCCCGAAGGCACGGTCACCGGCTCGGTGTTCATGTGCGCCTTCACCACCAAGACAGCCGTGTACGTGCTTTTGCGCGGGTTCCACGGGGTCGAGGCCCTGGCCATAGCCGGCACGGTGATGGCGGTGTACGGCGTCTTGTACGCGTGCATAGAGAACAACGCCCGGCGCATCCTGTCCTACCACATCGTCTCCCAGGTGGGGTACATGGTGGCCGGCATCGGCATCGGCACGGCCATGACCATGAACGGCGCGGTGGCCCACGCCTACGCGCACATTTTGTACAAGGGCCTCTTGTTCATGGGCACCGGCTGCCTGCTCTACGCAGCCGGCACCACCAAGCTCGACAAGCTGGGAGGCCTGGTGCACCGGCTGCCCTGGGTCATGGTGTTCTACATGGTGGCGGCGCTTTCCATCTCGGGCATGCCGCTCTTCAACGGCTTCATCTCCAAGACCATGACCATCACCGGCGCGGCGGAAGCCCACCGCACCTGGCTGGCCATCGGCATGGAAATCGCCGCGGTGGGCACGTTCCTCTCGGTGGGCATCAAGCTGCCGTACTTCGCCTTCTGGGCCAAGCCGGCCAATAACACCATGGAGCTCAAGCCCATTCCGGCGAACATGTACGTGGGCATGGCCATGGGCGCGGCGCTGTGCATAGCGCAGGGCCTCTACCCGGACATGCTGTACCGCTACCTGCCCTTTGAGATGGAAGAGCTGTACCACCCCTGGACCACCTGGCATGTGCTGCAGGCGCTGCTGCTGCTCGGGTTCTCCGGTCTGGCGTTCTTCATCACGCGGGACATCATCACCCCGCACGCCAAGACCAATCTGGACTTTGACTTCTTCTACCGGCTCATCGGCCGGGGCGTACTCGCCCTGGTCTCTAAGCCCCTGGCGTGGATCGACGACCGCTGGACCGAGGCCTACAGGGTCGTCGGGCTTGGCGGGCTTTTGACCCTCGCGCGGGGTACTGTCTGGTTCGACACCAAGGGAATCGACACCGTGGTGGATGGCTCGGCGTATACGGTGCAGAACGTGGGCGTGCTGAGCGCCAAGGTGCAGACCGGCAGGCTTCAGGATTACCTGGGCCTTGCAGCGGCGCTGGCCTTGGGCATCTTCGCCCTGGTCTGGTATCTTGCCTAAACCCCGCAACGAGACGGAGAGCGAGCCTTGGACTTCGGATACCCGGTTATAACAAGCCTCATCGTGTTCCCGCTTTTGGCCGCAGCGGGGCTGTTCCTGATCAAAAGCCCGCAGGTTGCGCGCGCCTATACCCTTGGCGCCTCAATCCTGGAGCTCTTCATCGGACTGCCGCTGCTCTCCTTCCAGTTCAACGCCGACTTCCAGTTCGTGGAAAAGGCGCACTGGGTGCCACAATGGGGACTGGAATACGCCCTCGGCATCGACGGCATCAGCTACCTCATGGTGTTGCTGACGCTGGCCATCCTGCCGTTGTGCGTCCTGTGCTCCTGGACCTACATCAGCAAGCGCGTGAAGGAATTCCACTTCTGCCTGCTGTTCATGACCTCGGCCTGCGTGGGGGTTTTCTCCTCGCTCGACCTGGTGCTCTTCTACGTGTTCTGGGAGGCCATGCTCATCCCCATGTACCTCATGATCGCGGTCTGGGGCGGAGATCAGCGCCGGTACGCCTCGCTGAAGTTCTTTTTGTACACGCTGGCGGGCAGCACGCTGCTCTTGGCCGCCATCGTGGCCTTCCGCATCACCGGGGGCACCTTCTCCATACCGGAGTTGATGCACACGAACTTCAGCTTCAACTTCCAGTACTGGGCGTTTTTGGCCATGGCGCTCGCCTTCGCCATCAAGGTGCCCATGTTCCCGTTCCACACCTGGCTGCCCGCCGCCCACGTGCAGGCGCCCAGCGCCGGTTCGGTCATTCTGGCCGCGGTGCTGCTCAAGATGGGCACTTACGGCTTCCTGCGCTTCTGCCTGCCGCTGACGCCAGACGCCAGCGTGTACTTTGCGCCGCTCATGATCGCCATGTCCGTCGCCTCCATCCTGTACGGCGGGGCCATCGCCCTCGGCCAGGAGGACATCAAGAAACTGGTCGCCTACTCGTCCGTCGGCCACATGGGCTTCGTGACGCTGGGCATCTTCCTGTTCAACCTGCGCGGGGTTGAAGGCGCGCTGTTCCAGATGCTGAACCACGGCATCATCACCGGCGCACTGTTCATGATGATCGGCGCGGTGTATGAGCGCAGCCACAGCCGCGCCATCAGCAGCAACATGGGCCTGGGCAAGTATCTGCCCGCGTTCATGGGCTTCTGGGGGCTCTTTGCCCTGGCGAGCTTCGGCTTCCCCGGCACCAACGGGTTCGTGGGCGAAATGCTGGTGTTCACCGGCGCCTTCCAGAAGAGCTACGTTGTGGGCGCGCTGCTGGTGCCCGGCGCGCTCTTGGGCGCGGCGTACATGTTCCGCGTCTCGCTCAAGATGGCCTGGGGGCGGCCTTCCACCGCCAAGACCTGGCGCGACCTGAACAGCCGAGAATGGACGTACCTCATCATCCCGGCGCTGTTCGTGTTTTATATCGGCCTTGCGCCGAAGCTGTTCTTCGATGTCATTGATCCAAGCGTGGAGAAGCTGGTGAACGACCTGAAGGCGCGCACCACGACCCAGCAGGTGGTTGCGGCGACGCCCGCCCCGCCCGCCGTCGCCGCTGTGGAAACGCCCGCCGAACCGGTTAACAACTAGGGAGTGGTCGCCGTGGAGTTCAATCCCATCCAGATTGTCCCGGAGCTGTATCAGCTGCTGCTGATTGTGGCCCTGTTCTGCCAAAGCCTGGGCGACGGGTCCGATACCCCGCCCGCAGAGCGCTGGCTCCCGTACTTCGCGGGGTTCGGCATCTTCGTGAACATAGTCTCCTGGGGAGCGGAGGGCCTGCTCTTCGGCGGGGCCTACAAGCTCGACATGCTCTCGCAGTTCTTCAAGCTCGCCATTGCCGCGGGCTTTTATGTGGCGGTGCTGAACGCCGCCCGCCAGCCCTCCCTCCAGGAGCGCAAGCGCCCGGACTACTTCATGTTCCTTGGAATCTCCGCCTGGGGGCTCATGATTTTGTCCTCCGCGGTGGAGCTCATCACCATCTACATCGCCCTTGAAATCTCTTCCTACAGCCTCTACGCCGTCATACCGCTGCGCGACAACGCCGACGGCAAGGGCAGCCGCGGAGCGGCCGAGGCGGCCATCAAGTACATCCTCTTCGGCGCGGTCGCCACGGCCATTGCGCTGTACGGGTTCTCCTACATCCTGGCCAGCCAGAACACGAGCTACCTCTCCCAGCTGGCCCAGCGCTCCTGGACCTGGGACGGCCAGCCCATGGCCGTTGTCGGGCTCTCGCTCTTCATGGGCGGCATGTTCTACAAGCTGGCGCTCTTCCCCTTCCACTTCTGGTGCCCGGACGTGTACCAGGGCGCGAGCAACGAGACCGCCGGCTTTGTGGCCACCCTGCCCAAGCTGGGCGCCGTGGTGGTGCTGGTGCGCCTGGCCGTGCTGCTGAAGCCCGGCCTTGAGATCACCACGCTGCTGGCGATACTGGGCGGGCTGTCCATGACCTTCGGCAACCTGTGCGCCCTGGCCCAAAAGGACCTGAAGCGCATGCTCGGCTTCTCCTCCGTGGCGCACGCGGGCTACATCATGGTCGGACTGGTTTCCGGCACGGCCATGGGCCTTTCCGCCGCGGCCTTCTACGCCATGGCGTATGTGGCCATGAACCTGCTCTGCTTCTGGGTCATCAGCCGCGTGGCCTCCGATGGCCGCAACCTGCAGTTGGACGACCTGAACGGCCTGTACAAGCGTTCGCCCGGGCTGGCCTTCGCCCTCGGCGTGGGCGCCTTCGCCCTGGTCGGGCTGCCGCCCACCATGGGCTTCATGGGCAAGTTCTTCCTCATCACCTCGGCCTGGGACCACGGGTACAACTGGCTCGTCATCACCCTGGTGCTCAACAGCGCCATAGCCATCTACTACTACCTGAGCCTGGTGCGCCACGCCTACACCCACGAGGCGGGCGAAAACGCCCCCGTGCCCGACAACAGCGCCTTCAGCGTCTGCGGCGCGGGTATTCTGGCCGCGGTGGTGCTGCTCTTCGGCATGGTGCCTGGCGGGCTGTTCGAGTACGCAGTGCTGGCCGGCAAGCAATTGATGCCGTAGCCGCCGCAATCGTTTGCATCCAACGCATCCAACGCATCCAACACATTCAAGGGCCCGCGCAAGCGGGCCTTTTCTTTTGCCCGCCCTCCGCGCTTGACAAATACGCCCAAGCCGTTACGTATAAATCAACAAGGAAGGCGCCATGCACGAAGTCAGCCTCGGCGGAATGCTCACGGACTATCTGAGCGGGCAGCCCATAGAAGAAACCACCTACGAGGAATTCCGCCAGGCTTTGGCCAAGTATCTGGTGGAGGAGAAGGGCTACCCGAAGGGCAGCCTCAAGGCCAAGGTGCCGCTCATCTTCATGATCGATGGCGAGGAGACGGGGCGGCACGTGGATTTGGTGGCCTATGACGATCACGGCGCGCCGCTGGTGCTGGTGATATTCTGCGCGGGCGACGTGGGCAGTTTCGAGCGGGAGACCGTGAGCTGCGCGCGGCTCTTTCCCGGGGGGCCGGTGCCCATCGCCATCGCCACGGACTCCATCGGGGCCAGCGTGCTAGATACCGCCACGGGCGATTGCGTGGCCACGGGCGCGCGGCGCATTCCCACCTGGGACGAGGCGTTGGTCTGGGATGCGCGCAGGCCGAGGACGCCGCTCACAGAAGAGCGCCGCCGCAAGGAGGAGCGCATCCTCCACGCCTACAACGGATTTTTATACGGCACCTGCTGCAGCGAGTCCTGCCTGGTGCCGCCGAAGAGCAGGTAGCCGCTTCGGCGGGGGCTACAGCCCCACGGCCTCGAAAAAGCGCGGGGCCATGGCCTCCAGGCTGAAGCGCTGCACCACGGCGAAGCGGGCGTTGATGGCCATGCGTTCCAGCAGCTCGCGGTCGTTCGCCAGGCGCAGGATGTGCGTGGCCCAGTCCGAGGGCTCGCGCACCAGCAGCCCGTCGTGTCCGTGGGTCAGTATCTCGGTGTTGAAGCCCACGGCCGAGGCCACAGGCACCGCGCCCACGGCCATGTATTGCAGGATCTTGAAGCCGCACTTGCCGCGCGTGTACTCGTCGTCGGTCAGCGGCATCAGCCCCACCTCGAAGCCGCGCAGCTGGTCCGCCTCGAACTCCGGGCTCCAGCGCTCAAAGCGCACCATCTCGTGCAGTTCCCCCTCGTAGGGCTTGTCCGAAACCACGCGCAGCTCCAGAAGGCTGCTGTGCGGGGCAAGCTGGCGCAGCACCTCTGGCAGGAAGAACAGGTTCCCGGAAGTGCCCATCCAGCCCACGCGCAAGGGGCCGATGCCCATGGCATCGGGCGGGGGCGGCGTGTATTGGTCGGTGTCGAGCAGGGTGGGCAGCACGAAAATGTTCCGCTGATGCGCGGCGGCGTGCTCGGCCAGGTAGTCGTTTCCGGCGATGACGAGGTCCGCGTGCTTGCAGGTGTGTGCGAAGCGCGCACTGATCTTGGCGGATTTCGCCTCACTGCCGGGCAGCGAAAGGTCTGAGGGATGCAGCGCCCAGAGGGCGTCGTCCACATCGTACACGAGCTTTTTGCAGCGGCGGCGAACAAGCGCCAGCTCCCAGGGGGCGAACAGCTTCTGCTGGATGACGATGACGCGCGCGTCCGGCAGGCTGAGCAGAAACGCCAAGCGTTGATGAACGGCCTTCGGCGCGCGTTTCCAGTCCGCCACAAGGCCCCGGCGAAGGGCCAGCCCGATGAAGGGCAACACCCGGAAGCGCACGCTCGGCAATGTCTCGCCCGAGGGCGTGAGAAACAGCAGGTCGAGGGTCATGTCCGCTCCTGATTGTTCGCCAAAAGTTGGTCCACCATGTCGAGGTAGGGCTGGATGCCGCAGGGCTGGTCGTCCGGCCAGCGGAAAGCCGGGCGTTCGGCCTGGGCCGCCTCTTCTGCGGCAAGGCGTATGCGCTCGGCAAGGCCGTGGGCGTCGCCGGGATCGGCGAGGATGAAGCGCGGGGGGACGAAGCGCGCGCTGCCGTTGCGGCTGCTGGTGATGGCGGGCAGGCCGCAGGCCAGCGCTTCGAGCACGGCGTTGGAGCAGGCGTCGTAATAGGTCGGCAGGGCGAAGATGTCGGCCGCGCCGTAGAATGCGGGCATGTCGCGCACCTTGCCGCTGAAGCGCACGCGCCCGGCCACGCCCAGCTTGCGCGCAAGGGCTTGCCATGCGCCGGGGTGCCTGCCGCCGGCCACGTCCAGGTGAAAGTTCTGCGGCAGCAGCGCCAGGGCGCGCACCAGCGTTCCCACGCCCTTGAGGGCGAAATTGGTGCCAGCCGTGCAGACCACCACATCGGCCGCGCCAAGCCCCTTGGCCGCGCGGAGTTCGGCGCGCAGTGCCGGGGCCAGCGGGGAAAAGCGCTCCAGGTCCGGCCTGTTGTACACCACGCTGACCCGTGCCGCATCAAGCGCCGGGTGGGCTTCCAGCAGCCAGTCCCGCACCAGGTGCGACACGCAGACAACGCGCTGGTGCGCATTGGCGGGCGTATCGAACTGGCGCCTTTCCATCCAGCCGATGACCATGGCCGCGGGGGAGAGCAGCCTGCGCAGGCGTTTGAAGAACCGGGCGCCGCAGCCGCCATGGGCCGCCAGGGTAAGGCGCTGGAAAATGGTCTGCGGGCCGCCGCCCACGCGCAGAATGTCCTGGTTCCACGTGCGGGAGAGGCCGATGACCACGTCGAAGCGTTCGGCGCGCAGCCGGCGCTCCACGGCCCAGGCGAACCAGAGGTTCTTGATGGCCCGGCCCAGCGGCGGGCGGCCCAGCGCCACTGCGGTAACCCCGGCGGGCGTCTCGCCCTCGACCCGGGCGCACAGGAACGTGACCCGGTGCCCTGCGGCGGCCAAAGCCTCGGCCAGGCGCCAGCCAAAGCCCTCCGCGCCTCCGTAGAGGCCCAGACGCGGCATGGTGATGGCGATTTTGGCTGGGCGCATTGTGCGGCTCCTGGGCAGATTGTGGTCGAAGTCTTGAACGAAATGCCTGGCTTTGACAAGTCGCCCGGCTATGGCTTAGGCAGTGATCAGGCGAGGATGGCGCGAGCCGCTTTGCCCAGGAGGCCCTGGATGTTTTCCCCCCTCTCCGCCGATGCCGGCCTGCAACTGCTGCTGAACCAGAACCTGCGTTCCCCCGCGCTCGACATGATCCTGCCGCTGTTCTCCCTGCGGTCCGTGCTGTTTGTGCTTCTGGCCGCAACGCTGGTCTGGCGCTCCGCGTTGCGGGGCAAGGGCCAGGCTGTCTATTTCATCCTCCTCGTGCTGGCCATGGGCGTGTCTGATCTTTCCTGCAACGTCATCAAGCACGAGGTGGGGCGGCTCAGGCCGCTGCATGCCGTGGCCGGCACCTACTATCAGGAATCCGGCCAGTGGCAGCGCCTGCCGGCGGACTACACCCCGGACCGCGAACGCGACACATCGTTCCCCTCGGCCCACGCGGCCAACTCCGCCGCCCTGGCAATGCTGGCGATGCTGCTCTGGCCGCGCACCCGGCGCGTGCTCTGGGCGCTGCCGGTTGTGGTGGGCTGGTCGCGCGTGTACCTGGGCAAGCATTATCCGCTGGATGTCGTTGCGGGCTGGGCGCTTGGGGCCGTGGTGGGCTGGCTCTTGTGGTGCGCGTGGAAGCGCGCTGCCCCCCGCCTGCGGCTGGCGGTCTACCCGGACGAGCTCTACCGGCCGCTGCTTTTGCCCCCGCCGGATTGCCGCTAGGCGCGCGCTAGCCCTCGGCTTCGGCGCTCTCGTCCGTGGATTCCAGCACGGGCACCGCCCCTTTGCGCTTGTAGGCCCGGTACACCGAAACGCCGATGAGCCCGGAAACCACCAGCAGCAGCACGGAAAGCCCGATGGACAGCGCCCGGCCAAGGGTTGTTTCCGCGCTGAACCCCGCGCCGAAAATGGCGAACACGAGATTTTGCGGGAGGTAGCCCGCTGCGGAGCTGAGGATGAAGGCCGTGGCCGGTATGCTGGTAACGCCCGCGGCGATGCTGGTGAACATGTTGTGCCCCACCGGAAAGAGGCGGATTGCCAGCGAGGTGCGCCAGGGGTCGGCCCGCAGAAACGCGTCGAGCTTGGCCACGCGCCTGCCGAAGCGGGCGAGTATGATCTCCCGGCCCAGGGTGCGGGCCAGGGTGAAGTCCATGGCGCAGCCCAGCGCCGTGCCCACGGTGGCAAGCACCGCGCCCCAGAACCAGCCGAAGGCATAGCCGCCCAGAAACGCCGTCACCTGCCGGGGCAGGCCCATGCCCGTTACCAGTGCGGTGATGCCGAGGAAAAAGAACACGCCCGCCACGCCCTGGCCTTCCACATGGGCCATGAGCCACTGCCTGTCCGTCAGGCGGTCTTCCAGGCCAAGGGCGCGCGCCACAAGCACCAGCCCCCCGAACACGGCCAGCATGGCCAGCCCCTTGAGCAGGGGCTTCAGGCTCCCGTTGCTATTCGCCACCGGAGCGCCTGCCGCGTTTGGCCGCGCGCTTTTCGCTGCGGCTCAGGCGCGGGGCGCGGTTCATGTCGCCGCTGCCCACTCCGCGCGTGCTGTTGATGAGGCAGAAGCCGATGAACAGGGCCAGGCCCTGCGCCGCGCCGAAAACCAGGTCGCGCTGGATGACGGCGTACCACACGCCCAGCGCGCAGCCCACGAGAAGCGGAATGAACGGCCAGCGCGGGCGGCGCGTGGAGAGCTGCGGCATCCCGAAGAACCCGCGCCACAGCACGGCCACGATGGCGGTGAACTGCAACGCCACGGACAGGCTCAAGAGCTGCAACGGCAGCGGCACCTCGACAATGGCGGACATGGTCGACAGCGACATGGGGTGGCTCCTTCTAGTGGGTGGGGCTAAAACCGGCCCCTGGCCTCGACCTTGCGGGCCTCGTCCAGGTTGCCTTGCAGGGTGAGCGCCTGGATGAGCACATCACGGAATTCCTGGCGGTCGCTCATGATCGCCGAGGCCTGCCGGGCCAGCACTTCGGCGATGGCCGGGTCCTCGCCCGCGTCGAGGTACAGCCGGGCGAGCAGGCCCATGGAGAGCGCGTCGTTGTGGTTGGCGGAAATGGCCAGGTGCAGCAGCTCGCGCGCGCGGGCGCTGTCGCCCTTGGCCAGGGCCACGCGGGCAAGGGGCCGCAGGGCCGAGGCTTCGCTCCCGGCCGTGGCCATGGCCTGCTGATAGAGCACCTCGGCCTGGTCCAGGGCGCCGGCTTCCTCGGCCAGGGAGCCCAGGCGCAGCAGGCTGAAGCTGTGCGTGGGATCAAGCTTCAGGCAGCGTTCGTAGGCCTCCCGCGCCAGCCGGTTTTCGCCCAGGCGCTGGCAGGCCCAGCCCAGGTTGTAGTGGGCCATGACGTTTTCCGGTTCGGCGGCGGTCACCAGCTCGAATTCGCGCCGGGCCAGATCGGCCTTGCCGAGCTGCGCGTAGCAGATGCCCAGCGAGTTGCGCGCCAGCATGTTGTCCGGGTCGGCCAGAAGGGAAAGTTTGAACTCTTCCACGGCGGCGTACAGGTCGCCTTCCACGAAGAGCCTGTCGGCAGCGACATTGAGCGAGACGGAATCGAACAGGGCCACGCGCGGGGTGGGCAGGAGCAGGGCGTGCTCCAGGGCCTTGCGCGCGCAGTCCAGCGCGTCGGACTTGGCGAAGTTGAGGAAGGGATGGCTGTAAATCCCCACGGCCAGCTCCAGCCCGTGCTCGGACATCGCCTGGGCGCAGAGCTCGTGGGCCTTGGCCAGGGCGGCCGGGCCGGTGGCGCCGGGCAGGAAATGCACCAGTCCGCCCAGGCCGAAGCGCCCGCCCGCCGCGCGCGCCGGTTTTGGGCCCTTTGGGTCCGGCAGGGGAGCGTTGTCCGTCTGGCTTTGGCCGTCCAAAAGGCATTTCTCCGCCAGGGCGGCAACTTGCGCCACAGCCGCGTCCAGGCGTCTCACCGTGCCGCTGCGGCGCTCCATGGGTTCGTCTTCCCCGGCGGGGGGCACCACACGGGTGATGACGACGCTGAAGGCGCTGGCGCGCTGGCGCACCCGGCCGAAGAAGGCCAGAAAGTCGCGGTAGCCGTACAGCCCGGTGAGCATGTCGCGCTGGGCCTGGTTGGCGTCGGTGTCGGCGGTCTGCTCGGCGAAGAGGCTGTCGCGCTCCTGGATGAGGGTGAGGCGGTCGCCGGGTTCCGGCGCCCAGG
>Ga0209373_10002135_pt1 | contig 20606 bp, 19 predicted proteins | sample Higcelweek5metaG_FD_187173 | JGI IMG/M metagenome (GOLD analysis project Ga0209373, IMG submission 187173) | Freshwater pond sediment microbial communities from the University of Edinburgh, under environmental carbon perturbations - High... | ecosystem: Environmental > Aquatic > Freshwater >... | reverse complement strand
AAGGGCTGGAGTATGGTGTAGCCGGTCTTGGCGTGCGTGGCATGGTGCCGGTTTCCTATGCCGGACGACATGTAGGGGTGGTGGAGTTCGGCATGAGTTTCGGACAGCCGTTTTTTGATACGTTCAAAGCTCAAAACGGCGTTGATGCTGCCATGCATCTCCATGATGGCAAGGTATTCAAAACCCTCGGCTCCACCATCGGCAAGGAACCGCTGCTGTCCAGCGACCTGTTGAGCAAGGCGATGGCTGGCGAGCCGCAGCTTGAGCACCGTTCGTTAAAAGGGTTGCCCTATGCCATCTATGCCGCAGCCGTAAAGGACTTTTCCGGCAAGCCGATCGGCGTGGTGGAGATCGCCATGAACAGCAGCAGCTACCAGTCGGCCCTGAACGCTGCCCGAAGAAACGGCATCCTGTTGGGATTACTGGCTTTGTCCATTGGAGTTATCATTGCATTTATTACGGCCAAACAGCTGGTAAATCAGGTTAATGCCGTGCTGGTGGCGGTTAATCGGGTGGCCCAGGGGGATCTTTCTGTAGAGATCGCTGTTGAAGGTAATGACGAGCTGAGCCAACTGGCCAAGGCCACCAACGAGATGCGGAACAAACTGCATGAAATGGCATCTGAGGTGCGAACCCATGCAGATGCCGTCAACCGGGCAGCCCAGGAGATTACCGCTGCCGTGGAGAGTCAGGCAGCCACCTCAACTGAAATGTCTGCTTCTGTTGCTGAAATCACCTCCACCATGGAAGAGTTTTCCGCCTCTTCAACCCAGATCGCTGACTACTCTAAATCAGTGGTTGATATTGCCAACCAGACCCTGGATGGGAGCCGCAAAGGGTCTGAGGCGATGCAATCGGTACTGGGCAAGATGGACGATATCTGGACCGATAACCAGCGTAGCCTGCAGGAGATCGTTGATCTGGGAGCCAAGTCAAAACAGATCAGCAAGGTGATGGAGATTATCAACGACGTTGCCGACCAGACCAAGCTGATCGCCTTTAACGCTGCCCTTGAGGCATCCAGCGCCGGTGAGGCTGGCAAACGGTTTTCGGTTGTTGCGGCCGAGATCCGTCGTCTGGCCGACAGCGTAACCGATTCCACCAATGAGATTGAATCCAAGATCAGCGAGATTCAGGACTCCATCAGCCGTCTGGTGATCAGTTCTGAAAAGGGGGCTGGTGGTATCTCGGCCGGTACCGGTGCCAGTGCCAATACAGCTGAACGGCTGAATGAGATTGTCTATGCAGCCAGCCAGACCAGCAGTTCAGCCCAGCAGATCTCACTTTCAACCCAACAGCAGAAGACCGCCAGCAGCCAGGTGCTGGTGGCACTGCGGGAGATCGTGACCGCCAGTTCCCAGACCGCCCAGTCAATTACCCGTATCTCTCAGGTCAGCAAGGAGATGTCCGGGCTTTCAGCAGAACTGTCCAAGGTGGTTGACCAGTTCAAGCTTGATCAGAAAGGGTAGTCTTCATGGCCGACAGCGTTATACAGGTACTGCTGGTTGATGACAGCAGCATGGTGCGGGAAATGCTCAGGGAGATCCTTGAGCAGGAACCGGACATGCTGGTGGTTGGCGAGGCAACCAACGGACAGGAAGCGCTTGAAAAGGCCCGATTACTGAAACCAAACCTGATCACCATGGATCTGGAGATGCCGGTGATGAACGGAATGGAGGCGATTACCGTTATCATGGGGGCCAAGGCGGTACCGATTCTGGTGGTAAGCAGTGTTGCCGATGCCCAGCAGGCCTATGAAGCGGTGCGCCGTGGAGCGCTGGATGTGGTTGCCAAGCCGAATATAAGCGATGCCTCAGTCAGGGAATTTGTGACGAAGGTGAGGATGCTGGCCAAGGTACCGGTTATCACCCATATCAGGCCGATCTATGTTGATGAACCGCAGGGAGCCCCACCCCGTCGACCATTGCCTGCCCTGCAAACGACCACCGGTAACCGGGGAGCTGCCTGCCCGGTCTTTGCCATCGCTGCTTCAACCGGCGGACCTCAGGCACTTGCCCGGATTCTGCCGCAACTGCCTGCGGATTTTCCCTGTCCGGTGCTGATCGCCCAGCATATTTCTGAAGGTTTTGCCGCTGGTATGGCAGAATGGTTGTCAGGGCTCTGCAAACTACCGGTCAGGCTGGCTCTGCATGGTGAGCCGGTCTGTCCCGGCTCCATCTTTCTTGCCCAGCCGGAATACCATTGCACCATTAACAGTGCTCGCCAAATCGTATTAGTGGAACGAAGCCTGCAGGATATCTATCGCCCCAGCTGCGACCACCTGCTGGAATCGGTGGCCTCAATCTACCGGACCGATGCAATCGGGATCATCCTGACCGGTATGGGCAAAGATGGTGCCCAGGGGATTGCCGGTATTCGCCGCAATGGCGGCATCACCATCGGCCAGGATCAGGCGAGCTCGCTGATCTACGGCATGAACCGCTGCGCCATTGAGGCGGGTAACGTGCAAAAGGTACTGCCCGAATCAGCGATAGCAGACGAGATGATCCGTCTGGCCAGGGGGCAGCGGTGACCGCCATGGTACTGGCACCGTTCAAGGAATTTATCTCTGAGGCCTGCGGGCTGCGCTTTAACGACAAGAGCGGCGAAGAAAAACTGGGCTGCGCCCTGGCAGAGCGGCTGCAGGAGTCTGGCTGTGCCGATCAGGAGCGTTATCTGGGCAAGATCAGGACTGATCATGATGAATTCCAGCGACTGGTCAATCTGCTTACCATCAATGAAACCTATTTCTTTCGTGAATCAGAACAGTTGCACCTTTTGGCCGAGCGGATTGTGCCGCGCCTGCTGATCAGAAATAACGGCCAGCTTCCGATAAAAATCCTCAGCGCCGGTTGTTCTTCAGGCGAGGAACCCTATTCGCTGACCATGTCGCTACGGGAACGGTACGGCGAAAGTCTTTCCCGCTTTTGTACAATTACCGGGGTAGATATTGACAGCGCCGTGCTGGCAAAGGCCCGCGCCGGTCACTATGGTGAATTTTCCTTCCGTGGGGTTTCGGCGGAGCTGCGCAACCGCTACTTTGACAAGAGTCCCAGGGGATGGCAGGTCAAAGGTGACATCCGGTCACTGGTCAGCTTTCAGGAGCTGAACCTGCTGGCACCAGTTATGCCGCAGTCTTTGCATGGTTTTGATGTGATCTTCTTTCGCAATGTATCGATCTACTTTGACGAACCGACCCGACGTCAGATACAGCAGAACCTGGCATCGCTGCTGAAAGAGGATGGCATTCTGATAATCGGCTGTTCCGAGACCATTGCCAATGATCTGGGGGTATTCCAGATGGTGGAGGAAGAGGGGCTATTCTACTTCATCAAGGGTAACCCGCCACTGGCAGAGCAGCATACCCCCCTTGTCGGCACGGTTTCAAGGGGTACACAAATGCAACCGGCAACAAGATCAGCACCGGCGCCAGAGCTGCCGTTACCGGTGCTGACCCTGCCTGAAACCTGGCAGCGGTCTGCCCTGGGCGAAACCGAAACGGTTAACGGGGCTGTATCCCGAACCGTTGACCTGGCCGCACTGCAGCAGCTGGTGCAGGAGAAGCGTTATGATGAAGCCTTGTCGCAGCTTGCAACGCTGTTAGCAGAGGAGCCGGGAAATACCGATGCGCTGCTGCTGAAGGCTGCGGTGTTGCTGAACCGTAAACAGTTTGAAACGGTCCGTTCAGTTGCCCGTCAGGTGTTGGAGAAAAAGCAGTGGAGTATCGATGCCTTTCTGTTGTCGGGCTTGGCGGCAAAATGGGATGAAAAGCCTGAAGAGGCGATCAGCTGGTTCAAACAGGCGGTGTATGCCTGTCACACCTGCTGGCCGGCCCATTACCACCTTGCCGACAGCTACAACCGCAGCGGTGAAGCAGAACTTGCCAAACGTGAGTACCGCGCCGTACTGCAGCTTATTTCCCACGGAGGTACGGAAACCGGCATCACGGTACTGGCGCTGGGATTACCGGCAGCAGAGATCCGCCTTGTATCTGAACACCAGCTGACCAAGCTGGGCAGTCGGCCAAAGGGGTAGCCCGCCACCATGGCAATCAGTCTTGCAAAATTTGTCATCCGCTTTGTTGAAGAGGCACGGGAGCATCTTGTACGGATGGGAGAGGGATTTGCGTCTCTGGAAAAGGGGATGTCAGACCCGGAACTGATCAATCAGCTCTTCCGCTGTGCCCATACGGTCAAAGGTTCCTCCCGCATGGTCAAGCTGGACACCATCACTGAGACCGCCCACCGTATGGAGGACATCCTGGATGCGATGCGGGGAGGCACACTGGCTTTCAGCCCGGAACTGGGACAACTGCTTTTCCGCAGTATTGACGCCATCTCCCGGCTGGTGGATTGCGCTGCTGAAAATCCTGACGCTCCCGAGCTTCCCCCCCTTGATGAACAGCTGTGTCAGGCCCTTGCAGGCATGCTGCATGCCAGCACCACTGCAGAGCCGGACAAGCCTGCCGACAGCTCCCTGCCGGTTGCACCGCCGCCCGTCGTACCGGAACCTGTCACAACAGCACCTGCAACCACCGCCGAACCAAAGCTGAAGACCGCTGAAACCGTGCGGGTACGGCTTTCAAAACTGGATGAACTGATCAAGCTGATGGGAGAGGTCATCTCCAGCCACGCCCGGATGCGGCAGCGTCTGCTTGATCTGCAACAGCTTGAACGCGGTGTCGGCAAGATCAGTTCTGACGGACAGCAACAGCTGTCTTTGCGCAGCTTTTCCCATGCCTTCAGGGACGATGTGCAGACCCAGCATCTCTTGATGAATGAGCTGCATGACAAGGCACTGCTGATGCGGATGTTGCCGCTGACCATGGTTTTTGAACCGGTGGCCAGAATGGTGCGGGACCTGGCGCGGAACCTGGGAAAACAGGTGGAATGCACCATCAGCGGAGCGGAGATCGAACTTGATCGACAGATGATTGACCTGCTGTCTGACCCGATCCTGCATCTCCTGCGTAATGCCCTTGATCACGGCATTGAGACCCCGCAGCAGCGGATTGATGCCGGTAAACCGCCACAGGGCCAGATCTCGCTGTCGGCACGGCAGGATGGCGGCTGGGTACTGCTTGAGGTAACCGATGACGGCAAGGGGATTGATCCGGCAATGGTGCGGGACAAGGCGATCCGCAAGGGGCTTTTGACCGAAGAAACAGCCACCTCCCTGACCCCGGAGGATATTATCGACCTGATCTTCCTGCCCGGCTTCTCCACCAGCACCATCATTACGGACCTTTCCGGCCGAGGAGTCGGGATGGATGTGGTGAAACGCTGCATTGTGGATGACCTGCAGGGCACGGTAACGGTGGAATCCCGCCTGGGACAGGGCTCTTCCTTTGCGCTCAGGCTTCCGCTTTCCCTGGCGATGATGCGGGTGCTGCTGGTGGGGGTGGGGGGGCTACCCTTCGGCTTTACCTCCCAGCATGTGGCAGCCCTGGTGCGTGTCCCCCGGTCATCCCTGATGACCATCACCGCAGGCCGCAGTGCCGTGGTACTGGAAAACGAGTTTGTTCCGGTGGTGCCGCTGGCAGCACTGGTACGGATACCTGCCCACCAGATCCGGCCAGATACGGAGCGGACCGAAAAACATCCCGGCCTGTTACTGCTGGTGCTGCAGGTGCGTAACGAGAAGCTGGCCCTGATCATCGATGATCTGCTGGACGAGTATGACATGGTGATCAAACCGATGCCCAGACACCTGCGACACCTTGCCATGGTCTCCGGTATGGTGACCACCGGCAAGAACGAACTGGTTAGTGTGCTGCATGCTCCGGCCCTGCTGGATCTGGCCCGTCGGTTGCAGATGACCCCATCGGTTACGGCAAGGGATACGGCAGCACCGTCCGGTGGTGGCAGTAACAGGATTCTGGTGGTGGATGATTCAATCAGCACCCGCGAAATCGTCAAGGACCTGCTGGAGGCCTGCGGTTATCAGGTAACCCTGGCAGAAGATGGTCTTGATGGTCTGGGCAAGGCACTGGCTGAACCCTACGATGCGGTTCTGACCGATGTGGAGATGCCCAATATGGACGGTTTTACCCTGACCGCCCGCCTGCGGGAAGAAGAACGGTACCGTACTGTTCCGATCGTGATCATTACCTCGCGGGAACGGGAAGAGGACAAACGGCGGGGTATTGAGTCCGGGGCTGATGCCTACATTGTAAAGAGTGACTTTGAGCAGAGCAGCCTTGTGGATACCCTGCAGGCGTTGCTGGGGTAGTTCCCTTCGACTGCGCTCAGGGAACGGATTGGTGAGCGGAGTCGAACCAACTGGATTAATTGAATAAGGAAAGGTGACCCATGCGTGTTCTGGTGGTTGATGATGATCCGATGGCAGGCGAGATGACCGCTGCCATTCTTGAAGATCTGGAGCATGAGACGATTCTGGCAGAAAACGGCGTTGAAGCAGCGGAGCTGGTGGGAGCCGGTCCCCCCTTCGATCTGGTGCTGTGTGACCAGAATATGCCGATGGTCACCGGCATTGATCTCTTCCGCGAGTTGCGCAGTCAGCAGATTATGGTACCCTTCATCCTGCTGACCGGCAGTGATCCCCAGAAGGCGCTGGCTGAGGAACCGGGACTGGATGGCTGCCTGCTGAAGGATTGCACGTTGATGGAGCAACTTCCGGTTGTGGTTGCAGAGTGTCTAAGAGCCTGTCGGACTTAGGATAAATCTACTGCAAATTTGCCAGGACGGTTCATATTTTGCCGTTTTTTCGGTCAATAGAATAACTATTGACTTTCAAAAACGACAAAATCTGCCCTCGCCCGGTCAAATTTTCGCTACGATTTCCTAAGTCCGACAGACTCTTGGCCCGTCGGCACAATTGATCGCTTACCCCCTGAAAGGTACGGCATGACAGCAGAGATACGACTATCGGCCAGCCAGAAGATTGCACGTCTGCGCGGCATCTTCATCGACCAGCTTCCCAAACGGATTGAGCTGGTCCTTGAGCTCTGGGCGCGCCTGAAAGCCGACGCCTGCGATATGGATGCCCTGACAGAGCTGCATCGCACGGTTCACAGCCTGAAGGGGACCGGTCGCTCCTTCGGCTTTGACCAGCTGGGAGAAGCGGCTGACAATGCCGAGGAGCTGCTCAGCCGACGTCTGGCAGATGCAACAGCCGAACTCGCATCAAACTGGGTACAGCAGATGGATTGCTTTCTCTCCGAGCTGGAACAGGATGTGTTGACCATCCTGTCTGTTGATGCCGCCGGTGAGCACAGCCATGAGGCACTGGATTTCAGCTCCTATCGTCCGTTCTGGCCAACCCAGGACTGCCGTGGCAAACTGCTCTATCTGTGTGATGATGATCCTCTGGTGGTTGAGCAGCTTTCAACACAGCTTTCCTGTTTTGGCTATCAAACCGTTGTGTTCACCGAGCTGGACAAACTGAACAGATCCGTACTGGAAAACCGGCCCGATGCCCTGATCATGGATATCAACTTCCCTGAAGGACGCTATGCAGGTACTGACCTGGTCGGTTCCCTGCGCAAGGAGCTTGACTATCAGCTTCCGGTGCTGTTCCTCTCCAGCCGTGATGACTTTGATGCCCGCCTCTCAGCGGTATTGGCAGGGGGTACGGATTACTTTACCAAACCGGCCAATATTCAGGAACTGGTCGCCTCGCTGGATATCCTGACCTGTCAGGACAAGCCGGAACCGTATCGGGTGCTGGTGGTTGACGACGAACCGACCGTAGCCGACTACCATAGTGTCATCCTGCAGGAAGCGGGGATGATCACCCGCTGCGCCATTGAGCCCAGCAGCATCCTGGGAATACTGCAGGAATTCCGGCCTGATCTGGTGCTGATGGATATGTATATGCCGATCTGCACCGGCTATGATCTGGCCAGGATGATCCGGCAGGTCCATGAATACGCTGCCATTCCGATTATCTACCTCTCCAGCGAAACAGATAAGCAGAAACAGTTTTCCGCCATGCGGATCGGGGCGGAAGGGTTCATGACCAAACCGGTGGTGCCCGGTGAACTGGTGGCGGCAGTGGAGATCCGGGCAGAACGGATGCGTTCGCTACGCTCCATGATGGTGCGGGACAGCCTGACCGGTCTATTTAATCACACCACCACCACCCAGCTGCTGGAAGCATCCATGGCCAGTACCCGGCGTAACGGCTCCAGCCTCTGCTTTGTCATGATTGATATCGACAATTTCAAGAAGGTAAACGACAGTCACGGCCATCCGACAGGGGATCAGGTGATTCTTTCCCTGGCACGGGTCCTGAAACAACGGCTGCGTCTCTCGGATATCATCGGACGGTACGGCGGAGAAGAGTTTGCCCTGGTTCTTCAGGATGTCGGCCTTGAAAAGGCCACCGAACTGGTAAACGGACTGCGGATCGACTTTGAAAAGTTGTGCTTTAACGGGCATGACACAACCTTCTCATGCACCTTCAGCGCCGGTATTGCCGCTTTTCCCCACTATACAACTTTGGAAAAGCTGCGTGAAGCTTCTGATCAGGCGCTCTACAGAGCTAAAAACGAAGGCCGCAACCGGGTGGTTGTGGCATAGGTGACCGATGGATGACCGATACCAATCTTGATCAGATACTTGCCAAACGGCAGACTGCCCGCAAAGAGATCGTAAACGTAGATGAACCGTTGATCAAACTGGTGATCTTCGCATTGGGTGAGGACTGGTTCGCCTTCCATGGCGAGCGGATCAGGGAGATCCTGACCAAGGCCAGCATTTTTTTTGTACCCGGCTGCCCAGGCTCACTGGAAGGGGTGATTAATGTCCGGGGCGATATCGAATCGGTGATCCGCCTGAATGAACTGCTGCAGGTACCGTTGCCGGAACCGGGGACACCATCGGCAATCCTGCTGGGAAGCGGGACTGCCATGAACAGTGGTATCCGCATTGATCGGGTCGTTGACCTGGTTGATATCCCGCAAAGCTTTATCCAGCCGCCGCCTGCCAATCTCCCGGATCAGATGCGACCGTTTGTCTCCGGTCTGCTCCGTTTTAAGGAACGGCCGGTTTCCGTGTTGGATCTGGAACAGATCTTCAGCCAGTATGTCAAAGGCTTGGGATGAGTAGTGACGTAGATCAACAGCAGGTCGGCACAGCCCTGGCGCTGGTACTATTCAAGGTCGGCCAGCATTGTTTCGGGGTGGAGGCGGCATCGGTGCGTGGTTCCGGGGGAGTTCCCGGAGACGGAGTGCTCCCTGTTGAATCGCTATTGACCCTTCCCGGCAGCACAGATGATCGCAGGCAGAGCCTGACCATTAAAGGGGACCGCCAGGATTACGCCATATCCGTTGCTGCACCGGTTGAGCTTGGTACCATTCCGGCAGAGGCTATCCATCCGTTGCCGGTGGCCATAACAGCCCGATGCAGACTGCCGGGGCTGCGTGCTCTGGCAGTGGCAGACCATAGCCTGATTCTGCTGGTTGACCTGCACAGGCTCCTGCAAACCAGCCCCAAAGCAGACCTCCACCAAGACGGCAAACCCTGATGAGCCGTTGCTCAACCCCGTAGCAACTTGACATTTTACGTATACGCATGCTATGAGTAACCTCTCATTACTACACATGAATTGACGAAGGAGAACAGTATGGAACGCACATTTGCCATCATCAAGCCGGATGCCGTTGAACGGGGCCTGGCTGGCAAGATCATTACCAAAATCGAAGAAGCCGGTTTTACCATTGCCGGTATGAAGAAGATTCACCTTTCCCGTGCCCAGGCAGAAGGTTTCTACTACGTCCATAAAGAGCGTCCTTTCTTCAACGATCTCTGCAGCTTCATGTCACGTTCACCAGTGATCGTGATGTGCCTGCAAAAGGAAAATGCCATTGCTGACTGGCGCACCCTGATGGGGGCCACCAATCCGGCCAATGCAGAGCCCGGCACCATCCGTAAGGAGTTCGCAAAGAACATCGAAGAAAATTCATCCCATGGCTCCGATGCTCCTGAGACCGCCGCCTTTGAGATCCCTTACTTCTTCAACAGCTTTGAGCTGGTGGGTTAACCACAAGAACGCGGCCCTCTCATTCCGGTGACAGGGCCGCGCCTCTTTACTCTGATGTCCAATCCTCCCCGCACCGACCTTAAAAATCTGACCTTGCCTGCTCTGGAACAGTTCCTTCAGGGCAAGGGCAAGGAACGCTATCGCGCTACCCAGATCTTCAAATGGCTCTACCAGAAAGATGCCCACAGCTTTGCCGAGATGTCCAACATTTCCAAGGTATTGCGGGAAGAGCTGGAGCAAACCGCCTGGATCAGCAGGCTGGAGCCTGAAGTGGTGGAAATCGGAAATGATGGCACCCGCAAATACCTCTTTCGCCTCTCGGACGGCAACGCGGTGGAGTCGGTCATGATCCCCGGTGAAGATCGTAACACCCTCTGTATCTCCACCCAGGTCGGCTGCGCCATGCGGTGTGCGTTCTGCCTGACCGGCACGTTTAACCTGACTCGCCACCTGACCACCGCAGAGATCGTCAACCAGATCAGTGCAGTCAGCCGCGATGTTGAAGTGCGCAATATTGTGCTGATGGGGATGGGTGAACCGCTACACAATCTTGACAACGTGATTGCTGCCCTGCAAATCATGGTTGAAGATAACGGTCTGCAACTGTCAACCCGGCGTGTTACCGTCTCCACCTGTGGCCTGGTGCCAGAGCTGGAGCGGCTGGGACAAGAGGTGACGGTCAATCTCGCGGTGTCACTCAACGCCACCACCGATGAACTGCGTGACCGGATTATGCCGGTGAATAAACGCTACCCCATTGCCGTGCTGCTGGCTGCACTCAAGAAATTTCCGTTGCCGGGACGCCGCAAGATCACCATCGAATATGTTCTGTTGGGTGGCCTGAATGATACGCTGGATGACGCCAAACGGCTGGTCAGACTGCTTTCCGATATCCCCTGCAAGGTAAACCTGATTCCGTTTAACCCCCATGAAGGGGCAGACTTCGAAACTCCGACCCAGACAGCGCTGGATGCCTTCCACCGCTACCTGCTGGGCCGGAATTTTACCGTAATTACCAGAGACAGCCGGGGTAGCGATATTTCGGCAGCCTGCGGCCAGCTGAAAGGGAAGCTTGATTGCCCGGAAGCTTTTGAACAGACGGTTACTGACCTGCTGCACGAGGTGTAACATGCATTCAGAACCTGGTTCACTGTATAAAAATCTGGTTGAAAATTGTCCTGATGTCATCTGGCAGACTGACCGTGATCTGCGTTTCTGCTATCTGAATCAGGCGGTTACGGAACAGTACGGATATAGCCCGGAAGAGCTGCTGGGGGTTCCGCTGCCGGACCTGCTTACCCCTTCTTCCCGTGAGCATGTCCAGGCCCGTTTGACCGCCAGACTCCATGATGAGCAGAACGGCAAGAAGGTCGGTTACCGGCTGCTGGAGATCCAGATTGTGGCCAAATCCGGCAGATTGATCCCTTCTGAAGTGGCGGTTGCCGCCATCAGGGATGAAGCAGACGACCTGGTCGGTTTTCAGGGGATAACCCGCAATGTGGCTGACCGGGTACGGATTGATGAGCGGATGCGGCTGTCCGAACGGAACTACCGGGAACTGGTTGAACGTTCAAGCAGCTTTATCCTGCGCTGGACCAGTGATGGCATCATTACCTTTGCCAACTCTCATACCTGTGAATTTTTCGGGTTTCTGCCTGAAGAACTGATCGGAAGCCATCTGGTGGGAACCATTGTGCCGGAGGTGGAAAGTTCCTCACAGGATCTGCGGGAACTGATTCGGCAGATTGGCGCAAATCCCGAACAGTTCAGAACCTCTGAGCATGAGACCGTCCGTTGGGATGGCAGCCGGGTCTGGGTGGCCTGGAGTAACTCTCCAGCCTATGATGAAATGGGGCAGATTGAAATCCTGAGTGTAGGGCATGATGTTTCTGAGCGGCGGCAACGTGAGCAGCAACTTGCCTATCTGACCGTGCATGATCCGATGACCGGTCTCTACAACCGGGCCTACTTTGACACTGAATTTGAGCGGATTTCCCGTGGCAGACGGTTTCCGGTCAGCATTGTGATCGCATCGCTGGACAATCTGCAGCTGACCAATGATGAGCAGGGCAGAGAGCAGGGTGATCTTATCTTAATGAAGGCTGCCCGACTTCTGAAAGAAGGTTTTCGGGCTGAAGACCTGGTCTCCCGCACCGGTGGTGACGGTTTTGCCATTCTGTTACCGGGACTTGACGAGTACCAGACCGCAACTGGCCTGATCCGTTTCAGGGCTGCAGTAGCCCGTGCTTCGGAGCATCCACCGGCTGTTTTTCTTTGTATGGGAGCCGGTACGGCCCATACCGGTGGCGAGCTGATACGGGCGCAACGTGAGGCTTCGGCCGCCATGGCTGCGGAGAAGGCGTTACGGAAAAAGCTGCGGGAGCAACAGGAACAAGAACAACAGGAAGAGGGGAAATCGGCATGATCGGTGTAATCGGCGGCAGTGGTCTGTATGAGATGGCGGGACTGGAACAGATTGAAGAGGTCTTTCTGGATACTCCTTTTGGAAAACCTTCCGATGCTTTTATCACCGGCAAGCTGAACGGTATCAGCATGGCCTTTTTACCCCGCCATGGCCGTGGACACCGCTACACCCCTTCAGAAGTCAATTATAAGGCCAATATCTACGGCATGAAACAGTTGGGGGTAAAACGGATCATCTCTGTTTCTGCGGTTGGCAGCCTGAAGGAAGAAGTGGTGCCAGGGCATATTGTCATTCCTGACCAGTTTATTGACCGCACCAAGGGTGTTCGTCAGTCTACTTTTTTCGGTAACGGCATTGTGGCCCATGTTGGCTTTGCTGATCCGGTCTGCCCCTGCCTTTCCGACAAGCTGTTCAAGGCAGCCCAGACTGCAGGAGCTACTGTCCATAAAGGCGGCACCTACATCTGCATGGAGGGACCGGCCTTTTCCACCAAGGCTGAATCACATATGTACCGCAGCCTGGGGGGAGACATCATCGGCATGACCAACCTGACCGAAGCCAAACTGGCCAGGGAGGCTGAAATCTGCTACGGCGTGATCGCCCTTTCCACCGATTACGACTGCTGGCATGAAACCCATGAGGCGGTGACGGTGGAGGCAATTCTGGATATCATGCACAAAAATGTGACCATGGCCAAGGAGGTTATCCGGCTGGTTATGCATGATTCGATACTTGAACAAACCTGCAGCTGCGACAGCGTCCTGCAGTATGCCATTATCACTGATCGCACCGTTATTCCAACTGAAACAATCAGCAAACTTGGCCCGATTGTTTCCAAATATCTGACTCAGGGAGCGTAGTACATGGGAATCGTTGTTGTCGGTACGGTTGCGTTTGATACCGTTGAAACCCCTTTTGGCAGAGGAGAAAATGTTCTGGGCGGTTCAGCCACCTATTTTTCCACCTCAGCCAGTTTTTTTAGCGACGTCTCGCTGGTGGCGGTGGTGGGCGAAGACTTCCCCGAAGAGCATCTGCAGTTCCTCCGCTCACGGGAGATTGACCTGCAGGGATTGCAACGCATACCGGGCAAGACCTTTCACTGGTCCGGCAAGTACGGCTATGACCTGAATGAGGCCCAAACCCTGGATACCCAGTTGAACGTGCTGCTGGAGTTCAAGCCTGAACTGCCTGCAACCTACCGCAACACCGATGTTCTCTTTCTGGCCAACATCGACCCGGAACTGCAGCTGCAGGTACTGGATCAGGTGGAGAACCCCCGCCTGACCGCCTGTGACAGCATGAACTTTTGGATTTCATCCAAACCCGAAGCCTTGCAGGAGGTTATGAAACGGGTTGATATCGTGGTGATCAACGAAGGGGAAGCACGTATGCTGACCGGAGAGTCAAATCTGGTCAAGGCGGCCCGACAGATTATCAGTCTGGGTTGCAAACGGCTGGTGGTAAAGCGGGGCGAGTACGGGGTGTTGATGTTTACCAAAGACTCTGTTTTTGCTGCACCTGCGTGGCCACTTGAGGAGGTATTTGATCCTACCGGCGCTGGCGACACCTTTGCCGGTGGATTTATGGGCTATCTTGCCAATACCGGCGATTTTTCTGAAGATGGTATGCGCCAGGCCCTGGTATTCGGTTCAGTCATGGCGTCCTTCAATGTGGAAGACTTCAGTCTGAACCGGATGAAACGCTTGACCTACCCGGAGATTGAGGCCAGATACCGCAACTTCAAAGGACTGACCAGTTTCCGGGATCTGGGGTTTCATTGACAGACACGCAGCTGTCTGGTAGTTCTTACAGGATGTTACGTTTATTCTTTGTGCAAGGAGTCCCCATGCGTTCAGGAACCCTGCTACTAGCCTTGGCGGTTATGGCAACGCTAACCGGGTGTGTCGCCACATCGTCAAGCGGCAGACCGGCTTCCTATCACTATCAGATGGGGTTGTCGTACCTCGAAGAGCGCAACTATACCGCTGCCCTGATTGATCTGAGCGAAGCGGAGAAGATGGACCCGGACAACGCGGAGCTGCAGTACAATCTTGGACGGGCTCTGACCGGCAAGCAGCGTCTTGACCTGGCAGAACACAAGTTTATCCAGGCGCTGGCACTACGTCCAAACTATTCAGAGGCCCGCAATGATCTCGGGGTGCTGTACCTTGAAACCGGACGCTGGGATAACGCTATCCAGCAGTTTAAAGCGGTCAAGGATGACCTGTTTTACCCACGTCACGCCAACGCCCGGATCAATCTGGGACTGGCCTATCTGGGCAAGGGCGAGCTCAATACAGCCCTTGATGAGCTGTACGCGGTCAGGGCATCCAACCCCAGTAACCCGATTGTCATGGTTACCATCGGCCGGGTTCTTTTTGCCCAGGGTAAAACAGAACAGGCGATTCATGAGTACCGTAGAGCAATCATCGTTGCGCCTCATTATGCCAATGCCCATTTTTACCTTGGTTTGGCGTTGATGAAACAGAGCCAGCTGTCTGCAGCCAGAGACGCATTCAAGGAAGTGGTAAAAATGGCTCCTGATTCTGCACATGGTCGCACTGCTCTGGGCTATGTCGACCTGCTCAGGTAGGAGTTATTGTGGATTCCGATCTCCATGTCTCTGCAGCAGCTGCTGCTGAAACTGAAACAGTCGGCACAATACTTCGCCGACTCAGGGAAAGCAAGGCTATCTCGCTTAGCGATGCTGCAGAAGCGACCAGAATTACCAGAAAATATCTGCAGGCCATTGAGGCTGATCACCCTGAAGAGCTGCCCAGTCCGGCCTACCTGAAAGGTTTTGTCAAAACCTATGCAGAGTATCTCGGACTACAGGGTGAGGAGCTGCTCCTGCTGCTTAACCGTACGACGGTGTATCACGCGGCTGATTCTGCCACGACATCCAGAAGTTTTACCGGCGTTTCCAGTTTCAACTGGCAACGCCTGTTTTTACCGTCCATTCTTTTAGGTGCCTTGATCATCTCAACCATCTTTTTTTCTCCGACAACACCACCAAGAACAGCCCCACCAGTGCGGCCGCAAACGCTGCCGACAACCGTTGCAACAGCCCCGGTTGCAGCTTTACAGCCGGTTGTCTCCAGCACATCTACTCCTGTGCCTGCCAATCAAGCTGCTTCAGAACCGGCACAACCGCTGGAAAAGACGGTAACGCCCCCCCTGCAGCAGCAAAACGGATTCCAGGTAAGCATGAAGGTGACTCGCAACAGTACGCTTACCATCGTTATCGACGATGGCGCTGCCCAGGGGTATGATCTCAACAGTGGTGACCTGATTGAGTGGAAGGCGATGCGTACCATTACCATGGATATTTCAGATGCCGGAAGTGTTGAGCTGCAGCACAACAGTACTCCTCTAAAATTGCAGGCCCCGTCTGGCAAACCAGTCTATATTGTACTTGATGCCAACGGCATCCAGCGTTAAGGCACTCGTCAGTAAATACTGTGCCAGATGGCATGGTTATTTGCTGCCGAGTGTCTTGGCAGGCCGGAACGATACTTCAGCAATAAGATTTGTCAGCCTGCCTTGACAGCTCTCTTCTCCGTGATAGAGTTATCTACAGAAATCTATCAGCTAACCGGAGCAAAACTGTGGCAGAACAGCTGAAAAGCATACTTGTGGTGGATGACGAGGAAAACACCCGTATCGCCTTGACACGCCTTTTGAGCCACGAAGGATATGATGTCAGGACCGCTGCCAACGGCCTTGAGGCGCTGAACAGCCTGCGCTCGTATCCGGCTGACCTGATCATTACCGACCTGAACATGCCGGAGATGAACGGTCTGACCTTTCTGCGTGAGTTAAACCGGGAGTATCCCTCCAGTTGTGTGATTATGATCACCGCCTTTGGAGAAGTTGAGTCATATCTTGAGGCGCTGAATCTGGGGGCGTTTGAATATCTGAATAAACCACTCAGACTTGAAGAATTACGAAGGGTGATGGGAAAGATGTTCCCGTCCATTCCGGTAAAAAGGAGAACTGCAGATGAAGCGCTTTGAAAAGATCCTGCTCCCCGTTGACTTTTCGGATTATTCCGAAGTTGCCTGTGACTATGCCATTACCTTGGCCAAAACCTTTCATTCAACACTACAGGTACTGCATGTCATCAACGAACCGGTTGACCTGCGGGGATTTTATGTGCCTCACCTTTCTTTTGAACAGCTTGAGACCGAGATAGAAACCGGGGCAAGCAAGATGTTAGATACCTTTTGCCAGGAACATCTGAAGGATTTCGGCGCGTTTGAGACATTAATAGTTACCGGGGTTCCCTACGAAGAGATTATTCGCGCAGCCACTGAAAAAGAAAGTTCACTTATCGTTATAGGTACCCATGGTCGTACCGGTCTTGACCACCTTATTTTCGGAAGCACTGCAGAGCGGGTAGTGCGTAGCGCTCCCTGTCCGGTTATGACCATCCGGCTTCCCGTTTCAGTATGACCTTCTGTTGACAATACGGTGATGACTCCAACTACCCCGTCTGAATCCACAACAGTTCTGGTGGTTGATGACGAACCGGCCATCAGTACACAGCTCGCAGAGATCCTGCAACGTCAGGAATTTCGGATACTTTCTGCCGGGACTGCAGCTGAAGGGCTGGCTATGCTGCTCAAGTACCAGCCTGAACTGATATTGATGGATTGCCAACTGCCTGATCGTGATTGCCTTTCCGTCCTTCAGGAAATCAAGGCACGCTACCCGGCAAGCTATGTGATCATGATGACCGGTAAGGGCAGTGAACTGCTGGCCGTTGAACTGATGAAGGCCGGTGCATCGGAATATCTGCTCAAGCCTTTTGATAGCCGCACCTTGCGGGACAGAATTGAGGCGGTAAAAAAACTTCGTGAAATTGAGCAGGCTAATCTTGCACTGCAGGCAGAACGGGAACACCTGCTGCTGGAAATAGAGACCTGGAATCGTGAACTTCAAACCAGGGTGCAGGAAAAAACAGAGGCGCTGCACCGGGCTCAGACTGAAATCGCCCAGACCGAAAAGCTTGCTGCACTTGGCTACCTTGCAGCGGGGATGGCTCACGAAATCAGGAATCCGCTCAACTCAATATCGCTTTTCACCCAGTTGCTGCGACAAGGGGCAGAAGAGCCTGAGACAGGGGAATACCTCGGCAAGATACTCAGGGAAGTTGAACGGATTGACGGTATTATCCGCAAGCTGGTGGATGCTGCAAATCGAAGTCGCCTTGTCGTGGATGATGTACGGATTGATCAGGTAGTGCAGGACGCCCTTGAGATCTTTGCACCTCAGATTGAGGCACGACAGATTCAGGTGGTGTTCAGCTGCCCACAACCGGTTCCACCAATCAAGGCCGACCGAACCGAGCTGGAGCAGATTTTTACCAATTTATTGACGAATGCGGTTGAAGAATTGCCCCATCAAGGAGTAATTACCATCAGCATCTCCTGCCCGGAGGGACTGATTGCGGTACGGGTAAAGGATAATGGTGGGGGAATAGCACCGGAACATCGTGAGGCGATCTTTAAACCTTTTTTTTCAACCAAAAGCCGTGGCACCGGGATCGGTCTGCCGGTAGTACGTCGTATCGCCCGATTCTACCATGGCAACGTGAGCATTGAAGAGACTTCAGAGGCAGGCACAACTTTTCTGGTAACCATACCGAGGGAGCAGCAAAGGGGAGTTTTTTAGAAAGCCATGACAACTGCATCAGCCGCTGCAAAAATACTGATTATTGACGATGACCCGTTCTTTCAACGTATCCTCTCGGACGCCTTCAAAGAAAATGGTTTTACGGTATTTGTTGCCAATGATGGTATTGAGGGGGTCAGGCTCTATCAGGAAAAAAATCCCGACGTGGTTATCTCTGATCTGGTCATGCCTCGCATGGGTGGAGTCAGCACCTGCATAGAGATCAGTCGTGTGGCTGGAGAGCAACAGCCAGTCATTATCCTGCTGACCTCCATGTTTCAGGAAGGGCCACACGAACATGAAACCCCTGAAATGGGGGCTCGTTTCCATATTCCCAAGTCAACCACGCCACTGAACATCGTCATTCTGGTTGAACAACTGATCGAACGCGCTAAACTCCAGTCAGAACCTCGCTGATATCATGCCTTTTCTACTCCGTAACCTTACCCTCCAGCCAGGCGAGGATGAAGGACGTCTTCCTGTCCTGACAGCCCGTTGTTTCGGGCTTGATTCTGCAAAACTGCTGCAGTTCAGTATCCTGCGAAAAGGGGTCGACGCCCGTAAAAAACCCAGGGTTCTGCTGGTCTACACCGTTAGTTTCAGCGTGGCTGATGAACCGGGTTTCTGGAAACATCACCAGGGCACGCCCAACCTTGAGCAACTTCCCGTTGATATCCCTCAGATTTTTCCCAAACGCAGCAGCACTGATCCGATTGTGATTGTCGGCATGGGACCGGCCGGACTGTTCTGCGCCCTGCGGTTGGCAGCCTACGGTATCGCTGTAACCATCCTTGAGCGAGGTAAACCGGTTGAAGAACGGGTAAAGGATGTGGCCCGCTTCTGGCGGGATGGCCAGCTCGATACAGAAAGTAATGTCCAGTTTGGTGAAGGTGGCGCCGGTACCTTTTCAGACGGTAAGCTGACCTGTCGCCTGCGTGATCCCAATACCGGCTGGGTGCTGGATCAGTTGATCCGCTTTGGTGCACCGCCGGAGATCCGTTACCAGGCCAAGCCCCATGTGGGTACTGACCGGCTGCGTAGCGTCGTTGCCGCCCTGCGGGCAGGTCTGCTGGAAAGCGGCGCTGACCTCCGTTTTTCCACCTGCCTGACTGACCTTGTCAGCAGTAACGGCCAGCTTAACGCAGTACGCAGTAACCAGCAGGATGAATTGCCTTGCAAACATCTGGTGCTGGCCATTGGCCACAGTGCCAGAGACACCTATGCCATGCTGTCACGCAAGGCTCTGGTGATGGAGTCCAAGCCGTTTGCCATTGGCCTACGGGTGGAACATCCCCAGGGGGTGATTGACCGGATTCAGTATGGCAAGCCCCACCCGGCCCTGCCCAAGGCCGACTATGCCCTGACCTACAATAACGATCTGACCAAACGCAGCTGCTATTCCTTCTGCATGTGTCCCGGCGGGCTCATGGTTGCCAGCTCTTCTGAGGCAGAGATGGTGGTGGTCAATGGCATGAGTAATCTGGGGCGGGATTCCGGCCTTGCCAACAGTGCCCTGGTGGTCAATGTGCGTCCTGAAGATTTTGATGGCAGCGATCCGTTGGCCGGGGTCCGTTTTCAGCAGCAGTGGGAGCGTATGGCCTTTACAGCCGGCGGCAGTAACTACCATGCCCCGGCCCAGAACCTGCTGGCCTTTATCGGCCAGGGTACAGGCAGTTACCAGTCAAGCTACCGTCCCGGAACGACCGAGGCTGATCTGGCGACCCTGCTACCGGGGTATGTGAGCACGACCCTGCGAGAAGGGATTGTATCATTTGATCGGAAGATGAAAGGGTTTGTAACGCGGGAGGCAACCTTAACCGGCGTTGAGACCCGCACCTCGGCCCCGTTGCGGATTCTGAGGAATGATGATTGCCAGTCCCCCTCGTTACAGGGACTTTATCCCTGTGGCGAAGGGGCCGGTTATGCGGGGGGCATTATGTCAGCTGCCCTGGATGGGGTGCGAGTGGCGGACAAAATCGCGGAACAGTTGTAACCTGAATAAAAGCAGTTGGCCGCTAAAGAACACAAGGATCACAAAGAACTTCAACCTTTTCGAGCCTACCTGAAACCGATCTGCATGAATGTTTTGGCCAATATCCCTAACATCATATTTTCTTTAGATTCTTTGTGCTCTTTTGCGGCTTATTGTTGATTTCTGGTTTATTCCCTGACCTGGCCATCTCCATACACAATAAATTTTGTTGTCGTTAGATCCTCCAGCCCCATCGGGCCAAAGGAATGCAGCTTGGTGGTGGAGATGCCGATCTCGGCTCCCAGGCCCAACTGCCCTCCGTCATTAAAGCGGGTGGAGGCATTCACCAACACGCAGGAAGAATTGACCTCGCGGATAAAGCGCTGGGCATTGGCGTAATCACTGGTCACAATTACCTCGCTGTGCAGCGAGCCATACTGGTTGATATGGTCAATGGCAGCATCCATATCATCCACCACCCGACAGGCCAGGATCAGCTCCAGATACTCGGCAGCCCAATCATCTTCC
>Ga0209373_10002134_pt1 | contig 20606 bp, 20 predicted proteins | sample Higcelweek5metaG_FD_187173 | JGI IMG/M metagenome (GOLD analysis project Ga0209373, IMG submission 187173) | Freshwater pond sediment microbial communities from the University of Edinburgh, under environmental carbon perturbations - High... | ecosystem: Environmental > Aquatic > Freshwater >... | reverse complement strand
ATGGAAAAATGGCAAAATTGGAGATTTGTGGAAAGAGGTGTGGCCAATGGGAGTGTTTTTGCTACTGTTTGCGGCTTATGATCGGGTGGTGGATTCAATATTAATTTCTCATTTTTTGGGAATAGAACAGGTGGCATATTATGGTTTGGCCTACAAAATATATGGAGTGTTGATTCAACCGGCATATTTTTATGTAAACAGTGTGTTTCCCCTACTATCGGGTAAATTTAATGACAAAAAAGAAATTTTTAACAAATCACTATTAATATTAATTGCGGGAATGTTGGTAGTAGTGGTGGGAACTTGGATTTGGGCGGATTGGGCGGTAGAACTGTTGGGTGGACCAGGATATGAAATGGCGGCAAAAGTACTGCGAGTGTTGATATTGGGTTGCTTGTTTACCTACATTGGCCACTTGGTTGGATTCACTTTGATTGCTAAGGGCGGACAAAAAGACTTACTTAAAGTAGGTTTAATCGGGCTGGTTTTTAATTTGAGCCTAAATTGGTTGCTAATCCCCTCCTATGGAATTATAGTGGCGGCGTGGATTACAGTAGCAACGGAAGCATTGGATATGGGGTTGATGATGATTTTTTTGAACAAACTAAACACTAAAGCCTAAAGTCTAAAGTCTAAAGTCTAAAGTCTAAAAGACATATTTATCCGCGGTGGCGGATTTTTTTTGATTTAAATTAGGGCGGATATGGGAATCCGCCCTTACATATGATACGGTTTTGTAGTCAATATAATTACAAATATTTCATAAAATAATGACGTTTGGAACCGGGAAGGCGCGGGGAAAATAACAGATAATAGGCATAAAGGAGGGCGGATATGGGAATCCGCCCATACAAAAACTTCAATAATATCCATTTTTCACGTTATGACAAAATTTGATTTTTAATAAATTCAGACGAGGGGTAGGGCGATTTGGGGGTTTGTTGGAACGAAAATGGATAAGAATAACCGCAAATATACCGTAAGATTACCGTAGGACCAATCTCCCTAAATCCCTCTTTGACAAGAGGGACTTGAGAATAGGTAGAATATGAGTATGAATTTGGGAATGCCAACGGCAATTATTAATGGAATAGACGAGTTTGGAGCTAAGGTATTGGCGGAAGAATTGGCAAAAAAAGATATTAATGTAATTGGAATAGGAGGGGTAGGTTGGTGGAGTGAAGAGGTGGCGGGGGTGGAGTTTAGGACTAACTTGGAAGAGGTGGATGTGCCGGTGGCTTACATGTTTGATTTTGTGGGAGAGAAGAAATTTTGGGAAAGAGCCAAGATTGAAGGTGCGAAGCTGGCAATTGTGGGATTTAATCGGGAGCCGGTGGGTGGGGTGGACGAAAGCGAGGATTGTCGAAAGGTGTGGGTAAGAGGAGTGTATGGAGAAGGGATGGGCGAAGACGATGATGCTGGATGGTTGGCTAAGACTTTGAGGCTAGCTGTGTCAAATAAAAACTTGGTGCTACCAAACAAGGAAAACGATTTGAGGCTGATGGCGGTGGAGGATGCGGTGGAAGTTGTGCTGAGAGCAACATTGCTTTCCGGGACAAGCGGGGAAGAATATGAAGTATGGGGAGAGAAATATAGTCATGAGGAAATTGTGAAGATTTTGATTGATGAAGCGAAAATGACGCGGCACAAAGTAATTGAAGACAATAGTATGGAAATGGTTTTGCCGGAAAGAGTGGAGGATACGTGGGATAGATTGAGGTGGAAACCGGTAATTGAATTAAAAAATGGAATTAAAAAGGTAATGCAGTATTTTTTTACTTTAATAGATGAAGAGAGTAGGAGGAAGGTAAAGACAACTAAAAACTCTAAAATCGAAACCCTAAAGCCTAAAAAAGAAGAGGTGGTGGAGAAAAAAACTGAAAATAATAGGCGGATGGAGGTGGTGGTGGAAGAAGAAGAAATTCTGGAAAACTCTAAAATCGAAACACTAAACACTAAAACAGCGACTTTAGAGGTTGAAAATGAAGAGGCCGAGGTCGAAGAAGAGCCGGAGTGGCAAGTGAAGCCACTTCTAAACAAAAAATATTATGAAGGGATTGAGGTTAAAAACTCGAACAATAGACCGGTGGCGGTGGAGGAAGAAGAAGAGGAAACGAGAAACGAGAAACTAGAAACTAGAATAGTGCCTGAGATAGTAATGCAGGAGGAAGAAACTAGAAACGAGAAACTAGAAACTGGAATAAAAAATAAAAAAAGGTGGAAGATTAAATGGAGATGGGTGGGGATGGGGGGAGGGGTGGCAGTGGTGTTGGGTTTGGTTTATTTTTGGGGGAGTATGTTGGTGTGGTGGAATTGGACAAAAGGGGTGGAGGCAAAATTGGCGGAGAATAAATACGGTGAGGCTGGCAAAGATATTGTAAAAATTGCCAATAATATCGAAAAAAGAGTGTCGTTTATGGAAAATTCGGGTTTGGTTAAATCGAGAAGTGGTTGGCGATTGGTGGAGGGCTTGAAAGTGTGGAGGGAAGGGATGGAGGTGTTGGCGGCTGGAGTTGATTTGGCAGAAGAGGGTCAAACACTTAATGAGGCGGTTTTTGGTGAAAAAGAAATTGATTGGGAGAAAGAAATCGTAAAGATGAAAGAAAATTTGAAAATTACGGTGGAAAAATCGGGTTTGGTTGAAGCCAGGCTTGGTGGAGACTGGTCGTGGTTGCCAAGCGGAATTAGGCAAAGAGTGAATGAGCTAAAAAGACAGATTCGAGAAGTGCGTAGTTTGGCTAGTATGGGTGAATCGTTACTATCGATAGTGCCAGAAATGGTTGGGGCCGAGGGAAAAAGAAAAGAATATATAGTGCTGTTCCAGAATGAAAATGAATTAAGGCCGGGAGGAGGCTTTATTGGATCGTACGCGATTTTGAGTTTTGAAGGAGGGAAGATGTTGGATTTGGATGTAAAAGACGTGTACGAGGCCGATGGTCAACTGAAAGGACACGTTGATCCACCAGAGCCGATAAAAATTTATTTAAATGAAGCAGGATATAAAATGAGGGATTCCAATTGGGAAGCGAGTTTTCCGGCAACGGCTAAAAACATCAAATGGTTTTTGGAAAAATCGACGGGGAGGGCGGTGGATGGAGTGGTGGGAGTTAATTTGGCGGTAGCTAAGGCTATGTTGGAAGCAACTGGCGAAGTGGTGGTGCCTGATTTTACCGAAAAAGTAAGCAAGGATAATCTGTACGAGCAGGCGGAATTTTATTCGGAAAAAAACTTTTTCCCTGGTTCTACCCAAAAGCAAACTTTTTTGGGTAATTTGGGAAAGCAATTGTTCGAAGAAATTAAGACTTTAAAGCCGGAAAAACAATGGGCGTTGGTAAAAAACATGTTAAATAAATTGGAGGAAAATGAAATCCAAATTAGTGTGAATGAGGCAAAAACTGAGCAGGTATTGACCAGCTTGGGTTGGAATGGGGCTATTTACAGTGGTAAATGTCCTTCGACCACGCCGACAGCTTCGCAGTCAGGCGGGCAGGGTTGTTTTGCTGATTATTTGTCGATTGTGGAAGCTAACTTGGGGGTAAATAAGGCAAATTATTTTGTATATCGAAATGTTGACGAGACGGTAGAAATTGGGGCTAACACTGTTTCAAGAGTTTTAAAAATTAATTATGAAAATACGGCAAAAAATACAAATTGGCCGGGGGGAAATTATAAAAACTATTTGAGAGTGTATATACCGGAAACGGCAAATTTGGCGGAAGTGTCGGTGTCGGATCCAAAGGGAGGGAAAACTATATATAGCGGTGAAGCTTTGACTATTAAGTCGGTTTATGGAAAGAAAGAGATTGGAGTGCTGGTGGAGGTGCCGATACTGTCAAAAAGGGTGGTAGAGGTAAGGTATGTTGATGGTATTAACCTAAACAAAGGCGATAAATTCTCTTATTTGCAGTATATTCAAAAACAGTCGGGATTTGGAGAAACTGGATGGGTAACGTTGGTTAGTTTCCCAGAAGATTGGCAAATTAATGTGGTGGAGCCGGAGGCGAGTGTGGTGGGAGGAAAATTACTTTTTAATCAAAAGTTAACTAAAGATATTAGAATGGGAGTGGAAATAACAAAATGAAAAAACCCCTCAATTTCAATCTCCCTAAATCCCTCTTTGACCCTCCAGAGGCGGGCAGGCAAGAGGGACTTGAATTAGACTATGAAAAATTTTAAAAGGGTGAAGGACCCTCCTTCGCATAAAGCTTCGGAAGGGCAAAGGAATTTTGTTAGATTCAAAGAAAGCTTTGTTTGTGAAAATTGTGGGTATAAAGTAATTGGTGATGGATATACAGATCATTGCCCAAAGTGCCTGTGGGGGAAGCATGTGGATGATGAGATTCCGGGAGATAGGGCGAGTGAATGTAGGGGGTTGATGGAACCGGTAGGGGCTGTGGTTAGTGTGTCAGATGTCAGTTTTCAGATCATTTATAAATGCACAAAGTGTAGACATGAGTTTAGAGTGCGGGAAGGGAGTGGGGATGATAGAGAACTGTTGATGAAATTGCTCAATCTCCCCTAACCCCTCTTTGACCCGACTTCGTCCCTCGATAAACTCGGGACTTCGACGGGCAAGCAAGAGGGGGATTTACTATTGTGGTTTTAGTGGTAGAATAGGGGATATGAAGATTATTACACAAGCACATGTTAGGAGGGGGATTGTATCGAAGGTGCCAAAAAGAGAGCTATTTCAAGAAATTTCTGATGCGGTACGAAGATTAAATGAAAAACCTCAATTGGTGCCTGGTAGAGCTCTTGAAACTTGGAGAGAATTGGCTATTGAAGTTCACGACTGAAATCTTGCGGGAAAAGAAAGGAGATAATGCGGAGAATAAAAGATTCAATCTCCCTAAATCCCTCTTTGACCCTCCAGAGGCGGGCAGGCAAGAGGGACTTAAGACTAAGTGTGCTGAGGCTGAAATAAGGTATAATAGTCGGATGAATATTTTTGAGAAGTATTTTGGTTCTAAAAAGAAATCTGAGAATAAGAAGAATGATATTCCTAAAGATATTATGGATAAATTACCTCCAGGGGTAAAAATTAAGAGAATTGAAATTGGGCCACAGCAGATACTAAAAACCGTAATTTGGGGGATTTTGATTGTATGGATGTTGTCGTCCCTCCGACAAATTTTGACACCGGAGAGTATAAAAAAAGTATCGCTTTCCGAGGTTATCGATGCCATTAAGCAAGAAAAAGTGGAAGAGGTAACAGTGCTTGATAATGAAGTGGTGGCGACTTTGAAAGATGATGAGAAAGTGTTGGTATCGTCAAAAGAAACAAATAGTTCGATGACGGAAATTTTGCAAAGAGAAGGGGTGGAGCTGGGGAAAGTGAATTTGAAAATCGAAAATCGGGCCGGATGGAAAGCGCTGGTAGAAGGATTGACTTTGCTATTGTCGATTGGGGTACCAATAATTTTTATAATCTGGTTTTTTGGCAGACAAAGTAGCCAGGGCGGAGGAGGAATGTTTGGGTTTGGTAAATCGACGGCTAAACTTTTTATCAAAGGGAAACAAAGTACGACTTTTAAAGATGTGGCTGGGGTGGAAGAAGCGAAAAAAGATTTGGAAGAAGTGGTTGATTTTCTTAAAAATCCGGAAAAATACCATAAAATTGGAGCCAGAGCACCCAAGGGGGTGTTGTTGGTAGGACCGGCAGGAGTGGGTAAAACACTTTTGGCTAAAGCGGTGGCTGGTGAGGCAAATGTGCCGTTTTATTCGATGGCAGGATCGGAGTTTATGGAAATGCTGGTGGGAGTGGGAGCGAGCAGAGTTCGTGATCTTTTTGGAACAGCTAAAAAAGCGGGGAAGGCAATAATTTTTATTGACGAGATTGATGCGATTGGAAGAATGAGAGGGGGAATGGATGGAGGTCATGGAGAAAGAGAACAAACATTAAATCAAATATTGGTAGAAATGGATGGGTTTGAGACAAGCACGGCAGTGGTGGTGTTGGCGGCGACAAACAGAGGAGATTTGCTTGATCCAGCATTACTTCGCCCAGGAAGATTTGACCGAAGAGTGGTACTAGAATATCCTGATCTTAAGGCGAGAATTGACATATTGGCGATTCACGCCAGAGGAAAACCATTTGAAAAGATTAATTGGGAAGCAATTGCTCGAAGAACGGTGGGGTTTTCGGGAGCTGATTTGGAAAATTTACTAAACGAATCGGCGATTAAAGTGGCTCGCGAAAACAGGAAGAAAATTACGGTTGAGGATATTGAAGATTCAGCATTGAAAGTAAAATTGGGAGCGGAAAAACGACGAGAACAAAGTGAGGATGATAAAAAAATGACGGCTTACCATGAGGCCGGACATGCAATCGTAAACCACATCGAAGACTTGGACCCGGTAACGAGAATTTCAATCGTTTCACGAGGAATGGCACTAGGATTTACCCTGGTTCCACCAAAGCGCGACGAGGTTCACCAAACAAAATCGAAACTGATTAAAAAAATGGCTATGGCGATGGGAGGGAGAGCGGCGGAAGAGATCGTTTTCGGTGACATAACAACTGGTGCGGCCAGTGATATTTCCCATGTGACAAATATTGCCAGAGATATGGTGGTGGAGTGGGGAATGAGCAAGCTGGGGCCAGTGAATATGGGGCCACAAATTGATATTAATGATTTTGGAAAATCGTGGGCTGAACCAAGCCGAATTTCCGATCAAATGCTAAATAAAGTAGATGAAGAAATAAAAACATTGGTGAATACGGCCTTGGAAAGAGCGATAACAATACTAAAAGATAATAGAAAGAAATTGGATGAAGTGGCCAAAGTGTTGATGGAAAAAGAGACGATTGTGGAAGAAGAGTTTGAAAAACTGATGAAATAGAAACTAGAAGCTAGAAACTAGAAACTAGAATAAAACAAAAACAAAAACAGAAACAGAAACTAGAAACTAGATTCTAGAATAGGTAATATTAAATACGATATGATCAGAGAATTTACAGATTTGTTGGTATGGCAAGAGGGTCATAAACTAGTTTTAAGTATTTATAAAATAAAATTTCCCCAGTCTGAATTGTTTGCATTATCTGACCAAATAAGACGGGCGGTAGTATCTGTTACAAGTAATATTGCAGAAGGATTTGGAAGACATTCAATAAAAGAAAAAATACAGTTTTATTATCAAGCTCATGGATCGTTAACTGAGGTTAAAAATCAATTGTTTATTGTACGTGATTTGAAATATGTTAATAATGATGAATTTACTGATATTCAAGAAACATTAACCAATACTCATCGTTTGCTTTTGGGTTTAATAACAAAGACAAAAACATATCTAAAGTGAAGCTGTTTGAGAGTCGCAGGGACTCTTCTAAATTTATTATTCGTTGGAGTTTGTTGTGAAAGCATAAAGAAACGTGGGAGAAAATATTGCTTTTTTGATAGCAAGTGGTATTGTTTTGTGGCGATGGAAAGACAATTGAGATCGGCGGAGTTACTAGAAAGAAGAAGAAAAATAGGGGAGGAGTTGAAAAGAAGAAACGGTTTGTCGGAGTGGGATTTTTTGCAAGTACATGTTGGATGTAGAGTGGAGGTGGTTAAAACTGGACCTAGGAGAGTGGATGGAAGGTATGACGGGTGGAGAAGAGTTGTACCAATGGTGAAATATAAATGCCTTGCACACGGAGCTGAAAGTGCTGAAATTGAGGGGAAACCGTGTAGAGAGGATTTGTCTTAGGTTGTTGATTCTTCCAAATTTATTATTCGTTGCAAAATGGCTAAGCTACCAAGGTACACCGGTTCTACACCGGGGAGGCCGAGGGAACCTTCACCGAGAGTTCTGGTGGTAGAATAGGGAGTATCGGAGGTATAGTTGATAATACCAATATCAAGTGGGGCGGAGTTGAGATCGACAATGGTGCTTTTGGGAAGTTGTTGATCGTAGGTGGCTTCGGTGATGGCGGATAAATAGGGCCCGGATTCCATTTCAACACAGGTGAGATTGTTTTCGGAATATTTGGCTAAAAGGGCGTCATTTTCCAAAAAAGTACCAAGAACGGAAACGGCTTTTTGGTTGGTTAAAATTGAACCTTGATTGTTGACGAAAGGGAAGAAGGAATTGAAGCAATTGTTAAACATATAGGTATTTTGAGTGTGTTCGTCAAAGACGAGTCGGGGAACTGAGAGATCACCGATTTCAGAATTGAGAACGGCGGCTTTGCCAAGAATATAAACGGCTTTGACCTGGGAAACATTTTCCAAAATTTCATTGAGAATGTGATAAGCGGCGAAACCTAAGGGGTAATCGATATTAAAAATTAGGGCGTTAGAACTTTTGAGCTTTTGGGCTTTAGTAATTTTTAGACGAGGGTCGTGATGGGGGTTGGCAAGAGATGCGATGGGGAAAATTTGGGCGTTGATGTCGAGATTATGGGCTGGGGCGATGGACTGGATACCTAATTGTTTGATTATTGAAAGGTGGTCAAGATTTAGCTTCGGTGAACATTGACGATAAACGTAGTAAAGAAAATCTTTTTCGGAAAGAAGAGATTCGTGAGATTGGATACTCTGATAAACCTGGTAAAGATCGGGATGATTTGATTTTATACATTCGATAATTTTGGGTTTGATAGAAAGTGGGTAGCCAGTGATTAGGTTGAGTAAGCTATGGTTGTTGGAAGAAACAAAATAAATGGTTTTGGAGGCATTAAAGGAGATGTTTTTCCACCATTTTTGGACGGTTTTGGTGTAATCGATCCAAGAGCCAGCTAAAAGGCGGAGGCGGATATTTTGGAGTTTGGTATAAATACGCTTGAGACGAAGACGCCAATGTGGACCAAAGGCAGTGCGGAGATTTTGCCAATCATCGGGGGATACATTGATAACTTTGAGAAATTGAAGAGTTTTGATGGACTTTTTAAAATCAAGATAAGTGGGGTAGGCCTGGGTAATTAGAGTGTGGAATTTGTTCCACTCGGTTTGGTAGGCGATGAGAAGGTTGACGATGTCGTCGACATCGGTGATGGAGCTGATGAAAGAAGCGGCGGTACCAGTGGCAATATTGAAATAGCGGGTGCGGCGACGGGCAGGAGAGGTGACTTTTTTCCAAGTTAGAATGTTGCCAAAGCCAGCTTGGGAGAAAACTTCGGGGTTTTGACCCATAATGACGAGTTTGGTTCGATCGACTGAGAGAGGAAGACGGTAAAGAGCATAGACAAGGGCGGGGACGTCGAGATGGGTGGGGTCGGAACCTAGAGGGTGAAGGATCGAGTTCATTTTTAGATGAGAATTGGTGAGGGAATGAATGGTGATTTCGAGGTTGGATTTGAGAGCACTACGGTAGGTGCGAACGTGGAGATCGATGGATTCGATGGTGGACATAGATAAGTTTAACAATAAAATCTAAACACTAAAGTCTAAAGTCTAAACACAAACCCCTCAGTCCGGCCTAGCCGGACAGCTCCCCTTGACAAGGGAGCCTTTAATTTGGGGATGGTTGGGAGGAATTTGTGTATAGGAGGATGGGGAAAATTTGGTATAATGAGGGCATATGGCAGAGAGATTGAACCCTTCACAAGCTGATGTCGGAAATATGACAGATGCTGAAAAACAGCGACTGAATATGATGATGCAGGGGATGTTTGGAGAACGGGCTGGAGCTGCGAGTGAACTGTTGAGATTAGATGATCCAGAGAAATTGCCGGATGCTATTGAAACAATGTCGGCTGTAGCTATTGGTTTGGCTGTGACAAGAAGGTCTGTAAATGTGGGTGAGGGAAAAGTGTCATTTATTAACGGAAAAGGAACATATCAGGAGACTTTTATGGGTAGACCCGTTCTCGATCGAAATGGAAAACAAGTTGTAAGTACTGAAGGGAAACTTCAGAGAGAGGTATCTTTGGTATCTGACGAAGAGTTAATGCAAATATTTATGTCTCCTGATTGGTTGGCAGATCAAAGTGGAGCTGGTTATATGGCGAAATCGACTTTGGAAGGTGCAATAATTGGTGCGGGTAGAGAAGATGCTAGTCGAGCGATGTTGGAAAAATATTCAAAAGAAGATGCTGAACAAATGGCAAGCTATCTAGTTGAACAGAATCAAATTGCTTCAAATCAAAAAGGTAGTTATGTAACGATGTTGCAGAATAGTTATAATCCGGAGTCGTTAAAAAAGTCAGAGGTGATTAGGGTGTTAAGAGAGGCAGCCCCGAGATTTAGATCTTTAATGATTTTTTATGGTGTTTTTAGAGATCACCAAAAAACTGTTGGGGATGAAAAGGCTGGGTCGGAACTTTTCGTGACTCCAGGACACTCTATTCCACAAGGTCCTGACTTTCAAGCAATTTTGGATGATGTATCTGAAGGATATAGCAAAAGAGATAGGGCGTTGAGGGTGATTAGAGCGGCTGGATTAAGAACATCTGTTTTAGAAGCAGAGGGCAAAGAAGAATTATTAATTGAAGGAATTCATTACAAAATTAATAAAAAAGGTGAAAGAGAAATACTTGATATAAATCCATATGTTTCTGGATGGAAAACCGAGACATTCATTCCTTGGATGGATAGATTGGTTGAAGAGACAAGGGGCGATTTGGTGGCAGCATATGAATCTTGGATTATTGGAATTGGCACAGGATTGGTTGCAAGCGTAGCACAAAAAGATGGTAAAGTCGGTGATCCACCTTTAGTGTCTTCTTTGGATGCATGGTTAATGCATTTTTCGGCAAAACAGGTAGCTGAGGCTGGATTTAAATGGAATAAAAAAGAAAACAAATGGGATCGAATTCGTCCAAAGCCATATAAAGGAAAAACCGGACCAACTTTGGGAATAGGAAAATATCCAAATGAGTGGACAAGCTCTTTTTTTGAGAGTGCTTGGCTGGGCCCTCCACAGTTTGACAGCAAAGGGAACCCGACTAAAACTGCTTTTGACGCATGGTGGAATGATAATGTAACAATAGGAAAATTGCCATGGATTAAAATTGGAGAGCAAGAGAGAGAAGAGGAGGTTTCTTTGGGAAGCTTTGATGGTTGGCTTTATAATAAATTTCAGTTATTTAAGATGTTCTCGGCGGTACAAGGAACTCCTGGGCTTAAAGATCTTGGTGCATATACATTTTGGGAAGGAATGGGAAGATCTGTTGACAAAGCTTTTGGTACTGTATATAAACCAGTAGCTGATGGAAAAAATAATAATGATAAGGAATGGGACGAAAATTGTAAACGAGCAAAGGCAGAGAGAAAACAAGTCACTGCAAGGCGAAAATTAGTAACGGAGGATGGTACGGAATTTATTCAAATTGTTCCAGATTCATTGAATCCAAGATATCAATTAGTTAAAGGAATTATACAAAGATATTATCCATTAGGGACTCTTTCTGAAAATGTGCAAGTTGATTCTGCTGTAGCACGAAGTGAACGTTTTTCGATTTTATCAGAAATCAATGAGATGGCTGATCCGATCGCTAAACTCAGAACATTGCAAGACCCGGGTACGGTTCTTATTGAGAATTTTATAGTGAGTTTGGATGAGGCAAGTATGTTGACGATAGCCGAAATGTATGATTTGTTAAATGAAGTCATGATACCCGGCAAAGCTAAAGAAATTTTCTCAAAAAGTCCTATTCTAAAAATCAGAGCACAAAAAGCCAGAATTGCTTTCTAAACTATGAGAAAGAAAAGGGTTGATTATGCGCCACGTGGTTTTCCGCCAGCAAATCCTGATGCTAAATTTACAAGCCCAGCTTTCCATCCCTTAACTCTAGGTCCTAGGTTGGCCCCAGTGTTGGGATCAATAACATCTTCTGCTGTAAGCTTGTTGGCTACCATTGTAGCACCGGTACCCATTGTCATTTGTCCACCTTGTTGGACCCATTTTGGTGTAGCAGTAGCTTGACCAATAGCTTGGCCCCATGGATTCTTGAGTTGGAAGATGAGAGCGGGAACTAATTCGGGTAGTTTGGAAAGAATACTCATGCCGGCAAAAGCGATACCGAAAATGGCAATTGATCCTGAAGGGCCAAGTGCACCGAATCGTCCACCACCCAAAATTCCTGGTGCCCACAGGCCGCCCAATAAATTGGCATCACCGCTTAATGCTTGGCCAATTACAAAAGTTGTTCCTTCACCAATAACTGTAAATAAAATTCGGTTTAATAACAAAAGAAATATGAAAACAATTGGAAAGACAGCTAAATTAGCGATAAGATCGGTAAACCAGGAACTAAAACCCATTTTGCTGCCCGGGAAAGCTCCCATGCCAATTTCAAGAGGACTAACAATGATTTTAAAAATAATGGTGGCATAGACTTTGACTAAGCCAAGTACTAATCTGACCAAGTTGATAATCATTAAAATTACGACAAGTAAAAGCACGAGAACTGAACCGATTGTGCCAAGCAAACCTCCTGCGACCGTTCCTACTGCTACCCCAACAGGGCCTGCGATGATTCCGATTAAGCCTCCAATTGCTGGAGCAATAGCCATGGCCATTAGAGAGGAGACAATTTGTGGTAAAACCATTAATTCCAAAAAGATTACCGGTGTAGGATTGACAAGAGTTGTGCCGTCGGGAAGTAAATTACGAATTCCAGGGATTTGATTGACAAAAGCAAGAAAGGGGCTATTTACTGTTGCGGGCCAGATTATATAACCAAATAGTCCTTGAAGTAAATTTGAAGCATCGATGAGGAGTCCGGCGATAGCGTAAGAGAAGGTAACTAGAACTAGAGTAATAATAAGTTGGGGAATGGCATTTTGAACAGTGATGACGGCTTGAGGCGAAATTTTTACTCGAAGAATTACCATAATTCCAATGGCGATAAATATTAGTGAAGAAAGTATATAAACAATATTTCTAAATTGACGCCAAATGGGTAGTAATGGCATTAATCCGCCGGCTCCGCTATCGTTTTGAGCGTAGGCTGGCTTACCTAGTAAACTGTCCTTAACTTGGGCAATATATTCTACTCCCGAGGCTGAAGGCGTAAAAAGAGAAGCAACTGCGTTGTTGGCCGTGCCAATCATTCCACCAGGTGTCCAAACAATATATTGACCATTTTTATCGTAAATATTACCTACCAAAACTTCATCAGGAATGCTTTCTACGTTTAGGGTAGCATCAAGGAAACCGACAGCGGTAACTTCGAGATTGGATTTGCCCCAGTTTTCGAGGGCGGGGGTGTTGCTGGAATAAATAGCTTTGTATTGTTGAAGAATGTTCCCCGCGGCCAATATTTGGCGGGAAAAAACGATTGATAAGGCAAATAGAGCAACGAGGAAAATTTTGTGGTTAAAACGACGAAACATGATAGAGAGATTATACTAAATTAAAGGCGGGAAAGGCAACTAGGATTCGAGCGACAGGGGATAAGAGAATTCTTTAAATATTGAATTGCTTTGGAATTTGAAGCACCGGGGTGAAGACCAATACCAGTGGTTTTGTCCTCACTACTGGGGATATCGTCCTGCTTGAGCTGATCGACATCGGCAGAGGGTAAAAAATTGTAGGTGTGTTGAAGATTAATGTCGAGGGCTTTTTCAGTTTCTTTGGGGACAAAATATTTGACTAGAGTATTGCCACTAAAGTTTTTGCGACTGTCGAGGATGTCATCATAAAACTGACTAAAGAATTTGGCGACCCAGTTAAAAGGGTTGGGGCGATCCATGGTAGCGGAATTGGGGACAGTTTCGGAATAATCTTGATTGGCGACAGTTTGTCTTCGAACGGGAATAGCAAACGAAAGAACGTCGGCGGTGGAATTGGGAGCGGCACCAAAGGGCATGTTGATCTCGACTTTTGGTTTGCAATCCTCACGACCATCGGACCCAAGATCGCAAGGCTGAGCGCTCATGGCAACGGAGCTTTTACAACCAGGTTGAAGATGGGTAAAGAAATATTCGACTGGATCGGAAGGCCTTTGACCACCGACAGAACTTAACTTTTCAGCAAGTTCTCCGGGAATTTTTTGGGGAACGGTGTTGGCTTCGCAATTGGGAAAGTAAATACTGCGGAAGCCGATTTTTTTCTGTAAATAGGCAGAATCAAGAGAGTTGAGAGCAAGAATAGCTTGGGAAAAGCGAATATTATCGGTAACTTCTTCGTCAATACAGTAGGAGGAAGATTGAGTAATAAATTTGGCGACTTGATCGATTTTGCGACTAAGGAGACATAATTTGGAACGAGAATCGAGCATTCTGACGGTTGAATTGTAGGCGGGGGATTGGGTGTTGACTCGGAAATTGCGAAGAGCAGTTGACCTTTCTTCGGGGGTTAGTGAGGTTTGAAAGATAGGGTAAACCCATTGGTGGGCCATAAACCGATTGGCATTGTTGGTCCAGGAGTTTTGCTGAAGCTGTTGGCTAATTTGGTTAATAGTTTGGTGAGTATACGAGGCGCAAGAACCGCCGGAGGAACCGATACATTCGGGATCAAAGCTTTCGGAAATGGAATAGGTTTTGCGATATTCGGAGGTAGGGTCGGAATTGGGTTGATTGGAGCGATAATTTTGGTCTTGACCAAAGCCGGAGGGATAATCAAATTCGGAACGTTCGATAATGACAGGAGCGAGGGCATTTGCCCTTTGGGCAAATGGAAGAATGAAGCAAGAAGCAAGAAGCAAGAATAAAACAAAAAATTTTTTCATGGACCGCCGGGGATGACAAACTCAGTAATGTTGGTAACACCAGTGAAGGTGGAAATGAGCTTAATAATTAAAAATGAGGCGACGACTCCGACTAATCCAACAATGGCCATGGTGAGGGTGGATTGGGCGGCGGCAGTTTTTTTGCCATCACCTTGGGACATTAAATATTGAAAACCACCAGAGATAAACATAAAGAGAAAAGCAAGGCCAGCGACCATAACAATTACCTGGAGAATGTTGTAAAAAAGACATTCAAAACCTTGAATGGTGGCAACATCGGTACCTGGCATGAGACAGCGGGAATCTTGGGCAGACCAATCGGTAGGAGCGGCGTAAACGGGGGGTATGATTTGGAGTAATTTCATAGCAGATTATACCAATAAAAAGGGGCGGATATAGGAATCCGCCCCAACAAGAACAATTTTTAAAAAAGATTACTGGAAGGTAGGAATTTTAATACCATTGAGAAGCGAGATACCGAAGATTGTTTCGATAAGCTTCATGATAGCGAAAGCGGCAAAAACGATAGCCAAACCAATTAAAGCATTTGTGATTTGGTTACGGGCTGCTTCGACATTCTTTTGATCACCTTCGGACATTACCCAACGAAGACCGCCTAAGATTAGGATAAAGAAGAAAACTAAAGCTACAACTAACATTACTAAGGAAATTGCTCCAGAAATAATTCCGCCAACAGTTAAATTGGGGAGAGAATCAAAACCTGTACCTTTTTTTGGCATAAGTATGATTTCTTGAGCATAGGCGGGGGCGACTAATAGGCCGTATTGGAGTTTTTGAGAAAGAGTCATTTTTTTTATTTTATTAATTTATAATTAAGTTAGGTGAATTTTATCAGTAAATGTATTTATTTTAAATAGTGGGAATGGGGATGGTAATATCTTCCAAACCTTGAATCCCAAGGGTCGTGCCAATTAGCTTGAGGATGGCAAAAATGGAGAACATGGCAATTAAACCGACAAAAGCGTAGACGATTTCGTTTTTGGCCTGTTCGAATTTTTTGGGATCACCGTCGGAACCGATGAAATGGAAGCCAGCAAAGAGGATGTGCCAGAGAAAATAAACAATGCCAACTACAAAAAAGATGGTGATTACGGCTTGAAAAACCGAATTGGCATAACCGGTAGGGTCAGCGACATGGCTTGCACTGTTGTTGACAACCGGGTTGCTAATTTGGGCGTTGACCACTTTGGTAGAAAGTAGAAAGTAGAAAGTAGAAAGTAGAAAGAATAATTTTGTTTTCATAATTAGGGAGATAATAAACCAAACATTTCAGTGAGGTTGAAAACGTTGCCAAGGCCAGCGACTCGGGCGATAAGAGAACCAAAGCCGAGAGCGACAACCACCAAGGTTAAACCAATAACCCCTTCGGTAAGGCGTTTGCGGGCTTGTTCCATTTTTTTCTCGTCGCCGTCGGTGGTGATGAAGGCGTAACCGGCAAGCATGATTTGGATAACAAACCAGATGACGGCGAAAACAGTCAGAACGCCAATTATGTTGCTAATTATTTTTTCGGCTTGAGAAACACCGTCACCAGAAACTTGGACACCGGGACCGGTGATTTTGTAGTCGACCGCGAGTAATTTAGTCATTTGGACCAACTATTGTGGGATTTAAAATATTAATACCGGTAAATTTGGATACTAAAGAAGCAATGATAAAGGCTGAGGCGACGATAACCATACCGATGATACTTTGCCAAATAGTGGCTGAAGCGGCTTCGGTTTTTTTGATATCACCATTGGCATTGATATAGGCAAAACCAGCCATAATAATTTGGATTACAAAATAAATACCAGCGATAACACCGGCAAATTTTAAGACATTACTTAAAAAGGCAAAAAAACCTTCACCTTGGGTGGAGTCGTAACCGGTGGGATTCTCGATTGTACCGAATTGGGCGTAAGAACTTTTGGGGAGTAGAAAGTAGAAAGTAGAAAGTAGAAAGTAAAGTTTGGTTTTCATTTAGATAGAGGGGTTAAGAATGTTTAACCCAGTTAGAACTTCAATAATTTGAATTATAAAAAATGCTAAGAAAACAACGGCAAAACCGATTAAAGCGTCGGTTAAGATAGCTTGTGCTTGAGCCGTCTTTTTGGGATCGTTGTTGTTAGCTCCCATTATAAAACTTATACCTCCAAAAATCAAAAGGATGAGAAGAATTATGCCGATAACAGTGAGAGAATTGCGAAGAATTACTGAAAGAAGGGCGTTGGGGGTGGCAAAGTTGGAGCCAACGGTGGAATTGGCGCCGTTGGAAGGGTCGATATTGACGGCTAAAAGCGATAACATAGTTAAGGGAATTATACAAAATTAGTTATTAGTTTTCAGCTGTAAAACCCCTCACCCTTCGGGAGCTCCCCTTGACAGGGGAGCCTAGCTTCAAAAAAGGCCTAAAATAGGGGGATTGATACGTGGATAACGGGTGTTATAATACGGCACAAAACTAGTTGAAAGTTAAAAGTTATAAAGTAGAAAGTAACCTAAAGTATGAGAAAAATTATATTTTCCCTAATGATGATATTGTGGTTGGTAAATGGTGGTACGGTTGGGGCAGTGAGTAAGAGCGTGGAGTTGGCGGTGGAAAGAGGGGTGTCGACTAATACAATAGTATTGCTATTGCTTTTGCCTTTGGTGGCAACTGTGGTATCGGTACTACATTATATAGTAGGGGTGTCGGGATATGGAATTTTTATGCCGACAATGATGGCAGTGGCGATGTTGGCAACTGGTATTCCGGGAGGACTGTTGATGTACGGAGTGATTTTGGGCGTTACACTGCTTTCCAACTCGGTTCTTAAAAAACTAAAATTACACTTTTGGCCTTCAAGATCGATTACATTGACGATAATTTCGCTGACGACCTTCGGTTTGATGTTGGCGACTAGCTACTGGGAATTGATTGATTTGAGTAAAATATCGATATTTCCGGTGTTATTTATGATATTACTGGTAGAAGAATTTGTGAGAACTCAACTGTCCCGGTCAAAAGGTGAGGCAATAAAACTTACTTTGGGAACTTTGGGCTTGTCGATGTTGGGAGCCTGGGGAATGAGTATTGGGGTGATTCAGGCTTGGGTGTTGAATAACGCCGAGATTGCTTTGGTGGCGGTAGTAGTGATTAATATAATAGTAGGAAACTATACCGGGATTAGGTGGACAGAGATAAAGAGATTTAAAAAAGCGATTAGGAAGAAAACACTAAAATCTAAACGCTAAAATCTAAAAACTAAATATTATGTTCGGAATAAATTTTAAAGACTACAATCAGTTTTTGACAAAAAATGAGCGGAATAAGGTGTTTTTGAGAAAAAACAGTAGCTTGGGGAGGGCGGTGGCCGATAGTAAATATAGAACAAAAAAGATTTTGGAAAAAGGTGGAGTGGGAGTACCAAAACTGATCAAGAGATTTGGAAACGCGGAAGCTGTGGAGAATTTCGAATGGGAAAACTTGGAGGGGAATTTTGTGGTTAAGCCGGTGTCGGGATATGGAGGAGAGGGAATACTGATAATTAGAAAACGAACATCAAAACCCTTCCCCGACCCTTCCCTTGACAGGGCAGGGAGCTCTTTGGTTCGATTCCAGCTGATGGATGGGAGAACGGTGACGGTGGATGATATTAAGCGACACTGTGGAGAAATATTGGCGGGAAAATATAGCATGCATTCAACGCCTGACGCGGTGATTGTGGAGGAAAGAATTAAAATTCATCCGATGTTTTTGGGAATAACCAAGGCTGGTACACCTGACATTCGGGTGATTGTATACAACAAGGTACCGGTGATGGCGATGTTTAGAGTACCAACAGAGCGAAGCGGAGGGAAGGCTAATTTGCAGCAGGGAGCATTGGGGCTGGGAATTGATTTGGCAACAGGGATAACTACTTTTGGAATTGAGGGTAAGGGTGAAGAAATTAGACGGCTTTATGACTATGGGAAGAAAAAAATGATTAAAGTAAATGGAATAAAAATTCCGATGTGGAGGGAAATTTTGGAAACTGCCGTTGATTGCCAAAGAGCGGTGCCGGGATTGGGGTTTTTGGGAGTTGATGTGGTGTTGGATAAAGAAAAAGGGCCGGTGGTGTTGGAAGTTAATGCCAGACCGGGTTTGTCGATTCAAATATGTAACAAGGCAGGATTAAAAGCCAGAATGGCCAAAGTGGAAGATGTAGAGGTGAGATCGGTGGATCAGGCAGTATCGATATCGAAATATTTGTTCGGGGAAAGGTTTTCGGACAAAGTTGATCAGAAAGAAAAAAACAAAATGGTGGCTCCGTTGGAAATTATTAAGGTAAAAATTCCGAAAGGGGTAAAGCCGGATTTTGTCAAAAGTCCAATTCTTAAACAAGGTAAGCATCGGGTAGTGGAGGTAAGAGCCAAAATTGATACAGGGGCTTTTAGAAGTTCGATTGATAAGACTTTGGCTGAAAAATTGGGACTACTCGATTTGAACCGAGTGTTGTATTATCGACACTATCGATCTTCTTTGGGAAAACATAATGATAGGCCGGTGGTTGGTTTGACTTTCTGGCTTAAGGGGCAGAAAGTGGTAACAGCGGTAAATGTGGCAGATAGGGGAAAATTGAGAACTAAGTTTTTGCTGGGAAGAAAGGATTTGGAGGGATTTGTTATTTCAGCAGTCAAAACCCCAATCTCCCCCAGCCCCTCTTTGACAAGAGGGGGGAAAAAAGTTATTAAAAAATCATAAATATGAAGACCAAAATTGCAATATTTTTTGGAGGGAAAATTACCCAACATTTGGTGCTGGTGAAAAAGGCGGCCAAAAAAATGGGAGAAGAGGTGGATTTTGTGTCATACAATAATGTATGTTTTGAGACAGAAACCGGAAAAATATCGCTTAGAGGTAAAGATGTAAACGATTATGATGTTCTGTTTTTCCGGACAACGGGAAAGCATTGGGAAGAGGTTGACTTGATTATTAATAGTATAAAAAGGGATGATATGGTGGTGGTTGATCCATTGGTGCGGTACGGGAAACCAAGTTATGCTTGTAAAGCTTGGCAGATGTTGAAATTAAAAGAGGCGGGAATTGATGTGCCAAAGAGTGTGTATGGATCGTTGTGGTATTTGTATGAAGTTATGGCTAGAAACTGTGATTCAAATGAGCGAGTTTTTTCGACTGGGGAGGCGGCTAGACAGGCTCAGAGCCAGGAGAAAATTTTGGAAGGTGGCTACGAGTTTTCTTTTCCGATTATATTAAAAGGTAGTGGAGGCGATAGGGGGACAAGAGTTTTTAAAGCGGACAACTTAAAAGAACTTGAAAAATTAGTTAGAAAACTGAGGAAAAGCGAGACAGAAGAGGGAAAAAGATATTTGCTGCAAGAATATATTCCCAACGATGGGGACTTCCGAGTACTGGTGCTGGGAGAAAAAGTGTTGGGGGTGATGAAAAGATCAAGCCAAAATAAAGATGAATTTAGAAATAATTATAGTGCGGGGGGAGCAGTGGAGGTGGCGGATTTGCCAGAGGAGATAAAACAGTTGGCGGTGAAAGCGGCGAAAGTTTGTGGATTGGCGGTGGCGGGAGTAGATGTGGCATTTAGAAGTTTTGACGTGAATAAGCCGGTAATTTGGGAAGTAAACAAGGGGCCGCAGTTTAAAGGTTTTATGAAGGCGACAGGAATTGATGTACCAAAAGAAATAGTTAAATATTTAGTGTCGCTTGCATAATATTTTTGCGGTGCTCGCGTGCTTCGCCAGTAAATGGCTCCAGTAGCTGTGCTCCTAAAAAAATTATGCTTCGCTTTTATTAATAAATAATATGAATAAAAAAATTTTGACATTTACAATGTCACTTAAACAATCGCAATTTGAGGTGGATAGGCTTGAAACTGAAGCTAATAAGATGGGTATAGAAGTAAATAGAGCTTTGTATAGAGAGCTTAGTTTTGATATGAATGACGAAAATTCGAAAGTGTTGGTTAAAGGCGAGGAGATAAACGAAACAAATACTTTGGGGTGTTGG
>Ga0209373_10002133_pt1 | contig 20609 bp, 20 predicted proteins | sample Higcelweek5metaG_FD_187173 | JGI IMG/M metagenome (GOLD analysis project Ga0209373, IMG submission 187173) | Freshwater pond sediment microbial communities from the University of Edinburgh, under environmental carbon perturbations - High... | ecosystem: Environmental > Aquatic > Freshwater >... | reverse complement strand
CTTATCTGAAGATTTGCGGGATCAAGGTTCATCAAGAGGATTTAGAGTATAAAATAATTATTGACATGTAGAAAGCCCTATTTTTCGGGCTTTTTATTGTTATATTTTAAAATAATTATTTAGTATTGTTATAAAGTGACAAAAAGAAAATATATCGAGCATTATTATAGACATATATAAATGTATGTACTATAATCAAATCACATTCTATAGAAACGTCAAGTATATTTCAAATATTATTCCCCAAAAAAATAATAAATAGAATAGTTTAATGTTGATTTCACAATAATATTGTCTGTCAATATTGTTAAATTATGAAAAATAGAGAGGATGAGAAAGATTGAATTACTGGGTTATGGCTATATGTGATTTGGAACAGTCATATGCTTATAGATTAATGGAATACTTAAATAGAAAAGAGGGAAATCCCTTTATCATTAAAGCGTTTACTACAATAGATTCATTAACAGAGTATACACAAAATAATAAAATAGAAATATTGCTTATATCAAGTAATGCAATATTAGAAGACACAAAAATAATGAACACAGAACATATTATTGTTTTGTCTGAAGATAGAGAAATGGCAAGTTGCTTATATGAAAAAGCAATTTATAAATACCAGTCTTCTGAAAATATATTAAGAGAAATTATTTGTTATTATGCAGAACAAACAAGTCAATCAACTAAGATATTTTCATTAAAAGAAAAAACAAAGGTATTTGGGGTATATTCTCCAGTTAGCAGAGTATTAAAAACGTCTTTTGCACTTACAATAGGACAGATTTTGGCCGAAGAAAAGCAGGTGCTATATGTAAATATGGAGGGATATTCTGGATTTTCTAAATTGTTTGATAAAATATATGAGTATGATTTGGCAGATTTTATGTACTATCTTTTAGAAAGGCGAGAAAATGTAATCATAAAACTAGCAGGAATAGTCCAGACAATAGAAGGGCTTGATTATATACCACCAGTAACTTCTCCTTTAGATTTGCAATGTATTACAGCAGAAGAGTGGAAACAATTAATAAATTTACTCTGTCAGAGTACAAAGTATGAAATTGTAATCTTTGATATAGGTGAAAATCTGACGTCTATGATTCATTTTTTACATATTTGTGACAAAATTTATATGCCAATAGGAAATGATAGTTCTGCAAATGCAAAAATAGAGCAGTATGAAACCTTTATACAACGCATAGGAGAAGAAAATATATTAGACAAGACGGTAAAGATGTCTTTTAACTTTATGAAAGGGATAGAGTATGGTCCTGAACATTTAAAATATAGTGAACTTGGTAGTTATGTAAGGGAGCTCTTGAAACATGAAGAATAATGACAGCAACGCAATTAAAACAGAAATAGTAAAAAAGATTCAAGAAGAAATCAGCCTATCTCGTGAAGTAGAAGATACAGAAGTAATAGAAACTATTGATAAATATATTGTTGAGTATAGTAAAATAGTATTTTTGACGTTATATGAAAAAAATCAACTCCGTAAGGATTTATTTAACAAACTTCGTAGACTCGATATTTTGCAGGACCTTGTAGATAATAATGAAATTACAGAAATTATGGTAAATGGGAAAGATCACATTTTTATAGAAAAGCAAGGAAAACTCATAGCACTTGATTTATGTTTTGAATCAAATGAACGTCTTGAGGATATTATTCAACAGATAGTGGGGAAAACAAATAGAACCGTTAATATGTCCTCACCAATCGTAGATACAAGGTTAGAAACAGGAGCAAGAGTAAATGTTGTATTGCCACCAATAGCATTAAACGGACCAATATTAACCATCCGGCAGTTTCCAACTCATCCTATGAAATTAGAAGATATGATTTTTTGCCATACTATATCTGAAGAAGTTGCAAGTTTTATTAAAATACTTGTTACTGCAAAATATAATATAATTATTAGTGGGGGAACAGGAACAGGTAAAACAACATTTCTTAATGTACTTTCTAATTTTATTCCAAAAGATGAAAGAATTGTGACAATTGAAGATAGTGCTGAATTACAAATACAAGGTATTAGTAATTTAGTTCGAATGGAAACAAGAATAACTAATATTGAAGGGTGTAATGAAATCACAATAAGAGACTTGATAAAAACGGCACTAAGAATGCGCCCAGATCGCATTATCGTAGGAGAAGTAAGAGGACCAGAGGCAATTGACTTATTACAAAGTTTAAATACAGGGCATGATGGCTCAATTTCGACAGCACATGCCAATAGTGCAAAAGATCTTCTCAGTAGAATGGAAACAATGATGTTAATGGGTATAGAAATGCCACTATCAGCTATTAGAAGACAAATAGCAGCAGGAGTAGATATTATTATACATCTTGGTAGATTGCGTGATAAGAGTAGAAGGGTTCTTGAAATAGAGGAAGTAATTGGATTTGAGCATGAAGAAATACTAACAGCAAAGTTATATTCTTTTGTTGAAAATGGAGAAAATGAAGATGGGAGCATTCGTGGAGAACTACAAAAAAAAGGAGAACTTCAGCATAGGCAGAAACTACTACACAGTGGATTACAATAAATATCATCTATCTGTAAGAGAAATATTTTTTTATATAGTAGAATATGCTTTACTCATAATTATATTTGGATACACTTTTTATCGTTCGTTTTTTGCAATAATTATATTCTCACCGGGAATTCTATTATTAATTAAAAAAAAGAAAAATCAATTATGTCTGAAGCGTAAACAACAATTGCAAGTAGAATTTAAAGAAGGAATATCTGCTGTAGCAAAAGGGCTTTTGTCAGGATTATCTACAGAAAATGCATTTATAGAGGCGGTGCAGGAAATGCAGATTCTTTATGGGAAAAATGGTCTAATAACAAAAGAATTCATGTATATCAAACTGCAATTGTCTATGAATAAATCACTGGAAGAGTGCCTTAATAATTTTGCCGAAAGAAGCGGACTTGAAGATATTTGTAAATTTGCAAATGTCTTTGTAATAGCAAAGCGAAATAGCGGTAATCTCGTAGAAATTATGAATCAGACGATAGAAATAATTAATGATAAGGTTGAAATAGAAAAAGAAATAATAACTTTGCTTAGTACAAAGAAATTAGAACAGAAAATAATGAATGTAGTACCTTTATTTATTATCATGTATGTTGGCCAAAGCACAGGAACATTACTTGATTCACTTTATAATAACTTAACGGGAGTAATCATAATGACAGGGTGTTTGTGTGCATATATTTTATCGGTTAGTATTTCAGAAAAAATAGTGAATATCAAGGTATAGGGGGTGAATAAGTGTTAATAATCTACATAATTATGTGTATGTTATGTATTACGTTATTGATGATTACAATTTATAAAAAGAAAGCATTATTTGTTAAAAAAGAAAGTGGAAATATTGTATCACATGATATACAGGTGCTATATCCAACTAAGCAGACTGACGAAAAATGGAAGGAGTTTTATTGTAAAAAACAAAAATTAGTTTTATCAGTATTTATTGTAATAATAGCAATCAGTATGGTAATTGAAATAGAAGAAATAATACAGCCTACACTGAAAGAAGGTTTATATATAAGGAGAAGTGATTATGGAGAAAGTGCAGATAGTATAAAAGTTAGAGCATACTATAATGACAACATGGACTATAAGGAACTATACGCAAACATTGATTCAAGAAAATATAGAATTGATCAAATAGAGAAAATGGTTGAGAAATTATCAAAATATCTATCGCAAGTAATAAAAGGCAACAATACTTCTCTTGACGAAGTAAGAAGTGACTTAAAACTACCAAATAAAGTAGAAGGATATCCCTTTAAAATTGAATGGGAAATCAATAATTACTCAGTAATTGATAGTAGCGGAAAAATAAAAAGTGATAAAACGATTGAAGAAGGAACAGAAATTCAGTTAAAAGCTATTATGAGTTATGAAGAATATAGTGCAGAAAGTCTATGGCATATCAAAGTATATCCTCCTTATGTAACAACAGAAAAAAATTTCACAGAAATTCTAAAGAAAGCCATTTCAAATAGTAATACTCATAATAGTACAGACGAAATCATGTCATTACCAACACAAGTAGAAGGGAAAAGTATTACGTGGAAAGAGCAGACGGAACATAAAAGCTTATATCTTTTCATAATAGGTATCATTTTGGCTTTTGGAATTTATTATAATGAAGACCAAAAATTACATAATAAAATAAAAGCTAGAAACGAAGAAATGCTACTTGATTATGCAGAAATAATTAATAAGGTTATTTTATATTTAGGAGCAGGAATGACAGTTAAGGCGGCCTGGAGCAAAATAGCACTTGAATATAGAGAAAAACGTGAAATTACTAAGACAAGAAAATATGCATATGAAGAAATATTAATTACTTACTATGAAATGAAAGAAGGAATTTCAGAGATAATAGCATATGAAAGATTTGGGAAAAGAGCTGACAATATGCAATATCAAGTGTTCTCATCAATTATAATTCAATGTGTAAAAAGAGGAATACAGAGTTCTAGAGAGTCACTTATTTATGAAATGAATAATGCTTTTGAAGAAAGAAAGCGAATTGCAAAGCGCTTGGGAGAAGAGGCTGGAACAAAACTACTAATACCAATGTTTATAATGCTATTAATCGTAGTCATCATCATTATTTTGCCAGCATTTTTATCATTACAAGTTGTTTCGTAATATACAAAGTAAGAAAGGGGGTTGGAAAATGAGAAGTGTAAAAAGGTTTATGTATAATGATAAAGGAATTGGAGTCATTGAAGTTATACTAATTTTAGTTGTACTAATAGGATTGGTTGTTATATTCCGAGATCAACTTACAACATTAATCAATAGTATTTTTGAAAGAATAGTAAGTGAAAGTGGCAGTGTTTAGAAAACATAAATAAATCAGAAATTATTATTATAAAATAAAGGAAAGGATAATAAATGAGAAGAGGTCAAATCACAGTGTTTTTGGCATTAATACTTTCAACATTATGCTCATTGCTAATTATTATTGTTGAAAGTACAAGAGTTGCCACATTACGAATGCAAACAGAAGTGGGAATGAATATTGGTATGAACTCAATATTTGCAGAATATAATAGAGAAATGCTTAACAGATATGATCTCTTCTATATTGACAGTACGTATGGAAACGAAGTAGCACAAATAAATAATATCGAGGAACATCTACAGAGGTACCTAGAAGCTAATTGGATAGATTGGAAAAAAATAACAGAAACAGAAAAGGGAGATTGGTTTCGTATAAAAATTGAAAATGTGAAGACAGAAGCATACCTACTTGCTTCAGATTTAAATGGAAAGGTAATTCAAAGGCAAGCGGTCAATTATATGAAAAATTACTCCCATGAAAGAAAGACATTTGATGCAAAGCAGATATGCAATTTGATTGAGAGTATTAAAATTTGTGAAAGTGACTATTTTGAGGAAAGAAATAATATATTGAAGGGGCTTGCGTCATTAGATGTTCTCGACGAAGTCAATGCAATACAAAGTAATGAAATTTTAGATATTGTGATGTCAGGAGCGTCGCCTTCTGAAAAAAGTGTTATAGAAAATACACTTTCATCGCATAGAACATTATCAATAGGAAATGGAAGTACAACCTTTAATGAAACGATTAAAGGCAATGAGTCAGAAAGGCTTTTTGAAAAATACATATATAATAAATGTTCTAATCTAAGAGATATAAGAGAAAAAAGTGTACTTGATTATGAAATAGAATATATTTTATATGGAAAAAGTAATGATAAAAATAATCTTAGTATACTAGCTACAGAGTTACTAAAAATAAGAGAATCTGCTAATATGACTTTTTTGATGAAAAATTCAAATAAAAAAGAAGAGGCAAGAGAGTTAGCAGTTATGCTGGCCGGAATCACAGCATCGCAAGAGGCAATTGAGTTGTATACAAAAGCCATTATATATACATGGGGATACGCAGAAGCAGCAATAGATGTAAATCGCTTATTAATAGGAGGGCGAGTACCCGTAATGAAAGAAGAGCAGGATTGGATACTTCCAATTAAAGATTTATCAATGTTTCGTCGGTATATGGGAGATGCAGGAGGGCAGGGTATAAATTATGAAGATTATTTAGTTTATTTTTTATATAAGCAAAGTGATGAAATAGAAAGAGCACGTCTCATGGATATTATAGAGCAAAATATTCGTTTTACAGAGGAAAATGAGGCATTTAGAATCGATGGATGTGTGGAATATATAAAAGCTAAAGTCGATTTAAAAAGTGACTATGGTTATCAATATAATATAACTCGTGATTATGGATATGAAAAATAATAAATTTGGTAAATGATAATACCCTTTCCTTGTAGCAATTATCATAAAATCCCTCAAAATGTAGAAACAAAATAGGAACACCTTAAATATAAATCAAATAACAGAAAATTACCATTACTTTACAGGGAGAGGGTGTTATCATTTATCAAAAAACAAGAGGCAGTTTAACAATAGAAGCAGCACTGGTATTGCCAATTTTTATTTTTGCATCGGTTACAATACTTATGATTTCAGAAGCTCTTGGCTTGTATACAAATATACAAATGAATATTCATCAAAATGCAAAAGAATTAGCACAAACGGCATATGCAAAAACATACTTTGATAATGATGAAATTTATGGAAAAATATTAAGTGATATAGGAATCAATTATCTTAACAAATCCCCTATTAATGGGGGAAGCAAAGGAATTGATTTTCATTATTCTGAAGTCATGAAAAATGACAAAATAGATATAATTGTCTGTTATCAATTAAAATTTCCATATGACATATTTGGAGTAGGGAATATTCATATTATCCAAAGAAGTTTAGTTCATGCATGGACTGGATATGGAGGTATAAATGAAAAAAAAGGGAAAAATGGAGAAGAGATTGTCTATATAACACCACATGGGACAGTTTATCACAAATCTATTGAGTGTACACATTTAAAGCTTTCCATTAGAGAAACGAATCATAATATAATAAAAAATTTGCGTAATGAGAATGGAGAAAAATATTATTGTTGTGAATTATGTAAAGATTCTGGTAAGAAACAATTATTTATTACTGATACAGGTAATCGATATCATTATGATATAAATTGTAGCGGGCTAAAAAGAGATATTATTGCCATTCCAATTTCAGAAGTTGGGGACAGAAAATCTTGTCAACGATGTGGCCAAGAAAAATAAAGAGTGTGATGGAGGATGTTACATTGGAAATTACAATAAAGTATATTAGTATGATATGCCTACTTGGAGCATGTTCCTATACTGATATAGAAAAAAAAGAAATTTCTTTATCTTTTATTAGTGTATTTGCAGGAGTTGGAATTACATATTTACTTATTTTTGCAAGAGAATCTATATGGCAACAGAGTAGTGGAATTATTGTGGGTCTTATGGTGTTAGTATATAGTAAAATATCCAAAGGATCAATTGGAGAGGGTGATGGATATTTGTTAGTTGTAACAGGCTTGATGTTGGGATTGCGGGATAATACTATTTTACTTATTGGTGCATTAATGCTTGCGGGTGCTTTTTCATTTTTCTTATTATTATTAAAAAAAGTAAATATAAAAAAGGAAATTCCATTTGTCCCATTTCTTTTATTCACATATCTGGGTATGGTGATACTATGAAAAGAAAAGGTAGTTATACAATAGAAGCAACTTTATGTATGCCAATTATAATAGGAATTTTGATATTTATTATATACCTTGCATTTTACACGCATGCCCGGTCAGTCCTCACAGAATGCGCCTATATTGCAGCACTTAGAGGAAGTTTAATTCAATCTGGAAACATGGAAGCAGAAAGAGAAGCAGCAAAATATGCAGAGGAACTTATACAAGACAAGTTATTAGGGAACTGGGTAATAGAGAATAATATTAAAGTAACAGAAGATAAAATAGTTGTCCTTTATTATGGAACAATGCATATTCCAGGAGGACTTTTATTGGACTACGTATTACATAAGAATAATTGGAAGTTAAAAGTCGAAGCTAGTGCAAAAAGAATTAATGAAGTGAAATATATTAGAAATATGCGGGTAAAATTTAATAATTAAAAACATGAGGGAAAGAAAATGCTTGTAGAGTACAAAAGAGATTTGGATCATAATTATATGATACTTAGTGATGAAGAAAAAATGTATGATTACTTTCAGATAAAAATGTTACAAGAAAATAAAATTAAAGGAATTTTAAAAAGCGATATTCGTGAAATAGATAATCAGGAAAAATTTTATTATGAAATTAGTTCCAAACAATCTATTAGTATTGTCTATGAGAAAATGCCTATGGATTATGATGCTCTAAGCAACATATGGAGAGGAATAGTAAAAGCCGTAGAATCTGCGAGAGAATATTTGCTTGATATAAATCATTTTATTTTTCATCAAGATTATATTTATATGAATCTCGAAACAAAACAAATATATCTTTGTTTTTTCCCATTATATAGTAGTAATCCCCAAAAAACGTTATTTGAATTAATGGAATATATTTTAGATAAGATAAATCATACAGACAATAAAGCGGTAATGCTTGCATATAATTTATATAAAAAAATAAAAGAGGAAAATGTCAATATTTGTTCAATACTTTATGATTGTCTAGAAGGTGAAGAAAATTCAGAAGAGAAAGCAGAAGATTTTACGGCAGAAATAGAAAAAAGTAAGTATATAGAACCAAAACAGGAGAAAATGATAGATAAGCATAATAAACAAAGAGAAACTACTTATTATTTTATGAGTGCTATATTATTGTTAATCCTTATTATGATATTACTGTATCTACAAATATATAAACCAGTGATACCTAAAATGGGCATGAAAATTTATAGAGCTACAGTGGTAATAATTGGGACGATAGGTGGGGTCATAGCTTTTATAAGTTTTTTGATTGCAAATAGAATTTATAAAAATTCAAAGCAAGAAATAATCAAAAGAATGGAATACAAAATAGATCAAATAAGAGATATAGAAAAAGGAGTACAAAAAGAAATAGACAGAAATATACACAAAGAAGAAACAGCTATATTGTTACAGGATGGGATTTGCATTAGAAAACTGATTAGTTTACAAAATAAGTGCAGGCAAGAGATCATTATAGATAAAAATCCATTTATAATAGGTAAAATGGAGCAGGCAGTTAATAGTATTATTAATGAGAGAACAATCAGTAAGATTCATGCCAAAATATCAGAAGAAAAAGGAAAATACTATTTAACAGATTTAAATTCAACAAATGGAACTTATAAAAACGGGGTACGATTGACAGCAAATGAAACAGTGGAAATAAGATCTCAAGATGAAATTAAACTTGGAAATAAAATATTCTATTTTGACTAGCAATTCATTGACACATATTTTGAGAAATGATACTCTTTTACTAGAGGGTAAGTGATGAATGAGAAGCTGGAAATAATATTGATTCAGGCTGGATATCGAAAAATGACCTCCAATACGCCCGAATTTACCATTTATATTGCGGGGGATATGTCGCGTGCACAGGTAGTGCAGGTTGTTGATTTAACAAGAGGACAACAGTTTACTATTCAGCAATTTCATTATATTAAGCAGTATACGCTGGAAACATTTCATGGCAGAGGGTATCAAGGCGTGCATTTTTTAACGTTGATTTTAACGAATAATGCGAATGAAGTAGAGAAAATAAGTGCGACAGAACCGACATGTTGGATAATAGATACTTCTAATAATAGACTCTGCATATTTGAAAATCAGATAAGTGATTTTTATGGTTTGCGAAGAAAACTCGAAAATCTATGGAATCCTTCTTATCAGGGATATATACCTCAATTACAAAAAAAATCTTTTTACCATGATGAAGAGTCACCAGTTGGTTTTTTGCGAAAAAAATTTTCACAAATTAATTTTAGTATTATTATAGTAAACATAGTTGTTTTTATAATTTTGTCTTTTTTGGGTTCAGAAGAAGACGTAAACTTTATGATAGCACATGGAGCAATGTATGGTCCTAGCATTGTAATAGAACATGAGTATTATAGGTTTTTTACTTGTATTTTTTTACATTTTGGGATAGAGCATTTAGCTAGTAATATGATAGCACTATATTGCTTTGGGGATAATCTTGAGAGGGCAGTTGGCAAAATTAAATATCTGGTCATTTATTTAGTTAGTGGAATTTCTGGAAGCATATGTTCTTTTTTGTTCTTTATCAAAGCCGAAGAAAATGTTGCTTCAGTTGGTGCTTCTGGAGCTATATTTGGCGTTATAGGAGCATTGCTTTATGTGGTAATAAGAAATAAGGGAAAGCTAGAGGATATGACAACTTTTAGAATCATAATATTAATAGCATATTTCATTTTTTCAGGATTAACAAATGAATCGATTGATAATGCGGCGCATTTTGGGGGATTGGTTGCAGGATTTATAATTTCTGTGTTATTGTATAGAAAAGAATATGGGGAGAGGTCGTAATGGTATGAAAATTAATATTTATTATGGAGGTAGAGGTATACTCGATGATCCTACTCTATATGTGATTAATAAAATGCAAGAGGTTCTGAGTGAGCTGAATGTAATAATAGAGAGATTCAATTTATACGAGTTAAAAAATAGCATTACTACATTACCGGCCACGCTCAATGATGCAGATGGTATTATTCTTGCCACAACTGTTGAGTGGTATGGAATAGGTGGATATATGCAACAATTTCTGGATGCATGCTGGTTATATGGCAACAAAGAGAAAATCTCCAGTATTTACATGTGTCCGGTAGTTATGTCTACAACATATGGCGAGAGAGAAGGAAAATTAAGTTTATCTGTAGCTTGGGAGATTTTAGGGGGTCGCCCTTGTAGCGGAATTTGTGGATATGTTACTGATATGGTAGCCTTTGAAATTAATGCAGATTATCTTGATTTAGTAGAAAGAAAAGCGGAAAATATTTATCGAACAATATCGCAAAAGGTTGCAAGCTTGCCGGCCAGTAATCAAGCCGTAAAGAAAATGGTTGATTCAACAAGTAGCATCAATCTTACACCGCAGGAAACGGAACAATTGTCTAAATATGCATCGGATGATACTTATGTACAAAAGCAAAAAGAGGATATTCAGGAACTAGCTAGTTTGTTTAAGGATATGCTAGATCACAAGGATGTAGATGAAAACACTATATATATAATGGATTTCAGGCAACATTATAGTCCACAAGGTAACTTCTCAGCTAGTTACAAGTTTATCATTAAAGAGCGTAAAAAACCTTTGATTATTGAAATTGTAAATAGTGAATTAAACTGTTACTATGGCAATATGGAAAATCCAGAAGTCATATGTAAGCTATCATCAGATATTATGAATGATATTATTGCATCTCGCATGACATTTCAAAGAGCTTTTATGTCAGGAGATATGCAGGTAAAGGGAGATTTTAGAATTTTGCGAATGCTTGATCAGATTTTTATATTTACACAGGAAACCAATTGAGGAAATTTTATTTACAATTATTGGATTAATCAAATGAGATTGAAAGGGATAGAAAATGGAAGAAGCAGATTGTATTTTTTGTAAAATCGCAAGAGGAGAGATACCATCAAAGACAATATATGAAGATGCAGATTTTCGCGTGATATTGGATATTGCACCAGCAACGAAGGGACATGCTTTAATATTACCGAAGGAGCACTATAAAGATTTGTTTGAAATACCAGAGGAATTGCTAAAAAAAGCATTTTCTTTAGCAAAAAAAATAGGAATAAGAATCTCCGAAAAACTATGTTGTGACGGATTCAATATTGTACAAAATAACGGTGTGACAGCTGGGCAAACGGTATTTCATTTTCATATTCATTTGATTCCCAGATATATAGATGATCAACAAGTTATTGGGTGGAGACCTAGTAGCCCAGATGCAGAGGAACTAAATAAGATATTTCATATTTTAGTAGAAGAACAAAAATAATAAAAAGGGTATATTCTGTTATTCTTTATGTTCTATTATTTGGCGGATTACATATTGAGGCGCATTATTCATGCTAATATATATTCTACCAATATATTCACCAATAAGTCCAAGTACAAACAGAATCATTCCTCCAATTACTAATAGTATGATAATAGTTGAAGTCCAACCCATTGGGGCATCGGGATTGGTTAGTTTATTAATTACGGCCCATATGGAGTAAACAAAGCCTATCAAAGCAGAAAGAATGCCCATATAAGTGGCAATGCGGAGTGGCTTTACTGAAAAAGCAGTAAATCCATTAACCCATAATGAAATCAATTTACGCATAGTATATCCAGAAGTACCAATGGAACGTTCCCTGTGATTTACCTCAACGCTTCTGATATTATTTGTAGTACGAAGTAATAAACCAATTACATATGGATAAGAGTGTTCATATTTAATCACTTCATCTATAATAAATTTTTTAGCGGCAAAATAACTAGAAATGTAAAGATCTTTTGGTTTGTCCAATAATATTTCTGCCATTCGGCTATTTAACTTACTTCCCAAATTACGCGAGAAAGAGTGCTTTTTGTGAGAATATGCAGCATAAACAACATCAGCACCGGCCTGAAGTTCATCGATTAATTTAAAAACTTCATTTGCTGGTGTTTGACCATCATCATCTAAGCATACTTCAATATCACCAGTTGCATATCTAAAACCAGCCATCAAAGCAGCATGTTGGCCAAAGTTTTTAGCCATGTTGATGCCAATGATATTATTATGGGTATGACATAATTCTGATATAATATCAAAGGTATTGTCTGGAGAACCATCATTAATTAAAATGACTTCATATTCATAGTCACTATGACCAACCATAATACTATTTATTTCATTAACCACAGAGACTATGGTCTTTGATGAACGATAACAGGGAATGATATAGGATATTTTATTCAATTAAAAGTCCTCCTTATTAAGTAGCTCCATATATACCATATTTTCAGATTTTCCTTGAATCATAATATGGCTAGGAGAATTTAGATATTCTTTAAATCCAGCTTTTTGATAACTTTGAATCGCATACTTATTTTTTGACAGTACTCGCAAAGTAAGTCGGCTAAGTTTTATGATATTAAAAGCATATTCTACAGTTAATGAGATAGCTTCGGTACCGTACCCTTTACCCTTAGCATCAGTTTCTCCAATAAAGATACCATATTCAGCTTCTTTTGTACAATAATCAACATCTCTTAAGTAAACAGAACCAATTTCTTTTTTACTAATTTTTTCGATTATAATAAATTGAATCACGTTTCCTTTAGCAACTTTTTCAAGAAGCCAGGATAAATGTTCTTCTCTTGTAATAAGAGGCTGATATATAAAATTTTTTCGAACCTCATTACTGTTACGCCATTTAAGAATATTATCTGTATCTATATCTGTGATTGGTCTTAATATTATTTTCTGACCTTCTATAGAATCACTCATTTTTGTTTCCTTTCATCTCAAGGCTCTTTTGGTATCCAAAAATCTGTTTCATACACACTATTTCCTGTGCGAAGGGGCAAAGTACATAATAGTACATAATTTGTAGACAAAGCATCATCTGAAAAAACAATATCCATTCCTTTAACACGTGTTATTAAAGCATATTCTCTATTTTTCATGATTTGATTCATTTTATTTTGATAATTTAAATTTGTTTCCAATATAGTTCCAGCATAGGGAAAAAGAGTTTGACTAAAAGAATCATTCAACCAACGATCATAATCTTTTTGTGTTGCTATTCCGACATGTCCAAAATCATAAACAGGTCTATTTTGCTCCATAGCCCAAAACGCCATAAGTGGAGAATAATAACATTCATCTGCCTTATATTGAGATAATAAACTATATGCCTTAGTCCATTGTAATTGTTCTTGATTGTCTAATTGATGATAAGGTAATTTTCTGATATTAAGAAATATTGTCATAAACATAGAAAAACAATAAATCAACAAAAACAAATAGCGTTTTGTTACTTTTGAAAAAGTTTTTTCAAAACAAATCAGACCAATAAAAATAACTGAGGGAGCCCATAGCTGAAGATAATAAGTTAAATATGCTCCATTATTTAAACCAAAGTAAAACAAGCCAATGCCACAAACTAAGAAATTTATTCCAAAAACCAACAAATTATCATTTTGAGAAGAATTAGAATAATTAGTAAAAACAAATAAAGGTAAATTAATATCCTTAAATTGTAGTTTTATTCTAGTTTTATTCTGTTTAAAAAGAAACAATATAGTAAACAAAATCATCAAAAAGAAACAACCATATATTATACCAATATAAATAAATTGTTCAAGAACATATTTGAATTGTTCAATATTAAAATAAATTTCGGATCCTTTTAAAAGATAGAAAGCATATGTCCAATAAGTTGGAAAAGCTATTGTTACAAGGATAACAGATACAATAGTAAGAATCGCTGAATATAAAAAGTATTTTATGAATTCCTTTTTTGAAAAAAATAGAAAGTATATAATTGCAGTAACTGCCAGTAATATAAAATATTGTTTTATATAGAATTGCAAAACTGTTAGCATAGAAACGATAATAGTTCGGTATTTGAAATTTTTTCGAGATAAGAAAAATAAAGCTATTATAGAAACAAAAAGTCCCAAACTATCAGGAGTAGCACTAATATAACTATAGCGCCAATGACAAATCAGAGTTAAAAGAAAAGATACTGAAGTAGCAATAGGGGATTTTCCGTGCTCATTAACCATATAACTAATAAAAAAAGCAGAACCCAGCATGCAAAATAGACTAACTAGATAATGAAGTAAAATTAGATTAATTGGGAAGATAATTTCTAAAAAAGCAACTAAGTAACAATATATAAACGGGTATAAATAAATAACGCCAGGAGTACCATTCTCGCTAATTGAGAAAAGAGAATAAGGATTTTTACCTGCCAATATTTGTTTTGTAAATGCGATATTTACAGCCTCTCTATACTCAGTAGGGTAGGACAAAGAAGTAATCATATTTCCAATGATTTGATATAAAAAAAATACGGTAAAAGCAATTACCGGAATAGAAATAAACAATAATATTACATTTTGTCGATTTAGTTTTCTCATATAAGTGTCCTCAAATTATGTTAATTATTATATTTTATCATAGATATGTTAAATTTTCAAATTTTCAATTTGCATACATTGTATTATATATTACCGTATGTTAGAATAAAATAATTAAATTTAAATGAGGATAATACTATGATGCCGTTTAATATTCCACCATATGTGGGAACAGAAATGAAATATATAGAGAAGGCTATTGGTAATCGCAAAATATGCGGAGATGGCGAGTTTACGCACAAATGTAACAAGTGGTTGGAAGAAAAGCTAGGGACAAAGAAAGCTTTATTGACGACTTCATGTACACATGCAACTGAGATGGCCGCATTATTGTGTAATATAGAAGCTGGTGATGAAATAATTATGCCTTCGTATACTTTTGTATCAACTGCTGATGCTTTTGTATTACGAGGGGCAAAGATCATTTTTGTTGATATTAGACAGGATACTTTGAATATAGATGAGACATTGATTGAAGATGCAATTACGGAAAAGACAAAAGCAATTGTTCCAGTTCATTATGCAGGTGTTTCTTGTGAGATGGATACAATAATGAAAATTGCTAATAAATATAAACTGTTTGTGATAGAAGACGCGGCGCAAGGAATAGCATCAACTTATAAACAAAAACCATTAGGAACAATAGGAGACTATGGATGTCTGAGCTTTCATGAAACAAAGAACCTAAGTATGGGAGAAGGTGGGGCCTTACTGATAAAGGATGAGAGCAATATTGAGAATGCAGAAATCATCCGTGAAAAAGGAACTAATAGAAGCAAATTTTATAGGGGACAAATAGATAAATACACATGGGTGGCGGCTGGATCATCGTATCTTCCAAGTGATTTGAATGCAGCATATTTATGGGCACAGATGGAAAAAAGTGATGAGATTTACGCAAATCGAATGAGAAGCTGGAATCAATATTATGCGAGTTTTCAATCATTAGAAGAAAAAGGATTGGTCAATTTACCATTTATTCCGAAAGAGTGTACACACAATGCGCATATGTTTTATTTAAAAACAAAGGATTTAAAAGAACGTACAAACTTCATTGAATATATGAAAGAAAACGATATTTTAACAGTATTTCATTACATTCCGCTTCATAGTGCGCCTGCAGGTAAACTATTTGGTACCTTTTCTGGGGAAGATAAATATACAACAAAGGAAAGCGAAAGATTAGTAAGGTTGCCTTTATATTATGGTATGCAGGAAAAAGATATAGAAAAAGTAGTGAGTGCAGTTAATAAATTTTATAAAATAGTATAATTATAGTAAGACGGTAATTATTAATAGGCTGTGAGCAAATTGATAATCATTTTTGTTGAGTCAGTGTTACTACACTGATTCATTTTATTAAGATAGAGTTGTTTGTTATCAAATAATTGATTGATACTATCTAAAAGAAAATCGTTAGTCAAGGACTCTTCTTCTATGACCATTGAAAAACCTTGATTTTGAAAAGAATGAGCATTTAGTATTTGATCTCCGCGGCTTTTTTTTGCAGATAGAGGGATTAAAAGAGAAGGCTTTTTCAAAGATAATAATTCGCAGAGGGCATTTGCGCCAGCCCTTGAGACCACAATATCTGTTAAGGAAAATAAATCCTTTAATTCTTCTTTACAGTATTCAAACTGCATATAACCATTTATATTATTCAAAGACTCATCAAGATTTCCATTGCCACACAGATGTATAATTTGATAACGTTCCAGCAACTGTGGAAGTATACCGCGAACAGCCCTATTAATTATGCCTGCACCAAGACTTCCTCCTATTATCATTAAAGTTGGTTTGGTTGATAAAAAATGGCATAAAGCAATCGCAGATATCTTATCTCCTTGGAAAAGCTCTTTACGTATGGGGGTACCTGTAAGAAGTGCTTTCCCCTTTGGCAAAAAAGATATTGTTTCAGGAAAAGTACAACACACCTTTTGAGAAAAGGGAAAACATAGTTTATTAGCAAGGCCAGGAGTTATATCAGATTCGTGAATAATAGCAGGTATTCTATTTATTTTTGCAGCTATAACAACAGGGACAGTAACAAAACCACCCTTGGAAAAAACAACATCAGGGTGAATAGATTTAATTAATTTATTTGCTTCAAAAAAACCCTTTAAAACACGAAAAGGATCCGTAAAATTTTTAAAATCAAAGTAACGACGAAGTTTTCCAGAAGATATTCCATGATATATAACATGATAGTCAGCAATTAAAGACTTTTCTATGCCGTCATAAGAACCAATATAATGAATCTCATAACCCAGCGCTTCAAGCTCTGGAATCAGAGCAATATTCGGTGTTACATGTCCTGCAGTACCACCACCTGAAAGAACAACTTTTTTCATAATAAACAAACCCCCAATAGACTATTGCCATGCAATTATATAATTTATTATAACAAATACAGGATATTATAGCCATATGATTTTCTTTATGGTATAAAATCATTATCAGATTGACACATAGTTTATGATAACATAAACTAAAAATATGAATATATTATATGAAGATGAAGAAATTATTGTATGCCATAAACCAACTGGGTTTGCTACACAAACAAGAAATGTTGGGGAAAAGGATATGATAAGCGAACTTAAAAATCACATAAGTGGCGAGGAAAACAAAGATATCTATATTGGATTGGTTCACAGATTGGATCAAGGAGTAGAGGGTATTCTTGTATTTGCAAAAACACCGTTTGCAGCAGCTGCGCTCAGCCAACAAATAGTAGAGCATAGAATGAAAAAGTATTATTATGCCATTGTTAGTACAAAACCCAATGCAGAAGAAGCAATTTGGGTGGATTATTTGTTAAAGGATGGTAGAAGTAATACATCTAAAGTTGTAAGTAAGGATATGGTGGGTGCAAAAAGAGCTGAACTAAAATATAAAAGTGTAAAAAGCATGACAAATCTAATAGAGATTGAGTTGATTACCGGAAGGCATCATCAGATAAGGGTACAAATGGCATATCATGGATTGCCATTAGTAAATGATTATAAGTACGGATATAAAAAAGATTTAAATGTACAAAATATGTTTCCAGAAGGTGAAATCGCTCTTTGTGCATATAAATTAGAATTCATTCATCCAAAAACAAAAAAAGAACATTTATTTCAAATCAAACCTACCAGTTCAATTTTTAAAAATATGGGATTAAATATTTGACAAAAAGTAGACTTTGCACTAGTATAAATAATAATTAGGAAAGTTAGGCAACGAAGAGGAATAGTAAATTTGGAAATTGCCCCAGAGAGAGAATCAGCGGATGCTTGGATAAAAGAGTACCGCAGGGTGAGAGATTCTTGCAAGGAACAATTCAGAACCCACCTCAGAGCCCTGCATGAAATGCAGCGTATTTCGGCGTTAACGAAATAAGAGAGTGCACAATTGCGTATTTGTGATGTGCAAAATAGGGTGGTACCGCCGAAACCTCGGTCCCTTGTAGGGATGGGGGTATTTTTGCGTTTATATGACATGTAATGGAATGATATAAAAAAGGAGAAAGAAAAAATGGATGATAACAAAAAATTAGTAGAAGCAATCACATCGATGGAAACAGATTTTGCACAGTGGTACACGGATGTAGTAAAAAAAGCAGAATTAATTGATTATTCAAATGTAAAAGGATGTATGGTAATTAAGCCAGCAGGTTATGCTATATGGGAATTAATACAAAGACAGCTTGATGATAGATTTAAAGCAACAGGTGTAGAAAATGTATATATGCCATTGTTTATTCCTGAAAGTCTGCTACAGAAGGAAAAAGATCATGTGAAAGGATTTGCGCCAGAGGTAGCATGGGTTACACATGGTGGATTAGAGCCATTACAGGAAAGAATGTGTGTCAGACCAACTTCAGAGACATTGTTTTGCGATTTTTATGCAAATGAGATACAGTCTTATAGGGATCTTCCTAAACTATATAATCAGTGGTGCAGTGTTGTGCGTTGGGAAAAAACAACAAGGCCATTTCTTCGGTCACGAGAGTTTTTATGGCAAGAAGGGCACACGGCACATGCCACAGCAAAGGATGCAGAAGATAGAACCAAGCAAATGCTAAATGTATATGCAGATTTTTGTGAGCAGATACTTGCGATTCCTGTAGTAAAAGGTAGAAAGACGGAGAAAGAAAAATTTGCTGGTGCAGAGGCTACTTATACAATTGAAGCGTTGATGCATGACGGAAAAGCATTGCAATCTGGTACAAGTCATAACTTTGGTGATGGATTTGCAAAAGCATTTGAGATACAATATACAGATAGAGATAATCAATTAAAGTATGTACATCAGACATCATGGGGAATGTCAACGAGAATCATAGGTGCCATTATTATGGTACATGGTGATGATAGCGGACTGGTTTTACCCCCAAGAGTAGCACCTATACAGGTTATGATTATTCCAATTCAGCAAAAGAAAGAGGGGGTACTGGAGAAAGCGATTGAAATAAAAGAAAAACTTTGCACATTTAGGGTTAAAATAGATGATAGTGATAAAAGTCCGGGTTGGAAATTTTCCGAGCAGGAAATGCGTGGTATTCCTATCCGAGTTGAAATAGGACCTAAAGATATTGAGAAAAATCAATGTGTTATTGTTCGCCGTGATACTAGAGAAAAAATAGTAGTATCTTTGGATGAACTTGAAAATAAAGTTGGAGAAGTACTTGAAAAGATGCAAGAAGATATGTTGGAAAGAGCCGTAAATCACTTAAAAGCTCATACATATAGTGCTGCAAATACTGCTGATTTTAAAAAAATAGTAGCAGAAAAGCCAGGATTTATTAAGGCAATGTGGTGTGGTGATCCTGCATGTGAAGAAGCAATAAAAGAAGACACAGGTGCGACCTCACGTTGTATGCCATTTGAGCAAGAGCAGATTGCAAACGTATGTGTTTGCTGTGGCAAACCTGCAAAAACAATGGTATACTGGGGAAAAGCATACTAAGATGTAAATGGAGAGTTTTGTATGCAATTGAGTTTACCGCAAAAAGTAAAAAGTATCATTCATACATTAGAAGAGGGCGGCTATGAAGCTTATGCCGTCGGTGGTTGTGTGCGGGATTCTTTGTTAGGGAGAATACCTGAGGATTGGGATATTACAACATCTGCAAAACCAGAAGAAATCAAACGCTATTTCAGACGCACTGTTGATACGGGGATTCAACATGGTACGGTTACTGTAATGTTAGGAAATGAAGGATTTGAAGTAACAACCTATCGCATTGATGGTATATACGAAGATAGTAGACATCCAAAAGAGGTCAGCTTTACTTCTGACTTATTAGAAGATTTAAAAAGAAGAGATTTTACAATCAATGCAATGGCATATAATGAAACAAAAGGTTTGATAGATGCTTTTGAAGGAAGAATAGATTTAGAAAATAAGATTATTCGTGCAGTTGGTAATCCACAGGAACGGTTTTCGGAAGATGCTCTTCGTATTTTGCGTGCACTTAGATTTGCGGCACAGCTAGATTATACGATTGCGGAAGATACCTTAATGGCAATGAAGAA
>Ga0209373_10002132_pt1 | contig 20609 bp, 11 predicted proteins | sample Higcelweek5metaG_FD_187173 | JGI IMG/M metagenome (GOLD analysis project Ga0209373, IMG submission 187173) | Freshwater pond sediment microbial communities from the University of Edinburgh, under environmental carbon perturbations - High... | ecosystem: Environmental > Aquatic > Freshwater >... | reverse complement strand
CCCATCTGAAAAAATAATCATACTCGTCGTTTATTGAAATGGACGAGGTGCCTCTGTACATTGCCTTGTCATTAAGATTTACCTGACCTGACGGATGTACTATATAATCGTCAGGCAGTGGGGTCGGGGATGCAACCTTTGTATTTGCAACCCAGCCGGTTGTCCAATTGCCGCTTGCCGTTGTTGTGTTCAACTTGGTGTTATCCGCATAGTTAAAAGCTTCAGTTAATATAACTTCGTCAGCCGGCATTTTCTTAACGGTAACATTAAAGACCTTAACGCTGCGTACATCTCCTTTAAATATTGTAGCCGTCAGAGTTGCAGTAGCATCACCTTGTAAAAAGGTCGGTCTTGTTACACTACCGTTATTAGCTACAACAGCTGTGTTGGAGGATGCCCATATTACGCTTGTTCCATTTATGCCGCTTGTGGGAAGTGTAAGATTTTGCGTAACACTGCCTATGGTATCTCCGTATGCATATGTAATATAAAGGCTGTTTTTTGCTCCTTCAATATCACTTAAATATATCCCATTAAGTTGCGCGGTAAAGGTATCCTTTGCAATGCCGTCCATAAGTGTTGCCACTTGTGTTCGTGCCGCCTCTACATTGGAGTATAATTGCGTTGATATAGCGGTATTGACAGCTGTTTCAATTGGGTCAAGCTGTGCCTTTGTGTATTTTTCAACCGTTAAACCCTTGAAGTTAACTGAACCGTTTGTATCATAGGTTCTGCCGCACAATCCAATCGCTTGAAATTGCCAATTATTTACACCGCTTGCCGAATATGTCTGCGTCATCCAATCTCCCGGCTGCGTGGTGCCTGCTTGATATGCCATCATCTTGCCGGTAGCAGCATATGTGCCATTTACATTGCGCGAGCTTAGACGGCCAACAATTGTGTATGACGTAATGTTATTTAAAATTATATTTGAATTCCCGCCATTGTTATCTCCGCCTTGTAGTGAAAAAAATGGTATGTATTGCCCTTGGCTTGAACTGCTTAATGATTTTAAGCCAAAATAACAATTTTGATTTGTATCGTAGGCAACTAGCCTTAAATCTGCTCCAATAGACGGACTGAGCTTTGAACTGTTAAGGCTTTGATCCCATCTGAAAAAATAATCATACTCGCCATTTATTGAAATGGACGAGGTGCCTCTGTACATTGCCTTGTAATTAAGATTTACCTGACCTAACGGATGTACTATATAATCGTCCGGCAGTGGGGTCGGGGATGCAACCTTTGTATTTGCAACCCAGCCGGTTGTCCAATTGCCGCTTGCCGTTGTTGTGTTCAACTTGGTGTTATCATCATACCCAAATGTTTCCTTGTGAATAATCGTTCCCGCTTGACTGATAGGCGGCATATGGTCGGAGCCAATTGTAATTTGGTTATTAGATAACTTGGTTAACCAAAGCTGATATTCATTTTGCTCAGTAGCTGAGGTTATTTGCCCTTGAATATTACTGTTGTTTACAGTGCTTGAGCCTGCATCCGGAAACCAGTATGCATTGTTAAATATAACACCGTTACTGTTTTTTCTATTACAACCGCTTACATTATCCCACGCATTATTTGAAGCAAAATAACTTGTATCATAGCAATTCCAAATATACATACCGACATTCTGCGCCTTAACCCATTGGCCATCCGGCAAATATCCTGCTAAAACAACTTTGTTACTATACAAGTTGTTATTATACCCTGCTGCTATGCAAATACCACAGTTTGAATATGTCACAACCTGATTTGAGTAAATATCGGTATAGGCGGTTGCTTGATCTGCCGAAGCGGTTCTGCTGCCATCACATATAATCCCAACACCGAAATGTGGATCAAACACAGGATCCGGAGAATATGCACACCTTATATAATTATCATGTATTTTTATGGTGCTTGCAGCGGTTCCGCTACTGTTAAATATATTTATTCCATCTTGCAAGCCACTATAAAATGGCGAATTAATTACTTGATTCCATGAAATCTCGGCATTTTCAATGTTGTAAATCTGGTTAAACTGAACAATTTTTAAATTTGCATCTCCATCCGCCAAATCAAAATCATTGCTGAAGGAGGTATCTGTGGTTTGTCTGTTATCCATATTGACATAACAATTATATCGTATTTTTATCGTTTCTGCCGCCGTACCTGCTCCCGTAAATCCCAGCACATATATACCATTTGCATGTTGAAGATAATTATTTTCTACCACAAGGTTTTTGGGATTTGAAATCTTAATAAATTTGCCCATATACCTTCCTGCAACACCGGGATGCTCACCGTAGGCATTGCAATTTCTTACAGTCAGGTTCACATTATTTACACCGTTTATAATTAAGTCGGTTTTGGATTTTATATTTGAATTTATTATTGTTACAGGTTCAGTGGTTGAAATTTTAACCGCAGGAACATCGGGGTTATCACTAAGCCAATTACCCTGATATGTCCCTCCTGCTGTTATTACGATAGGCGCGGAATATATTTCGCTTCCGAATACAATTGTCATATCTACACAGTTTACAGTAAGAATAATACAAAGTGTCAAAAGTTTTATAGCGTTTATCACGCTATTTTTCATATGTATTTCCCTTCTTTCTTTTACAAATATATAATTTTACTTATGTCTCAATCTCCAAATGTTTCATATTATTATCGTAAAAATAAATACTTGCCTATCAAATTCCAGCAGTTATTTTAATGATTTATAAATAACTGCTGGAATAGTACAGAATTTAATTATCGGTTGCGTTCGATTACTATAATTATTGAACCTCGGCAACTGCTTTTGCAGTTGGCTGCGATAACGGTTTTAATCCGGTTATAGTATCCCATGCAAAATATTTTACAGTATATCCATTGGCTACCTTCGGCACTTCAATGGATAAACTATTTGTATCATATGCATTGGAAGAAACAGATACATTATCAGAGAGGGTTACAACAGCCTTTTTCATTTTCCCGGATGGATCATACAATGCGGCAATGATTGTAACATTCCGAGCAGCCACATCGTTGTTTAAAAGGATGGTATTTATATTTATTGTATCGGAATTCGTCCCCTCCGCTCCTATAAGTTTACTAAACATGGGCGTTGAAAGGTAAAACGGTTGACTAATAGTCCTCAACTGAGCATTATAGGTGTCCTTTGCAATGCCGTCTATCATTTTATTGATTATGTTTTGAGCCGAAGTTATTTCTGCGCTTGCCTTTGTTGATAAAGCAGTATTTACCGCGTTATCAATAGCATCTATCTCTGCCTTTGAATACTTTTCAACCGTAAGCGCACCAAAGGATGTGTTGTGCGCTTCATTATAAGGCATGCCTATTAAGCCTATCGCCTGAAATTGCCATCCAATCAAGCCGCTTGTGGTATTTTGCACCATCCAGCCGCCGGGCTGCGAGGTTCCGGTCGGATACCCCATTAACCTACCTGTGATGAGTCTTGGCGATTGACGGCTGCTCAGGCGGGCCACCATGGTATACATTATGTTACTACAAAATTTAACATTTGCATTATTTGTGCTTGTGGCGGCTCCATCCATAGTAATAGTTGGCACATAATATCCCGTATTATTCGTGGGAGCTGTAAACCCGAACGTATTGCTCCTATTCGTGTTATAAGCAACCAACGCCAAATATGCACTGTGGCTTCCCGCAACTGAGGCAGCCGACTGGAGTTTTTGATTCCACCTAAAAAAATAATCATAGTCGGTTGTTGCATCAATACCTTGTGAAGCCGATGAGGTTGTTTGGATACCGCGAAACATTATCTGATTACCTAACTTGCTTGCCGTGTTGGAAGTTACCTGATATGTATCCGGCAACGGTGTCGGCGATGCTACATCTGTATTTCCAACCCAACCGGTGGTCCACCCCCCGCTTGCGCCGGTAGTGTTTAATTTTGCGCCATCCTCATAGCTGAACGGCTCGGATAAAATAAGCGTTCCAATAGGCTTTTCCTTGACTGTAACCGCAAAGGTCTTTGTATCGCTTGCACTACCCTTAGTTATTGTAGCAGTTAAGGTAACGGAAGCATCTCCATTAAGGCAACTTGGCCTTGTAACAGATCCTGCATTTGAAATAGCCAAAGTATTCGAAGATGACCAAGATATAGTTGTCCCGTTTGAGCCGCTTGTTGGCAAAGTAAGGTTTTGTGTTACACTGCTTGAACTATCGCCGCTTGCGTAGCTAATGTCAAGGGTAGACTTGTCAGTAGCTACATCACTTGAATATTGTAATGCATCAAGCTGTGCGGTAAAGGTATCCTTTGCTATACCGTCCATAAGTGTTGCCACTTGTGTGCGCGCGGCCGATATATCTGATGTTGTTTTTGTTGATATAGCATTATTTACGGCTGTTTCAACCGGTTCAATATCTGATTTTAAGAATTTTTCAATTTTAAATCCCTTGAACTTAGCACCGCCGTTAACGCCGTATGAGGTACCATAAAATCGTACAGCTTGCATAGTATAAACATTCGGATCTTGGCTGGTTGTAGTTGTAACCTGCCAATTTCCAGGTTGTGTCGAACCTGAAGGATAAGCCATTACAAAGCCGGCAAAATTATATTTTCCCGTTACTACTCTTGAACTTAAACGACTAACAACTGTATAAAAAGTGTTATTGTTAAATGTTATACCCGTATTTCTAGCATATGTACCGTTAGGAAGGACAGAATATGGCACCCATTTCCCTACATTTCCCGAAGCACCATCTATTGCCATTAAGCCAAATGATGTACTTTCATTATACTGATGCTTAATTCTAATCTCTGCACGATTACTTCCACTCGGAGTAGTTGCATTAAGAGATTGATCCCATTTTATAAAAAAATCATAATCCCCGCCTGTATTAAAAGTATTGCCAAACCTATACATACTGAAATTTTGCCCACCACAAGATGCTATTCCGCCATTTACGACATAATCATCAGTAAGGGTGTTATTACTTGTATTCGCTACCCAACCACCCGTCCAAGGCGAGCTTGCTACTGTTGTATTTAACTTTGTACCGTCTGAATAACTAAATGAGTCAGACCATAAAACCGTGCCGGCAGCCGAAGCGGGAATTGCTAATACCCCTAGTAAGATTCCAAAAATAAGCAAAACAGATAACCCTTTAAAACCCTTCATTTTTTTTACCTCCCATTACAATATTATTTAGTGGCATTGTTGAAAACTAAATCAACATACCCTTGGTATTTAAATTATACACCATCTTAAAAATGAAATAAACTCAATATTTTTTACAATAAGTAGGTTAAATTATCTTATTTAATTTTAATAGCTCTTTTTACCATAAAAATTCTTTTTTATTTGGGTGTTTCTGAAAACTCCTATATTATCTACAATTTGTACAAAATAAATATAGCAGCAAGGTAAACTTGCTGCTTTTTCTTGCATTATAGCACCTTCAGAAAGCGGATTTTCAGGGCATGAATTTAATATTTACTTTTATGTTTATTTAAGCAATCCATTCATGACTTTCGTTATAAAAATACTTAAGAAATCGTCCCTAATCCACCGCGAATTCAAATTTCTGTTTTGCTATACAAAAACATCCGGAATAAGGATGCACCTTCCGGCGATATATGGAATAACCTAAAAAACAGGGGTTACTGCCGTAAAGGCGAAATATGTTATGCTAACGCCTAATGATGTTGCTCTTTTTTCAGAATTACTTTAACAATTCCGAGGGATTTATGCCAACGCTCCTTTTAAAAAGCCTACTGAAATAAAACACATCGCTAAAACCGCATTTATACGCAGCCTCGCTCACATTGAATCCTCCCGTCGAAAGTAGATCAGCCGCTTTATTGATTCTTATTCTGTTGATATACTGTTTCACAGTGAGCCCCGTTGCATGATGAAACTTCGATCCGAAATACACATGATTTAAACCCGCCCTGTGCGCAAGTATCTTTAGGTCAATTTGTCTGAAATAATTATGCATGATATAATCTTTTGCCTTCTCAATTCGTTTATCCTGAGATGTAACACCGCTTTCGCTATTCAGCTGAATAAGCCTACTCATCAGCATTAAAAAACATCCCGTGGAGTACATTTTATAACTTTGCTTTTTTTCAAGCCAAACCCGGTTAAACTCGGCGCATAGATGTAAAAATTCCTCGTCATCTCCGATATGAAATACTTTCTGTAATGGCGCAAAGTTCCCTTTCACGGTAAAATTAAACGCATAACAGCTCATGGGATTACCTACTGAAGTTGAAGCAGCCCTATAACTCCCGGCGGGAATAAAAATCGCATCACCTTGATTCATGAAATATGTCTTTTCGTTGATACTATAAACAGCCTCACCTTTATGGACATATGTAAAGTCATAAAAGGTTATTTGCTGTTTTGGAAGCATCCATTCAGGCCAGCATTCCCGATATACATAATACTCTATGACCGGATTAAGCCATTCTTCGGAAAATTCCATACTTATTTACTTCCCCCTTTAATTTATACATAAGTTCTTTATTTTATACATAGATTATAGCATATTTTTTTAGTAAAATAAATACATAAAACAAAGAAAGAGTTGATTATTATGAAATTTGAACTGGACACCAAAACATTTTGGAAAGAAAATGAGGTTTGTTTTAAACCATTCTCTACAGATAAGCCCCGCGTGCCGGTCAGCTTGCCGATTGATGACCATTTCCTGATCGAAGAAATGGGCATAACGTCAACCTTGAAATATTACAAAGATAAAGCCTATCAATTGGAGCTTAACAAACAATGTAACGACAAACTTGAAACTGTAATCGGCAAACGATTTTACTCCGAAAGGGATGAAATCAGTTCAAAGCTTAACCGTTTTGAAGTAATCATGGGTGCCAAGTGGGAGCTTACAGAAGGCGGCACCCCCTGGCTTGAATCGTGTGTTGAAGATGTAGAAGATTTAAAAAAGTTGATTAAAGAAGCTGAAAAAATTGATATGAAAAACGCAGCTTTTCCCGAAGACTGGCTTGAGAAAAAAGAGCAATTTGAGAAGGAAACGGGAAAGCCTGTGCGTTTGGGTGGAAACTTCTCCAGAGGCCCCGCGACCATGGCAACAAGCATTATCGGTACAACCAACACCTGCATGTTTATAATGGACTATCCGGATGAAATGAAGGCTTTTTTTGAACTATTGTCGGCAAAGCTGATCGAGTACCATGAGGCTATTATGGCTGCAACCGGCAATATAACGATAAATGGGTATTCGTTAACGGATGACAATTGCTATCTATTCTCTCCGAAGCAATACGAGGAATTTTGCGCCCCGGTTTTAAAAAAGCTTTTTGACCGGTTCGCACCGGCTCCCGAACATAAGCGGTTTCAACACTCGGATAGCGATATGGGTCATTTGATGGGCATTTTACATGATTTAGGTGTAAACGCCGTTAATTTAGGCCCAAATCTTCATCCTCTTAGTATTAGAAAGGCAATACATAAAGCTGTTATACACGGGCAAATGCCTCCGTTCACCCTGCGCAACGGAACACATGACGAAATTATAGAAATTGTAAAACGCGATATTGATGCTATTGCAGGAGATGGAGGACTTATTGCATGTACCGCCGGAAGCGTCTCTGCTGGTACACCCTTGGAAAACATAAAGCTATTTATGTGGGCAGTAAATGAGTTTGGACGATATTAAACAGATATGATAAAAATTATCTTGGCATAGCCTGTAATATTGATTACGCAACAAACAATTCACCCCCGCCGAATTACAGGGGTGAATTGTTTATATTGTGTTTCTCCGTATACTACTTCATCGTCGTCTCGAATCAGTATGGGGGCTACCGTGATGTCGTGTACATTCGCCGATGTTACATCAACGGTATGAACGAACCCGCTTCCTGCATCAACCCCAATGTGGCATTTCATTCCAAACCGCCATTCGTTTCCCTTTTTCGTCTAAAGTTAATGCCCATAAACTTACGCATTTGTCATAGATGGCATCTTCAAGCCCTTCGTCCGATAGGTTGAACCACGTGCTATACGCTTATGTATACAGCACCTAATTTTAATACAATTTAGCAGTATTTTACTTATAATTATACTAAGTTTCCGTCGTAATATTTAGTGTAACAAAGCTAAATTTAGCATTGCGCCACGCTCAGTATCGTTTTAATCCTGAGTTTCATTCAAACTACCCTTTAATTGAATTGATTTCCTGAAATAATATTCCTTTGGAGAATATCCTGTATATTTCTTAAACACCTTATAAAAATACTTACTGTCATTATATCCAACCTTTTGGCTCAGCTCATAAATTTTTTCCTTTCCACTCATAAGCATTTCAATTGCCATATCAACTCTTTTTTTGACTATATAATCGGTAAGTGTTTCTCCTGTATGGTTCTTAAAAAATCTACTAAAATATGTTGGGCTCAGATGCACTTCAGCGGCAATATCATTTAATGCAATGTCATTCATGTAATTTCTATCAATATACTCCTTTGCCCTTTCTATGATCAATGATGAAATATCTTCTGCATCGTGTAAATCTATGTATCTTTCAGAAATCGCTTCTTCCTGCTCTGCAATACAAATTTTCGCGATATTATATATCGCTTTTAAAGCATCGGTTATTTCAGTGTAAACTGAAATCTGTTTGATTATTATTTCAAAATCAATTAACTGAAAAATATATTTCGTTATTATGTTAAAATGATTTTCCAATTCCGTTTTAAACGTATCATTGCTTGTCTCATTCTTTGATATAGTCATAACTACGAGGTTTGTGTCGTTATTCATAACATAAAAAGTTTCAAAAAACTCGTTCTTATCAAGCAGCAGGTTTTTAATTGTGTTATCAAATCTTTCTTTATTATAATGCCATTTGTTCAGTAAATATTCATCAATCCTTATAAGTTCAAATACTATAATTCCATAGCAGTCCTTTCTATTAAACACATGGAGGTTATAGCTTATCAGCTTGTTTTCCAACTCATCCTCGGCGATTATACCGGTCGCAACATCTAAAAAAAAACGTTCAGCGATTACCGTCTGCATGATCTCATACTGTTTTATGTCTTCTGCTTGCTTTATTTCCATACTGTGCTGTTCATCAATTATTCCGCTTACCTTATCGAGAAGTTTTGAAATATCGTCCATTCTTACAGGCTTAAGTAAATACTCCACCGCATCATATTCAATTGCCTTTTTAGCATATTCAAATATTTTATAACCGCTCATAATAATAATCTTTGTCTTCAGATTGTTTTCATGAACATATTTTGCTACCTCAAGGCCGTCGACTTTATTCATCTTAATATCGGTTATAATAATGTCTACCTTGTTATTTTGCAAATATTCAATTACTTCACTGCCATCCTTAAAGGTCGATAAAACATTGTACCCCAGCCCAGAGACAAACTTCGCCAGCCCTTGTCTGCTTATATATTCATCATCAGCTACAACCACGTTATACAAGAAACCACTTCCCTTCTTCATATATCGTATCATATAAACAGAAAATTTTCAACAGAATAAGTAAAGAATGTTATTTCCGTCATTATATGATTATTCTTGAAATTCTGCGATAATTCAAACAGGGAACGCAACGCATACGTCCCCCATTTTCGAATCACTTCAAGATACTACTGAATAATATTTATTAATCGTATAATGACGGAGGCAGCTTGTGCTCTCGTTGTTCCCTGTTTTGGCAAGAACCTGTTATCAGGCATTCCTTTAATTAATCCTATAGCTTTAGCCTCCTGCACTGAAACGCGCGCCCAATCGCTTATTTCACTATTATCAGCAAACTGTTCATCGTTATCTTTATTGCTAATGCTTCCTTTTTTGATATTGTAAGCCTTAACAATCATTTTCACCATCTGCTCCCGTGATATAACGTCGTTGGGACTGAACTCTTCGCCGTCCCCTTCAACTATATTGTTATTTAACGCTGTCTGGACAACGCCGGCATACCAGTCGCCGTCACTGACGTCAGAAAAAATCCCATTATACGCTGTGTCTTCCAATCCGAGCGCCCGAACAGTCAGCGCCAAAAACTCCGCTCTTGTTATATTTCTTTCCGGCTCAACGGTACTTGCGGCAGTTCCTTTGAGAATACCTTTTTGATACAACTGCATAATGTCGTTTTTTGCCCAGTATTCATCACCGACATCGGCAAAAATATTATCGGACGGCTCTTGCGGCGTCGAGGTTGGCGCAACTACTGCAGAAACCCCGGTATCTATTTTAATTGAGCCTCCGCCTGAGCCTCCAGATCTTCTTGACCCGCTATAATAAGCGCTGCTTCTTATAGGGTGACCCGCAAGCCCACTTGCAGTTACCGGAGTAACCTCAAATACGACAGCATTGCCGGAGCTTCCTCCAAATTCCTTAGAACCTGAGCTTACAAGCTCTCCGTCTACATACCATTTGAAAATTGAATTACCCTCCGCTTCATTTTCGGGAGCTTTATAAATATAAGCTCCTTCCAAAGCTCCTTGATTTGAAATTATACTCACACCGGAAGCCACGGGTAATTCATCCTCCGTGGGATCCTCTCTTTTTACCGTTACCATAAATGGTTTGCCGGTTATTATACCCTTATAGCTTATTTTTGCCAGCAATGTGATCTGAGAGTCTGTACGGGTCAGCCACGCAGGCCTTTTTACAACCCCAGCAGCGCTTATAATGTCTGTATTGCTTGAGCTCCAAACAATATTTATTCCATCTGACACTTGACTGGGCAAGCTTATATCACTTGCAACGGAGCTTATATCTCCTATACTTAACGCTTCGCGCGCCTTGAAGAGTATATCCTGTACGTCCTTCTCCTTGTTGTCCGACAGATTAGTCACAGTTACCGTAAATTGCTTCGGCTTTTTTGACGAGCCCTTTGAGACAACCGCTGTTAATACAGCATTTTTAGAGCCGTCCATATACAACGGCTTTATAACCTCTCCGGCATTGCTCACTATGGCGGAATCACTTGACCATTTAATTGTTGTTCCAAGCGTTCCCGATGCCGGTAGAGTAAGATTTTGTGTTACATTTGATAAATCACCCAAATCGAGCAGCTCACAATCAGCGTCTACAGCCTCTTGATCTGTTGGTGTAAATACCGTACAGTCGGCTGTCTTTAATCCATTTGATGAAGTAACCGTTATAACCGCGCTGCCTTCTCCATTCATTGTAACCAATCCGCTATCATCAATTGCGGCTACTTTGGTATCGCTTGATGTCCAGCTATAAGCCTTGTTAAGCGCATTATCAGGTTTGATGGCCGCGTTTAGCCGGACAGTCTGTCCCTTAAACAAGGGAACCTCCGCTTTATTCAAGACAATACCTTCAACAGGAATTCCTTTCAATACATCTATTGCTGGTAAAAACAAATTTGATTCTGTATTTGTTGTGGTATTTTCATAAAATAGTTTTATCCTAATCTGATTTCCCGCCATTCCTGATGGTATGTATAAAACATTATTTATCGCACCGGTTATCGCAACGGTATTTTTATCCCACCATTCTGATCGAATCAGGATAACGCTATCGCCGTTGCTGTTTTTTGGTGCTAAACTGAAGGTTACCATTTCACCCTCATATGCGCCGCCAGGATTAATTATCACAGCCTGTTCTACCTTGACGGTACATCTCTCTGTAAATCCTCCATCCTCAGTGGTTGCGGTTATTGTGGCAGTTCCAACCTTTTTGGGTGTTACCATGCCGTCGGAGGACACTGTTACAACATTTATATCGCTTGATTGCCAAATTATATTCTTATCCGCCGCGTTTTCCGGCAAAACGGTTGCGTTAAGCTGCCACGTATTGCCCGCGATGGTAATGCTATCTTTATCCAGCTTAATGCCTGTCACCAATTCGCCTTCAATAACCTTTATTTTACAGCTTGCCGTATAACCGCCATCTTCTGTCACCGTCGTTATTTGTGTTTCGCCCGCACTTATAGGTGTTATATTTCCGTCGTTGTCCACTACGGCAATGCGAGTATCTGCCGAGCTCCAAGCTACGGTTGTATTGGTAGAGTCCGGCGGTTGTATGGATGCGTTGAGCCTTACCGGCTTTCCTATTGAAGCAAGCAGCGATGATTTATCTAACGTTACTCCGGTAACATGCACTAAAAAATTGCTGTCAACCGTAACCTGACATATAGCACTGTGTATTGTCCCCTCGTCATCTGTAACCAATGCTGTAATATTAACGATCCCGTCCTTTAAGCCCTTAACCAAACCATTTGAGTCAACTGTGGCTATTGAGGAGTCGGCCGACGCCCATTCGGTTTTTACATATGTAGCATTAGAAGGCTGAACTATAAACGACAACTGGGCAACGCCATTGGGCCTCATTAAAACGCTTTGTTTATTCAGAATCACCGAACTTACAGGAACGCTTGTGTATTGTATGGTTTTTAGCTGTGCGGCAAAGGTATCCTTTGCTATACCATCTATAAGCGTAGCAACAATAGTGCGCGCATTTTGCAAATCCGTCCAGGTTTTCGTTGATATAGCAGTATTTACTGCTGCTTCAATCGGGTCAAGCTGTGCCTTTGTGTATTTTTCAACCGTTAAACCCTTGAAGTTAACTGAACCGTTTGTATCATAGGTTATGCCCAACAATCCAATCGCTTGAAATTGCCAATTATTTATACCGTTTGCCGAATAGGTCTGCGTCATCCAATCTCCCGGCTGCGTGGTGCCTGCTTGATATGCCATCATCTTGCCGGTAGCAGCATATGTGCCATTTACATTGCGTGAGCTTAGACGGCCAACCATTGTGTATGACGTATTGTTATTTAAAATTATATTTGAGTTCCCACCATTGTTATCACCGCCTTGTAGTGTAAAAAATGGTATGTATTGCCCTTGGCTTGAACTGCTTAATGATTTTATCCCAAAATTGCAATTTTGATTTGTATCGTAGGCAACCAGCCTTAAATCTGCTCTAATAGACGGACTGATCTTTGAGCTGTTAAGGCTTTGATCCCATCTGAAAAAATAATCATACTCGTCGTTTATTGAAATGGACGAGGTGCCTCTGTACATTGCCTTGTCATTAAGATTTACCTGACCTGACGGATGTACTATATAATCGTCCGGCAGTGGGGTCGGGGATGCAACCTTTGTATTTGCAACCCAGCCGGTTGTCCAATTGCCGCTTGCCGTTGTGGAATTTAATTTTGTATTGACCGCATAACCGAACGGCTCGGTCAATATCACCGTACCAACATTTGCGATTGCTATATTGGGTATCAGCGCTATCAATAGTGATAGTACGACAGTAAAAAGCTCATTTCTTTTCATTATACCAACGATCCTTTCAATATAGTCTATTTCAGCCAGATTACTTATATAAAATCAAATCCTGCAGACCATCGTATTGTGCTTTATATACAACCGCAGTCCCCACAATAATATCTCCTATTCCAGCTTTTTTCACCTTATTTTCAGATGCTTGGTATTTATAAAAATCCTTCGTAGGTATTTTAAATATCCTTTTCGTCTTGTTGCACTTTATACTGATATAGCTTGCGTTCTTAGCATTAATCGAACCATAACCAACCTCATTGTTGTCACCGATCGACCCCAATATATCCGGAGTGCTCAATAAAGATCCGGCTTTCGCATCCGCGTACGGCGAGCATATAAGTCTGACGGAGGTGATATACGCGCCGTTCTGATTCGCTTGTATCACATCTCCTTTTCTCAATTTGCTAACGTCGTTTTCCAAAGATTCCTTACTCTGTACTATTTGTGAAAAACTGGCGTTTTTATAAAAACCATAAATTTTATATACACTGCAGTCGTCCTTGTCTATAACCTTTGACACCCTGTCTATAAGTATCATTCTTTCAGTGTCTATCGCACCGCCGCCGGCTCCTCCAACATATAGGAGAACTACCTTCACCAGCCCAACATCATCCATACCGAACGTTTCAATATCATAAGTCTTATTATAGCCCAAGCTGTTAAAATATTTCTCTGCGTCTTTCTTAACAAAATAATCCTCCAGACTGTCGGTATCGCCCGGAACCCCGATAACGATAGTATCCTTATCAATTGCTGCCATCCCTTTGAAGGTATTTTCATACGGACGGTATATTATACTATAATTTCGGTTATCTGTAATCGTACTGTATGAAGATTTAATATAGCTTTGATATTTATCAGTATCATTCGTATCCTTCGTGCTTATCACCGTGATTTCCCCATCCGGATTAAGCTCTATTATTACAGGCTGCCTTATAGTATCCCCCGCGTCGTCCTGAAGCTGAGCGACAGAATTTTCGCTGGTGCTTTCTTGTCCGTTAAACTTCACCTTATCGGCAATATCGCAAACAACCGCTTTTCCTTCTAAATTAATCAATTGCAGCTGTCCGGTAGAAAACAACCCGCTTTTATTAACTCCTGCCTTATATAAATAGGCATAATTTATTGAGGCGGTCGATATCTCAAACGCTATGATCTGTTTATTCAAATTGAAATAAAAGTCTCCTGTATCGTTCAGCTTAATGCTGCCGGTGAAATCCGTCGCAACCTCGTATGTATCGCTATCAATGGTAACGTTGTATACGCCGTCCTGCTCCTTTGATCCGACCGCTTTAATAATACCGTTTCGTTTAGCGTCCTTTCCGATAATGATATTGATATATGTACCATCTTTACTCTGTTCAATATTAATAACATTCTCGGGCGTAACGTCCTTTAATTCCACAGGTTTACCGCCCTTATGAATGTAATAATCCACAGTTATACCATCAGGCTCCAAATTAATCTGAGGCCCGTCGTATTTGGTTAAAATGATATTCCCTGCTGCATCCACCGCATCAACAACGTATGACTTATAATCTGATATGATTAACAAATCATACCTGTCATCATCATCCGTATCAAAAAGAATGATTTTACCGCATGCGTCACTAACGCAGCTATCTGTTATATCAGCTTCGGCAAGCGGTTTACCGTTATAAATATAAACCGCGTATTGAAACACCTTCACATCCGTAATCTTAGTATCCTTATCTGTATATTCTATTTTGGCATTGGCTGTTCTTGTATTTTTAACAGATACTAGATCATCTGTGCTTAACTCGATATATTTATCCTTATCATCCTTCATAACTAGCAGTATGGTGCTTTCAACGTCATCCTCCCTCACATAAAACGACACATAATGTCCAATCATGCCGGCAGCTTCCGTATTGCCGGTCTTATAGGTATAGCCGCCAATCTGCACCTCATCCTGCTTCAGGCTGACTGTTCCCGGATAAAGACTTATGGATTTATTTGCGTTTACGATACCGCTGCGTCTGTATATATGCAGTTTTTTGTTTAAGATATTACACCCTTTTACAACCGAATATTCTCCTCCGGAGCTGCTGTATGTATTTTGCTCATACATATCCACTTCCAGAGAATTATAAACCAATTTTGCAATATCTCCGCATGTCGTCTCAGTGCCTATGGTTAAGCTAATCCCCTTTGTCAGCTTTTTTTCAGATGCGACAGCGATATATCCCATAGGATACCCGCCCATACTTTCAGCATACCTATCGTAGCCTAGTATGCTGACCAGTATCTTAACCGCCTGCTCATAAGTTAACGAATCATCCGGCATAAAATTGCCGTCTTCATTACCATTGATTATTCCTAAAGAGGATGCAAAAAAAATGTATGGCGAAGCCCAGTAATCCGCTTCAATATCCTGAAACTGGTGCGATATGTCAATTGCCTGCACTTGCTCATCGGGTAAAAGCAGCCTTGTCACTACTTCGACCATTTGCGCCCTTGTTATGAGATCATCAGTCTTATATTCATTGTTTTCATCCATTTTAATAATACCTAATGCCGCCAGCACAGTAACAGGCTTTTCAGAGTCTGTTGATTTACCGTCATTATCAGAAGCTTTTGCCATGCCGTTGCTTAAAACAAATAACAAAATCAAAAACATGGCTGCCGCACGGGTTATTCTCTTATTTCGCATTTAATACTTCTCCTTATCAGCACAATATGGAAAACAAATATATTCTGTCAATGAATGCTTATTTTTTCTTCCTCAAAATCCAGTCGTTGATTTGCCTTTGCAATTCATCCACAATCTTCTCTGAGCCGGCCTTCTTCATTTTAGCGACAAACTCATTATACATTTTTTCGGTATCATTGCCTATTCCGCCGGATAAAAGCGGAACAAAATATTCTTTCAGAATAGCGTCACACTGGCTGACCTCGTTGGTTACATTTGTCAAATCATATTGAAAGCCCAGTATCGGCGATTTATCAGCCTTGCCGTTCACCTCATTTTTAATGTAATTATTATACCCCTCCGGATCATATTGAGTTTCATACGCGTTAAAGGTGTTTCCGACAGCCCACTTTGGAATTGCATAAGGAGCTTTGGAAGTGTTTCTTATATCCGCTTTTGTTTCAATCGTATTTTCATTAACTTTTGTATAATGCTTGCCTTCAATACCGTAAACCAATGTGTTATATAGGGGCTTGCCCTTTTGAATGTTCATAAGCTCTATAAGCTTTATTGATTTTTCCGGATCCTTACACGTACGCGGGATAACGGTATTTGTCGCGCTGGCGCCGCTGCTTATGTAATAATTCTTTTCAAGCGGAACATACGCTAATGTGATTTTATCATTTTTTGCGCTCAGCTCTTCCGATGCATCCAGATAATTTGCCATCCATACCGAAAAATATTCTTGAGGATTGTTTGCCGAGGAATCCTTTGCCGTAAGCGTATCCTTCCTGATATAACCCTGGTCATACCAGTTTTTCATAATAAAAATAAATTCTTTAAGCTGCGGTATATCAACCAAATCATACACCTTGTAGCTTGTACCATATTTTTCAATATAAGCGTTGCTTATAATTATTTCATAACCCTTCAATTGTATAAACGCAGTCGCCCCCAGCCCCATTTTTAGTTTGTTATTTTCCTTGAGCGTTTTCATATAATCTTCTAAAATCGCATACTGCTCACTTGTTGTTGTGTCTGTGGCTGTAAAGGAATTATGGATTTTTTGGCGATCCATAAATTGATCCGCGACTTCCTTCTGCGAGGCAAGAGAAATGCGAAAATCAGTCATCATCTGATAATTAGGGACACAGTATATCTTTCCGCCCACCCTTGCTTTATCAAACAGCCAATCCGGCAATTCAGCAGCAATACCCGGAGCTTGCTGATTGATAAGATCATCCAGCTCTAAATACATACCGCTTTTTGCTTCTAAAACGAAATTCTGCATCCAGCCGTTCCATGCAATATCAACCTGCTCTCCGGCACTTGCCATCATTTTCCATTTTTCTACATAATTGGAGATCGGAATCATTTCAAAATCAGCCTTAACATTAGGTAAATAGTCTTTTAGCTGCTGATTAAACTCAGCCCATACATCATCGGCGTCAACCTGCTTGTCACCCGGCAGCACCCACTTGAGCTCAATCGGCTGGTTTTGTTTTGCGGTCTCATCCGTTTTATTTGAACACCCAAGCCCCAAGGCTATGAACAAACTAGCAATTACAGCTATACAAATACCGCGTTTTACCTTATGTACCATATTATCACACCAAACCTTTCATTATAATTAATTCTATCCTTTAACCGCTCCTATAGTCAGTCCTTTCGCAAAATATTTTTGAAAAAACGGAAAGACTACCATCATAGGACCCGCAGCTAAAACCGCCATTGCAAATCTCATGCTTTCGGTTGGTCTTTCAATGACATTTGCGTTTGACATGATAGAAGACTTTTTTGTCATCTGGAATAAAAAATCCGCGTCCATAAGTATTTTTTGCAATAAATATTGCAGTGTATACAGTTTTTTGTCCCTGATATAAAGTAAACAGGTATACCAGTCATTCCATTTAGCAAGCATTACCATAAGCCCTATTGTCGCTAAAACCGGCTTTGACAAGGGTAATATGATGCCTGCAAATATTCTATACTCGTTTGCCCCGTCAATTTTCGCTGATTCAACCAGCGCCGCCGGCAATCCCTTAAAAAATGTCCTGAAAATTATAATGTTAAAGCCATTGGCTAAAGATGGCAAAATATATACAAGTATATTGTTCTGCAGCTTTAAATATTGTGTTATTAAAATATAGGACGGAATCAGTCCGCCGCTGAATAGCATTGTGAAAACTACATAAAATGTTAACTGATTTTTGAATATGCAATTGTCTCTTGACATTGGATACGCGACCGCAGACATTACTAAAAGAGACAGGATTGTGCCCGTTACGCTTATGAAAAAGGTTATCCAATAGGCATCCATAATCTGATTCGGATTGCTAAAAACAGCTTTGTATGCAGTCAGATCAATCACTCTGGGTATGATTGAGTAGCCATAGCTCATCAAATCCGCCTCTTTTGATAATGATGCGGAAATAATCCATAATAAAGGAATAATAAACACAAGTGACATTGCGGTTAAACAGATATTCAATATGATTCTACCAATACCAGACCTAGTCATGAACATTCAACATCTCCTTAAAACATTGCGCTCTCCGGCTCTATTTTTTTAACTATATAATTTGTCACGACTACCATAAAAAACCCAACTACAGACTGGAACAAACCAACAGCCGCGGTTTGTCCGATAGACCCCGTTTGCAATCCTCGGAATACATATGTATCAATAATGTCAGTCGTGGGATACAGCACCCCAACATCTCTTGATATTTGATAAAATAACCCAAAATCACCCCTGAGAATATTTCCCAAAGACAAAATCGTTAATATCACCATTACATTTTTTATACTTGGTATTGAGATACTAATGGTCTGCTGCCATTTTGAAGCCCCGTCAATTGTAGCGGCTTCATATATATCGGGGCTTACGCCCATCAGCGCGGCATAATACACAACGCTGCCCATCCCAATAGTTTTCCATATGTTAACAACAGAAAGAATGCAAGGCCAAAACTTGGGTTCCAAATACCATTGAGCAGCTCCGCCGCCGAATGTTGTAGTAATCTGATTTAATACGCCTCTATCGGGTTGCAGCAGGATATATGTAATATATCCCACGATAACCCACGACATAAAATTTGGCAGGAGCACCGTGGTTTGATAATACTTCAACGCCGCCTTATTTTTAATTTCAAAAAGCATCAGTGCCAGACCGACCGAGGTTATCAAACCCAGAATAATAAATAAAAATCCATAGCCTGCCGTGTTTCTTGTTATTCTCCATACATCCTGTGAAGTGAAAAAGAACTCAAAATTCTTCAGACCATTCCACGGGCTCGCAAAAATGCCCAAATCAAAATGATACTCCTTAAATGCCACCACAGCGCCAAACATAGGCAAATACGCAAAAATCAAAAAGAATAATATGGCAGGCAGCGCCAATAAAAGAAACTCAATATTGTCTGCTATTATATATTTTTTGAAAAAACTATGCGGCACTTTTTTTTCGTTTGGCAATACTGTTTTCTCATATTTCACAGCCAAATCCGCTCACCCTCTCTACATATATATTCTACCACACCTATGCGAAAAATGATACTCAATAATATTTACATTAAGAATATTGAATTATTGAATGTTCAAACAAACGGTCAGTTATTTTGACATTAGTCACCTTTTTTGTTGTCTGAATATTCCCTGTAATTTGCAATAAATTCCATCGGCACATTCTCAAAATCAGGAATATTATCAAATACAATGCTTTCTTTTTTCAGCTTATAGTTGCCGTTTTTCATATCCGCAAAACCCGGATCATCCTCAAAATAATTATTCCCCTCAAAATGATAAACCGTATCCGCTCCTCTCAAAAAATGTCCATCGCCAACATGTATGTTATTGACGATCTCATGCGCGCAAAACGGTATCTCCTTTGCTTTCAGGTATGTCCTTAAAATCGGGTACCTTTCATCCCATTTTTTTGCCGTTTCACTGTCGAAGGGCGCAAACGGGTCATAGGAAAAATCCTCGCCGTACATTGTATGGTGGTAAAAGCAGCTTTGATTAATATATATATTATTTTTCGCAATTATATAATGGCTGTTAACGTTAATAAAAGTCCCCTCATTTGTATTGCTATTCGCGAAAATATTTCCATATAAAAGCGTAGCAGGGTGTCCGTCAAAATAAACGTCATATGTTTCCGAACGGATTTTACCAAACATATAATGCTGATTAGAACCATTTCCATGAAAGTAATTGTATTTCAAAGCACATCCAACCGAATTCATGGAAAAATAGTAATGCCCGATATATATGGCTCCATTGTCGTAGCTGTCGGTGCAGGCGTTAAAAATCTCATTATATTCAATTGTATGTTCATTTCCGTGAAGCTCAATTGCCTGCTGGGGGCAATTATAAATTTTGCAAAACGACACTGTATTTCCAATGCCAAAAATTCTGACTCCCGGCCGGTATGTCTTGTCTATTCTGTTAAAATCGTGTATATCACAGTCAATGACCTTGCAGTTGCCTGGAAACAAATTATATCTGTCGCCTCCATCAAGGATAATACCGCCGCAGCCTGTGTTATATAATGTGTACTGAATAAATAAAAATTCGGCATAAATAGTGACATTTTCGCAAATTTATGATATAATAAGTGCATAGGAAATAACGGTTTTGCCTAAAAAAGCTTGCACTTTGGAGTGATTATAATGT
>Ga0209373_10002131_pt1 | contig 20610 bp, 24 predicted proteins | sample Higcelweek5metaG_FD_187173 | JGI IMG/M metagenome (GOLD analysis project Ga0209373, IMG submission 187173) | Freshwater pond sediment microbial communities from the University of Edinburgh, under environmental carbon perturbations - High... | ecosystem: Environmental > Aquatic > Freshwater >... | reverse complement strand
TCGAAGGTGAACGTATTTACATCTCGGCCAAGAACAGACTTCACACTGATGAACTTAAAAAATCTTTGGTAGATGCAGCCCAACTACCTTCGGTACAGCCCGGCGATGTGGTTGTAAACAATATCCGCCATTATGAAGCGCTTCAAAAAGCATTGGCCTCCATTCGCAGGGTGAAAGATGGTCTTGAAAGCGGAATTTCGGGCGATTTCCTTTCGCAGGACATCAGGGAATGTATGCATTTCCTGGGCGAAATAACAGGACAAATCTCGAACGATGAGATATTGGGGAATATTTTCGGAAAATTTTGTATCGGAAAGTAACTAATAATAACAAACAAATAATAAACTATTATAAACCGTTGTAAATATCAAATTTACAACGGTTTTTGTTTTGAAAAATTATTTGTTATCTTATGTTTAGTATCGGTTTATTTATATTATATTTGTACCATTATTGTACCAGTGGTACAAATCAGCTCAATTTGTACCACTACAATAGACAGAAAGTGCATATATACTACATAGCGCTACATACTGCAACATAAAAGTGGGCGAAATTACCGATATGTCGACGGCCAAACAGAAAATAAGAAAGATATGTGAGCAGTGCGGAAAGCCCTTTGAAGCTGACAGAATATCGACAAAATACTGTTCCCACGAATGTAACAGAACAGCATACAAAGCCAATCGGCGTAAAGTGGCTGTAAAACTATCTGAAGAGCTAAGTGCAAAGAAGTCCAATAAGGCACTAAGAACAAAGGTTGAACAGCGGGCTTATCTGGGAATAACAGAGGCTGCAAAACTACTCGGGGTTAGTAGATGGTCCGTTTACAGATATGTTTCTTCGGGTATGTTACCAGCAACAAGAATAACAAAGCGAACGACCCGGATAAAGAAAGTAGAGCTGGAAACATTTATTGATAATGCTTCCCGGTATGAGATGCTAAAGCAAGATCAGGAGCAAAAACCAATTGCGGACTGGTACACGTTGGAAGAAATAACTCTAAAATACGGGATTAAATACCGGCAAGTTAGAAAGATTATCACGTTGGAGGGAATACCTGAGAGGAAAAACGGTCGATTTACGCTGGTTGCTCAGAAACCCATTGATACTTATTTCAAAAAGCGGGGATTTAAAGAAGCATTGCAGAGCCTCACTGAGTGGATGAGCATATCCGGGATAATGACAGAGTACAACATGAGTGAAACAGCAGTGTACAGTTTCATTTCTGCTTATAAGATTCCCAAGAAGCAACTAAACGGTAAAAGATATTATTCAAAATTACATATCGACGATCTCAAAAAGCAAAAGCCATGAGAAAGAAAGCTAAAGGAGTAAAAGTAACGTTGCGGTTCAGGATACTGGAATCAGGAAAGCAAACTTTGTATCTCGATTTTTATCCGGCTGTTACTGATCCAGCAACCGGTAAACCTACCAGGCGTGAATATCTGGGTATATATGTTTTTCCATTAAAAAAACGTAATGGAGGACTTCAGGTTAATAGCGACGGTTCTAACAAATATAATCCGAATGACAATGAAACTATCCGATTGGCCGAGATAATTCGAAATAACCGCCAGAACGAGCTTGACAAAGCCGAAATATACACTGAGAATGAAGCGGAAATGCTGAAAGCTAAAGAACGTAGCAAAGGTGATTTTATGGCCTATTTCAAGCAAATTGCCGTTGAGAAAAACGCCACAAATCAGGACAATTGGACATCTGCCCTACTTCACCTCAAAGCATACTTACAGAAAACAGACAAAAGCGACACAATTCGGTTTTGCGACATTACCTTACAATGGTGCGAAGGGTTTAAAAACTACCTGCTGACAACAACATCCAACCGCAGCAGAATAAAAACTGACGAAAAAACAACATCCCCGGAATCACAAAATACGATAACAGGAAACAAGACAGAAACAAAGTTGGCCAACAATACCGCGGCGGCATACTTTGTAAAGTTTAAGATTGCCCTGAAAACAGCTTATCGATACGGATACTTGCCCAAAGATATAAACGCCGATCTGAAGAGCATTAAAGAAGAGGAAACTCACAGGGGGTTTCTTACTCTTGATGAACTAAGGAATCTTGTAAATACATCTTGTACCGATGATGTTCTCAAAAGGGCAGCTCTATTTTCATCACTTACCGGGCTAAGGCACTCTGATATTCTAAAAATGAAGTGGAGTGAACTAACTGAGAATAATGGGCTATATACTCTTAAATACACCATACAAAAAACTAACAAATATGAGGAGCTACCAATATCCGAACAGGCTTTACAACTTTGTGGTGAACGAAAGGCGTCAAACACACTTGTATTTGCTGGATTGAAGTATTCGGCTTATGCAAATAAGGCCCTGGCTCAATGGTTAGGTGCTGCCGGCATTACCCGAAACATAACTTTTCATTGTTTCCGGCATACTTTTGCCACGCTTCAGCTGGCCAGTGGTACCCAGATAACCACTATACAGAAAATGCTCGGACATAAGAAGCTTGAAACTACCATGGTATATGCTAAAACGTTGGAGGAAGCAAAGAGAGAGGCTTCTGAGAAAATAAAAATCTTATAATGAAGTTGGTTATGGAAATAGATTTTACAAAAACAGATAGATTAATTGAATTAATCGAGGATAGCTGCCTAATACTTAGTCCATTCAATTTCAGAGAGGCTTATGATTTAAAAAATAGCGACAATCATAAATTATCAGCTCTTTACAAAAGCCTTGTTGAAATAACACAATCAGATAAATCAGAAGAAGAAAAACAACTTGAGAGGATAAGACTTTATGCTAAATCATTTGGAAAAAGAGATGATTTAAATGCTGGAAAGGATTATTTAAAGTATGGATTTGATGAGGGCCTAATTTTACAGCGTATCACAAAATCATATTGGCAAATACAATCATTTGTAACATTTAATAATGACAATAATACTGAATTTTCAAATTTAGATTCTGACAAATTAATGTCTTTTATCAACAAAAAATACCCTAATGAACCGTATAAAAACATTATTGCTGAAATTATAATTAAGAATGAGCCTCGAAAAAATGACATAGAACGTGAATTTTGGAAAAACTGTGAGAATATTTCTGACATCAATGGCTTCTGCAATATTTATAGAGAAAGATGGAATGGCCATCTTCCGGAGATAGATATGAAGTATTATGATTTAAGCTCTCTTTTATTTGATGAAAGTAATGAATTAGGTGGATATATTAAAGAGTTAAGATTATGTGGTCTTCTGCAATCTGAAGAGGGTTTTATAGAAAGTAAATTGAGAAATATAGCCTTGGCAATAAACATGCTTTGCGAAAGTATTGTTGAGTTATTTAAAAAACTGAGAGCATCTGTGAATTCAACAGCTGAAACTAAAACAGAGAATAATGGATTTGATATAAAAACATACGATATTGATGTAAACAAAACAAATGAGTTATTTACGTTTCTAAAAGACGCTGGTGTCATTAATTGCGAATTACATGAATTTTTTAAATCAGTTGCTACTGCAAATTTCAGTAAGATATACAAAAAAAAGAAAATTTGTTTGGACTATATGATCTGCGCATTTACCAAATATGGAGGTATGAATGAAGAATGGTATTCATCCGCCGCGAATAGCATACAAAAGGATAAGAAACAATGTTCCGGCAATGGTTCAAAAACAACACCAGAATACAAAAAAAACGTGGACGCTATAATGAGAAATAAATTTGAAATTACAGAAAAAACCACTAACAAACATAGATAAAATATCCTTAGCCACAGACGAACCACAGTCACCACAGTCGCATTAAAAAATAGCGAGCTAATATACAACATATTAGCTCGCTATTTTTTTTTCTATTATATTGATATTTACCACAGACAGACCACAGCAAACTAGCCATAACTTTGTATCACAACGTTGAATAAAACGAGGTTGGCCGCCTCAATGTCAAATTCAAAAAACGATACAAAATGGAATTCATTCTAACAACAAACGAAGAACTTTCTAAAGTAGTAACTGAGGCCGTTAATAGGGCGGTAGAGATTGCTTTAAGTAACCAAAAAGAGCCAAAAGAAGATTTAGACAAATGGATGAATCTTCCTGAACTCATGGAGTACCTACCTGATCATCCTGCAGCCGCAACAATCTATTCGTGGGTAAGTTCTCGGAAAATTCCTCATCACAAAGGTGCAAAAGCATTACGGTTTCTTAAATCTGAAATCGACCAGTGGCTTGCATCCGGGAAACGGAAAAGTGAAAGCGAGTTACAGACTGAAGCCGAACAATATCGCTTAAGGAAAGGAGGAGTAAGTCGTCATGATTGAAAACACACAAATAAGTTTCGCAGATAATCCAATCCGGCAAAGGATTTACGAATTGTTATTGGCTGGTGGACAATACTCGGTTGTACAACTTTCCTCTTTATTAAGAATACCGGATCCACGTTCACATATCCGATTTATAAGGAATGCCGGTATTGTAATTTCAGATTACTGGGTTAAAACAGATTTTTCAAGATATAAAGTCTATTTCATTGCCAGTTCTGCTTATACAAACAATTAAAACTCATATCAAGATGGACTATTTTGACAAAAAGATTACTGATATTATTTCGGAATCAGATAATATCACATTGCTACTCAAAGGGCTTATCTGCCTAAATGGAAAGAAATTTCAGTCTGTAAAAATCGGCAATTACGGGACAGCCAATATACTGACTGTTGAAAAAACATTCAAAGGACCTGGTCACGATGGTTTTCATAATGGAAATGGACATGGTCTGTTATTTACAATCTACATAATTAAGGATGAGAAAGTTGGCATTTCAGCCTTCCTTAAAGCTGTGAGCTGTGCCCGGGGAATTGTATCATACCTAATCAATACCCGTAATAAACACTTCCCATTTGACATTAAACTTGTACTTGTTGGTAAAGAAATTGACAAAAGCGGCGCTTTTGCTTACTTGTCAGATATTTTTTGTTTTGATTCTAACTGGGGAACGCGCGCTGTAGTTGGAATTGATTTTTTTACCTATAACTATTCAATAGAAGGTTTGCGTTTCGTTCCGGAATGTGGATTCAAACTAAAAGATGAAGGGTTTTAATGATGAAAGGCTGGATCTCACTCCATAGAAAGATAATTGAAAATCCTTTGTATTTCTCAGAGCCATTTACTCGTATAATGGCATGGGTGGATATGCTTTTAATTGCTAATCACAAGGAGGGTTATTTTTACGTCCGGGGTAATAAAGTCACTGTTGAAAGAGGTCAAATTGGTATGAGTCAAGAGAGTTTTGCCAAAAGATGGAAGTGGTCCAGAGGTAAGGTATCAAGGTTCATTTTATCACTTGAAAACGATGGGCAAATAGTACAACAGAAAAACAATGTAACTACCTTAATTTCAATATGTAACTACAACCAATATCAAACAGACAGTACAACAGACAGTACCGCAAGCAATACAACAGACGGACAGCAGACAGTACAACAGACGAACACAAACAATAAGAATGAAAATTTAAATAATGTAAATACTGATAATAAAGGTAAGGAAAAATCGAAACGATTTATTACACCCACTATTGATGAAATTAAAAATTATTGTTTAGAGAGAAAAAATTCTGTGGATCCTGAAAAGTTTTTCAACTTTTATCAGAGTAAAGGTTGGCTCGTCGGAAAAAACAAGATGAAGGATTGGAAAGCATCAATGCACACTTGGGAAAAATCAGAAAAAACCGAGTTCAAACACCCGGCCGCTGCATACGTTCAGAAAAATTCAACTACAGTTTCACGATTTTAAACATAAACATTATGCAAAACAATATTGATCATAATGACCCTAATTTCTTCACAGAAAAAATGAAGGGTTACTGTTTACCGGTCCCCGGTGAAAAAGTACATATCAAAATCCCAAATGCAAAAACAGTTTTTATCAATAGTTTCAAATACTTTCTTTCTATTGAGGATAAACACAAAGAGTTCGTATTCTTTCCTGAGTATGAAAATGTAGTAAAGTGGCTCGAAAATAACGAAGGGCGAGGACTTTTTTTATTTGGTAGTTGTGGACGCGGAAAAACGTTGATTTCTAGATACGTCATTCCATCAATTATTTACGCCTATTATAACAGAGTTTGTACTATAAAATCAGCAATACAACTGAATCAATCAATTGATGATGTACTTGAAAAGAAAATTATATCTATCGATGATTTGGGAACTGAGAGCCTTCTAAACGACTTCGGAAACAAGCGACTCCCTATCGCAGAGCTATTGGATGCAACCGAGCAAAATGGTAAGCTACTTATCATATCTACTAACCTGAATGGACCTGAAGTAGAACAGCGCTATGGTTCCCGGGTTCTTGAAAGAATCGTTTCCACCAGTAAGCGGATTGAGTTCAAAGGTGAAAGTCTGAGGAGATAGCTTAAAATGAAATTATTATGAATGCACAAATCGAAAAATATATAAACAAGCGATATGAGCGCTGGTTAGATTACTCAAAATTTCAAACAACTCAGGCTGGGCTCACAGATGAAGCTGTTGACGTATTGAACGAGGTACTACACTCTCTTTTAAAAAAAGATGAGAATTACCTTCTTGACCTACTAAACAAGGGAAAAGGACCATACACCGAACTTGACTTCTTTGTCTTGCGAATGATCAAAATGAATGCTCAGTCAGACACCGCACCATATCGGCATAAGAACCGTCATTTACCGGTTGATAGAAATGTTGATTATCGGAAACTGGAGATAGAAGACAAGATGACTGATCAAATTGATATTTCAGGTAATTATTTGAATCAATACCAAGAAGTTATTCAGATAGTAGATAGATTTGACCTGGACATGTTTGAAAAAGACATCTTCAAACATGCCTTTGTTTGTGGTGAAAGTTTAATGGGTTACCCCTCTTCCGGTAATCAAAAATACACATTATGGACACCTATAAAACGTGCTGTAGCCTGGGTTCTCTTCTTAGAAGGACGCATTAAGAAACCTCCACATCCACTGCAAACACACGGAAGAATATATAAAATACTCCGAAGCTATTACATGTCCAATGATGAAAAATTAGATTTACTTAACAATAATATATTAATTAATAATCGGTTAAGGCGCAAATAAATATACTTTAGAATAAAAACAATATGGAAAATCTAAAAAAAATTATGATCGAGGAGAACCATATCTCTATCAGCGCGGATCTAAGTTTTATTGATAAAAATATTTTACCTCATTGTCCTGCCATTCAGAAATCTTTTGAGAATCTTGAATTGGCATATCTATCTGACATCTATCTTAATGATATTCTATTTAACTCATCAAGTAAAATTGAAAGTGAGTTGACAGACCAGATTTTTAATGGAACACAGGAACTTCTGGTTGATACCGCGGTAGATTCTGCGCTAATGGCAATTGCAAAACTTAGACAAAATGCTGAAGTTCTAATAAATAAATGTTCGTCACACAGTCGTCAAGATTTGTTGAACTATTTGTCTATCTCTGAGAATAAAAACATTGTCTTCTCGGCTGCTTCAAAAGAAAAACTAAAGGAATCGTATAGAACCTATGTAATCAGTGAAAAAGGTATTAGACGCCGAAAATTACATGAAGATGCAGCAAAATCTTTGAATTTATTCAAAAAATCGTTAGGAGAATTATCTTCAAATGTGGATGTGCTGGAAATGTTTGATTATGATATCAATAATGATGACATATTTCTGGTAATTTGTGATTATGAATAATCAATTATAAATCAATGAAATTTACACAACTATTTTCCGACTCTGATTTAGATAAATGGTTTGACGTTCTCGAAGAACAGGCCGAAGCAGCGATTTACGAAATGCTTAAAGAAGCCGGAGAGTATTTTGTAAAGCTGGCCCGCGAAAGCGGATCGTACCAGGATCAAACAGGAAACCTTAGAAGTTCGATAGGCTATATTATTGTGAAAGATGGAGCAGTATTGACATCTAGCTTTCAACAAACAGCAAATGGAACAGAAGGCATTGCAACAGGCAAAAGAATTGCAGCAGCAATTGCTTCAGGTTTAAAAGGACTTGTGCTAATAGGTGTTGCCGGAATGGATTACGCAATATGCGTTGAAGCTAAGGGCTACGAAGTAATAAGCAGCTCTGCTCTTCTGACTGAAAGATATTTAAATAGTTCTATTAAAAAAATATTCAAGTAATCATGGGTATAATAAATCAAAATGGCGCAATGTATTGGGCTACCGGAATAGATAATAGTGGCCTTATGCAAGATGCCCAAGAGACAAAATCAATTATCGGAAAAATGTCAGGAGAGGTAAAAAAAGATGTATCTGAAATGGAATCATCAATTAAAAAAGTGTCTTCCGCTCTTGCTGCTATAGGGGGAACGGCTGCTATAGGTATGTTAGGAAAGCAAATTTTAGACACAACAGCCAAATTTGAGAAGTTTGGAATTGTTCTTAAAAATACGCTTGGCGAAGCAGAGGGAGCAGCTGCACTCGACATGATTGCTGAATTTGCTGCCACAACCCCCTTTCAATTGGACGAGGTTACGGCTGCATTTATTAAAATGGCCAACCAGGGTTTTGTACCAACACGATCGGAACTTGTGAAGCTTGGTGACCTTGCCAGTTCTACCGGAAAATCGTTCGACCAACTTACTGAAGCTTTACTCGATGCACAAACAGGACAGTTTGAACGACTAAAGGAGTTTGGTATCAAAGCCAGCGCACAAGGCGATAAAGTTACTTTCTCGTTCAAAGAGCAACAGACCACGGTCGATAACACCAATTCGGCTATACAGGCCTATATGCTTTCACTTGGAGACCTCCAAGGCGTTACCGGTGCTAATGCTAAGATATCGGAAAGCCTTACAGGTCAATTATCCAATCTACAGGACAAGTTAGAGGCTATGTACAACACAATTGGCACTTCAAACAGTGGAATCTTATATGCTGCCGTAGGTGGTGTTTCAACTTTGATTGAAAATTACGAAACGGTTGGAAAAGTACTTATTGGCTTAGTTGCTGTTTATGGATCATACAAAGCCGGTGTTCTTATTGCCGTAGCAGCTAATAACCTTGCAATAAGCTCAGCTAAAGGCTATACCGCAGCTCAAATGCTGCAATACAATGCATTGTTGCTTACAGAAAAAGCTCAAGCGTTGCTAAATAAAACAATGTTGTCAAATCCATATGTTGCCGCAACTATGTTGGTAATGGGGTTGGTCGGAGCTATGACATTATACGCAAGTTCAACAAAAGATGTGCGAACTGAAAAGGAAATTTTGAATGATTTGGAAAAAGAATCTCAAAAAAACACAAAACAGCAAGTCACACAATTAGAACTGCTCAAAAAAATACTGAATGACAGCAACAAAAGCTATGGAGAACGTAAGATTGCACTTGATAAGCTAAAAGAAATAGTTCCTGACTACAATGCGAGTTTAACCGAGGAGGGTATATTGATTAATAATAATTCAGATGCACTTGACACGTATGTAAAGAAGCTAGTTATTGCAGAAAAAATTAAAGCAGCGGCGGCAGGACAGTCAAGAGCAGATGAAGCTTTTAATAATTACAAAACTGATAATAATGATGTCATTAAAACGGCTGTAAAGAAAAAAATGAATGGAGAAGAGCTCTTCGCTGGTGAAGCCGGGGCACTTGAAACATGGACAAAGTTGGCAAAAGAAGCAAGTAATTACGGAAAAGTAATTGAGCAATTGCAAACTGAGTTAATTTCTATTGATGCAAAAAATACCGAGTCTGGAGTTTCAGAAACTCCAGCACAAAAGAAAGCCAGGCTGCTTGCAGAAAAGAAAGCAAAAGCCGCATTAGATAAGATAAATAAAAGTATTGAATCTGGTGAATATAACGCAAATCAGGATCTTGAGAAGTTATTAGTTGATTTGCAAAACCAAACTGCAAACATTCTCATTAAAAATTCAGAGGATAACCTTCAAAATCGTTTGGCTCAAATTGAACTTGAAAAACAGGCAGAAATTCAAAAGATCACAGATAAAGAAATTGCAATAATTGATGCTTATAACAAAGCACATGAAGGCGATAAGCACTTTAAATCCCTTTCAACTGAATCCGGAAGCATGAAGGCTTCAATTAATACGATTGATCCAGACCTTGGAAAACAACTTGAAACCGAAGAACTGAACCTCATAAAGGCTTACGGACAGAAGAAAGCTGAAGCAACAAAAGTTTGGGGTGAAGAATTATTGGACCTTGCCCGTGAGTTTGCTGACAAGCGTGTTCAGATTGCTTATGACTATAATGAAAAGATTAAGAAGCTTCAGGAAGATGGCATGGTGGAAGATGCAAATAATGCCATAAAAGAACGTGATAAGGCTGTTAGTGAGGCAACGGCTTCGTTGATAGAGCAAACCGAACTTTACAAAATACTGTCGGATGAAAAACTTCTGATATCTAAAAACACTACAGAGGCGTTGCTCGACGATCTTCGTCAGCGGCTTGCCGACGAATGGGCAGCAGGGAAGTTGAGCGTGGATCAGATGAATAAGTTCATGGATCAGATCAATGAGGCTCAGGAAAAGGTGAGTTCAAAAAAAATTGAGAATAATCCATTCGCCATGCTTGGCTCAGCTATTAAAGGTCAGAAAAAAGCAAAAACAGATTATAATAGCGCTCTATCAGATCCAAGCAAGTCGGCAACAGAATTTTCAAAGCTTGAGAGTGCGGCCAATGCTGCAACAAAGGCAACGGCAATGGCCGTAGCTGCGTCTCTTGCTGGTGTTCAGGATATATTACAATCTGTTGTAGGTGGGTTAAATCAACTGGGAGTGTTGAACGATCAGCAACAGAAAGATGCTGAAAATGTGATTGGCATGGTAGGTGGAGCTGCCAACCTGGCTATGGGAATAGCCACAGGAAATCCAATGGCAATTATTCAGGGGTCTATAGACTTGCTTGTGAATGGATACGAGCTTTTTGATATGCGAACCAAAAATGCGAACAAGGAAATTGCCAATCAGGAAAAGGCCATTGAGCGGTTGAAAGATTCGTATGAGGATCTTGAGAGGGCTATTGATAGAGCATTTTCAACGACAAAGGCAGAATTGATAAATGAAGAAATTGCGAATCTTGAATCGCAAAACCGTGCTATTTCCCGTCAGATTGAGGCTGAAAAAAGCAAGAAAAAGCCGGATAATTCGGTATTGGGTGAATGGAGAACGACCATTGATGAGAACCGGAATAAGATTGAGGATCTTAATGACTCAATTGTTGAAGCCATTACCGGCACTTCTGTAATGTCGGCAATAGATAGTTTTGCACAGGCCTATGCAGATGCATGGACCACCGGAGAAAGTGCTGCTCAGAAGTCGGCTGATGTTGTAAAAGGGATATTAAAAAATACATTGATAAATTACATGAAAGGGCAATTGTCTAATGATGTAGACAATGTAATGACGGCGATTAAAAACGCGATGCTTAACGACAATAAAATTGACGCCGCAGAGCAAAATGCGATTGACGCGCTTACTTCGGCGCTCGATACCAAGGCCGCTGAATACGAATCGGCACTTAGTCCCTATCTTGATAAATCGAAGTCGGGCGTTACCGGGGAGTTGAAGGCAGAAATGACAGAGGGCACCGGCTCGCAGCTTGTAGGGCTTTGGAATATGACGGCCATGGATATCAGGTGGATCAGGGAATGGATAGCAGCTCAATCGGGGCTTGGTGGGGTATCTGCCGATATGTCGAAGGATATTAATAAAATTCTCGATGATATTTCAGCAATACGGACCAACACCGGAAGAACTGCTGATAACACCGATGGGCTTGTTGATTCTCTTAATTCGCTAAAAAAAGAGGTTAAAGAAGAGCTTACCCAAATTAAAAATAATACTAAATCAAATAAATCAAGATTATGATAGAAGAAATAAGGGGCAAACTACCCATAGATGCTTGTTTTGAAGGTTTCGAGGATCTTATGCAGTCTAATGATACTGATCTTTGCGATCTGTTTTTTAAGTACATCGATTTTTGTCTGGCTAAAAACTACCCGGATTTGACCACCATACAACAGGTGCCCGGACATCTCGAAGCCGGGATTATCATTAGCCGAAAACATACACAGAATAATCCGCAGAGATTAGCGGTTCTTGGAAAATCTGATGTTGAAATTAATTTTACAGAATATGCAGTTGCAAGGGTTTACGTAAAACATGAGTCTGTAATTAAAATTAATGCTTCAGGAAGATCTTTAATTGTCGTGGATGTACTTGATAGCGCAAATGTAATTTGCAATGTCCAGGATCAATCAATAGTAATTGTAAATAGATTTATTGGAGGAAAAGTAACAGGGGCGACAAAAATCAATGAGAAAAACAAGATAACTTATGATTTAGTTCCACACTATACAAGAAAGTGAACATATAATTAGTAAAATCATGTCAAAATATAGCAAAAAGTTGATAGATAGCATTTGTGAACTAATCAGAACTGACAGTTACACAATTGCAGAGATATGCTCATTATTAGGCATTTCAGAAAGCACTTACCACGAATGGAAAGATAAGAAACCGGAGTTTTCGGAGGCAATTAAAAAGGCCAAAGGAGAGTTTAATGAATTTATTATTGCTGAAGCAAAAAAAAGTCTGATAAAAAAGATCAGAGGCTATATGATACAAGAAGTAAGGACTGTAAATGTGGCTTCCAAAGAAGTTGACAATGAAGGCAGTCCTATAATTGTAGAGAAAGAAAAGATTGTAACTGACAAGTATTTTCAACCTGACACAGCAACCATTATCTTCACTCTTTGTAATCGTGATCCTGACAATTGGAAGAACCGACAGGATACCAACATAAGCGGTGAGATGACATTGATCAGCGACCTGGACAAACTACCTGATGAAGAGCTTGAAAATATAATTCGAAATGGTGGAAAAATCGATACAGAATCAGAAACGTAAAACATTACATCAAACAACGGTAAGGTTTCGGTAAGGGTGCTGCAACTTCAAAAACAAAATAAATATGATAATTAAAACAATCACCGGCATAGAACTGTACCAATCTGAAGCCGAAACAATGAAAGAATGTATTCAGCAAGCAGCAGCTGCCGGGGTATGTCTCGATAATGCAGATTTCAGTAATTTGGACTTAGAGGGTATTAGTTTGGTTGGTCAATCACTCCAATGGTGTAGTTTTGAGAATACAAACGTGTCAAATTCAGACATCCGTGCTTGTAATTTAAGCAACTCAAATTTAAGGCGGGCGACGTTCTTTAATGCAATACTAAAAGGAGCGTATATGAGGGACGTTGATATTAACGGAACTAATTTTTCAAGTTCAAATCTTCAAAGTGTTGATTTTAGGTTTAATGAAACTCGCGAACAAACTGGAGCAAAAACAAAAGTCTCAAATGTTTTATTTATCAATTCTAATCTTCATAATTCTGTTTTTAACAGAATTGAATTTTATAATTGTGATTTTTCAAATGCAATTATAAAACACTCATTGCTGCGATATGTGTGTTTTACTAAGTCTGAACTCAGTAAAACTGATTTTACCGATGCAAGAATGCATAAAATAACTATCGAGGAAAGTATCTTAAAGAAGTGTATTTTCAGGGGTGTAGACTTAACCAGGTGCGAAATATACGGCTGTGATTTATCAAATTCCGACATTGGATATACTACTATTATGCTTAATTGCGGATTCAGAAACAATAAAACATCTGAAATACAGCGGGCACGTGTGGCGAGTCTTCTTTACGAATGGCTGGAAAAGGCGGAAGGATTATCTGATTTTGAAACAAAACTAATGGAATTTATAAGTGGGTATGCATCGTCAGCTCGATATAATGAGGTTGTGAGTAAAACACATGGTTTACAAGATGAATTTGAAAGCTATATAGAAACTATCAAATGAACAATTAAGCAAATGACAAGAAGTAATATTGATAATTTACTCAATAAAATTGAGCTTACGATCATAATCATTTCTATTTCTATGTAACAAATCACAAAAAAAGCTTAAAACTAGAACCTTTATAAATATACTATTTACAACAGTCTTTCAATGTCGATCCGGGTAGAAATAGGAAATTTTACGGCAGGAAGTTAGAATAATATCAATGTTATAAATAACAGCCCTACGTAATTATGGGGCTGTTATTTGCGTGTGGGGTATAAATAATTTACCAATTGACCGGCGTTTCAACTCCCTTTTTAATCTCCTGAATAAAACCATTGAAAAGCTGTTCAAGTTCGGATTTATTATTTTCGCGTTTAAGTTCTCCCTTTTTGTTGTAAATGCATTGTATTGGCAGAAAATTACCTCCAGATCCTTGCAACAATAGCTGCTTCTTATTTGTGATATCGCCAAACGTACCAGATATATTATTAAGTGATGGCGCATTTATTCGTAATTTACCATCTTTAAATAGCAGGACGATGGTATAATTCATGGTGTAATTAAACGCACCGTTAAACGAGATATCTTTGGTCGAAATACCATTAATTGTGATAACATCTTCGCCCGATTTACTAATAATATCTTTAGCCGATACAAACATACCCACTACTTTTGCATTTACTAAATCGAAAATTTCTTTTTTTGATTTACCTTCAAAATTTAAAACTACATAGTCTTTTGTTTCATCCATTTGGTCAACAAAACCCGAGGGTGTTAGTTTAAAACTTTGAGCAGTCACATTTAGAGAAATAATAAGCAACAATAAAATTAATTTCTTCATAAAACATAGTTTTTAATTGATTAATAATAAGATTTCACAAAACTACACATTTTCAAACAAATAAGGTATCTGAAGAGTGGATAAGTTGGAGATAATATTAAAAACCCCTTAGAATGCAGTGGTTGCTTCTAAAGGGTTTTATTTTCACTCTACCTTTAAGTTGATATTTTCACCACAATGAGGGCAAACAACCACCGCCCCAGACACTTTTGGCTCAAATAACTCAGTAACCGCTACGTTTAGGGCATTTGCGACCTTTTCAAGTGTGCCGACAGTAGGATTACCTTTCAATGATGCTCTGAGAGAAATGTCGGAAATTCCCAAACTCTTGGCTAAATCCTTTTGAAGAATTCCTTTTTCCTTACAAATTTCTTTTATTCTTAATTCCATAATGTATAATTTATGATTTCACTTTGCAAATATACAAGTTTATTTGATACAAACAAATGCTTTACATTATTAATACCACAAAAAACAAATATAATAATTTATGTTTTGTTTGTGTATATAAAAAATATGTATTATGTTTGCAGAACAAAATAAACAGTATATAATTTGTTTTTGGATTTTATCGGTAAATCACCGATTAATCACCGATTAATCATAGAATTTGTTTATGTTCAATTTTAAAAAAGGAGGTTTTATGAATGTGTAAAGATTAATCAACTGAAAATACAAGCTATTCCGGAAAGCGTTACCGGTTATGTTTAAAAATCCCAACTCGCTAAATAAAGATAAACACAGCTTGTAAAACATCCCTCCACCCTGAGGGATGTTTAAAACAACAATTAAAACTCAATTATATGGACAACAAAATATTAGAAGAAATCATTACAAACGCAATTCAAATTGGAGTAATAAATACTCTTTCGAATCTGAACTTAATCTCAGAAGTGGTAACAGAGCAACAGGCACGCAAAACTTATGGAAAGAGATTAATTGACGAATGGCGCTCAAAACGATGGATTACCGCTTATCCTTCCGGGAACTCAAACAGATCAAAGTACTATTTCAAACGATCCGAACTGGATACGGCCAGCCGAATGTTAAGTATTCAGAACTTGGTATCAGAAAATGTAATTTTCAACAAACTTAAATACCCAAAATAACACAGACATGAAAACAATTCCTTTAAACTCATCCAATGTAAGTATTTTACGCAACTACGATCAGAATCACGGAACAGACATTAGCAATATGCTTGAGATGGTAGATAATCAACTATCAGCATTGTACGAACAGGCCGAAAAACTGCTTGAACCACAGAAAGAAGCATTTCTCAAACACTTGTACTTTATCAGTACGCTTCAGCGCCAAATTAGCGCGAAAATAACGTCTGAGCTGTTTCTTGCTATTGACAATCTACTTTACGAAATAGAAGAGCAACAAGCCTCATAGAGTGGCCTGAAGTATTACATTCCTGAAAAAAACTAAATAGTCAAAAAATGATAATAGTATGCAGCAACTAATAAACACCACAGCAAAATTAAACCCGGCCATAGTTACTTTCATTTCTTCAAAGATTTATGACTGGAGGAATTTTAGTGATTATCATTGTAATAAACAAAAGGAGTTGTATCCAGAAAGGGTATATTGTAGCAATCTCTCTTTTGAGGTCCTGGCTTTGTCTATAGGCCGTTTGTTACAATTGAAAGAACAACGAATCATCTACTTGCTGAATAAACAAACCGCAACAGACAAGTACTCCCAAATGGATATTTGGATGCTCAAAACAATTAAGAAAAACGTATTTTCGGTTTATTCTGCTCGAAGTAAAAGGAGGATAATGTAAATTGTTTTGTACATTTACGTCACATTCAAAAACTTTAGTTAGTTATTGATGTTTTTGAGTTATCTGTACCATATTTGTACCAACACAATATAACTAATTGAATATAAGAATAAGTTACATTTTGTATCGAAAGTAAGCCTTTTTATTGCCGCTGAAATGTAAAGACGAATACTATTGTTTAATCAGCTGCCGTGAATTAAGAGTTACAAACTTTTCGGATATTCCTACCCGAAAATGAATGTCAGTATGCCGCCCTGTGTGCTTACATATAAACTATGCCGGCAACAAGCACAGCTAAGAATAAAAATACGGTGAGAAAGGTATAGAGCGACATATTAACAATCACTCTTACCAGCGTACTTCTCCAGGTATAGCCATAAAAACTCTTCGCGGCCAACACAATATATAATGTGAGACCTCCAATCAAAATAGTATTCATATCCCAAATAAACTCATAGTTTAACTTTTCGGTTATGAGCGACAGCAGAATGCCCAACGAGAATAAGAGGAGCATAATGGTGTGTATATTAATTGAAAAGATAAGGTGACTCATATAGGGATACTTTTTTTTGCGGAATGCGGCCATTTGTATAAATGCAAACACGGGCATCAGGAAAAACATTCCGATAGGCGCATAGGATTTGAAGAGCGGGAAGAATTTTTCTTTCTTTTTTTTAAGGACTTCGATCTCATTTAAATCTTCCTTCGTAATGCTGTCGTCCGAACTTTGGATGATAATGCCACTCTGATTCGGTGTGTTTGTGGTTTGGAGTAGCTTATCGTTGTCCAACGTGAACGTAAAAAACAGGAAAAAGAAAAAGAAACTGCAAAACATATACATTTTGAAAGGATGCATGTATGAAGCCATGCGTCCTTTGCTGTACTCCGCGGGCAGAAAACCGGGGCGGAGAAACAGCAGTTTCAACGTAATCCACAGGCGCCCATCGTACGAAAAGCTATTGTCGAAATAATGCATGATAAGTTTAAAGAAAGACTCGTTGATGTCGCTCGCATATTGTCCACAGCAGTGGCAGTACATACCATTGAGTGCTTCGCCGCAGTTTTGGCAATGCGTATAGGCAGGTCTGTCGGTATTGTGAACCCGTTTTAACCGTTTAAGTTCTACGGTGCGATAGATGGCTTCTTTTTTCTGCAAACTCTTTTCCTGAAAGTTTTTCTTTAAACCAACAATTCGGTTTATACCATTCCGAATTATGTGTAGCATATTGTTAAGCATTATTTATAAAAAATATTAAGCATTATTTCTGTTTTTCAAATCTTTAGTGACAAGTATAAATTCCTACTAATACGCTACAAAGCCAGTCGCTTACTCCATAACAGTTTTTTTCTCCCCGCTTATTGTATCAGCCCATCTGCTAACGGGAATACCCTTTAACCGACGCTTCTTTGCTGCATCGTTCCGACCATAGGAAGCTTAAGTATTAGTAGTTGGGGCTTTGGTCTTTCAAACTATCTTTTTCTGTTGTAATGAAATTGTGTTAGTCCTGTATCAAATGTTTCTGAACTCACAAGTTGAAGTTGTTGTTCAGGTCTTCCGTCTTTAAATAGTCTTGTCCCGTTACCAAGTAATATGGGGATAACAGAAACTATAAATTCGTCTATCAGGTCGTACTGAAGAAGTTCATTTATGATTTCTGCACCACCGTCACAATAGATATTCTTTCCACTATCCGATTTTAGTTGCTGAACTAATTCGGTCAAATTTCCTGTATAAAAAGTTGTTCTTCCTGTACTAGGTCTTGAAGTTCGCGTAATAACAAATACATCTCGTTTTCCGTTGTCGTAATGAGAAGAACCAATTTCTTTGAGCACATAATCATAGGTTTTTCTACCGATAATTATTGTGTCAATGTTTGCAGTAAATTCGGCATAACCGTAGTCTTCTCCTTCTTTTTCGACTAGTCTCAGGAAACTGAGGTCGTCATTTGGTTTTGCAATATATCCGTCTAAACTTACTGCTATGAAAAGTGATAATTTACGCATTGATCCTTATATTTGTAATTTTCTGTTTTCGTTTAATTATGCTGTCTTGTATATTTTTTTTCCTGACCGCCAACAACAGATGCTATGAGCACGAGCCTACGAAATCATTAAAAATTGATTTTATAGAAGACATTTCTAAATAATTATCCATTTGTGTCTTTATATTATAGTCAATTGTTCGTCCAACCAAATATCTTCATAACCGTTATCATCAATCCGAAATCTATATCCAACGTCAAGTCCCGGATACTTAATAATCTCTGGTCTTCTTTATAATAAATGTTCAGTACAGAAAGGTTTAAAGAAATCATCTCGCTCAATATAATCTCCCGACCAAATGAACCAACCTGTTGTCCCATTTTCTTTTGGGTGTCTAAGTCCATGAATTGGTTGGTTGTCTAAGCTTTCCGAAATTCCAATTTTTAATTTTTTATTAATTGGTTTCCATTTAGAGCCATATTTTCCACATATTTCTTTTTGTTTCGAAATATGAGAGTTCCAGTCGTTGTAGATATGTAAGTTGTCGATTTCAGATATTAGTTTCTTTCTCCAAAGTTGAATGTTTGTCTTGTTGATTTCGTAGTTTATATCTTCATTGTCCCATTCGAAAATTGTGTCGGAAATTATTTCATCTTCGTCCCATGTGAAATTGTCATCACATATGGCATTCCATGCAAAGTCTTGAATGAATATTTTGTCTATTTGTCCAGCCAAAAACTGGTCGCAAATGTCAATAAGATTTTGTCGAGTTACATTCATCTTTTTTCTAAAATTGCTTTTAACTACCGAGAGAGACTCTGGGCAGTTTGCAGAAGTAAAACCTGCCTAAAGTGCTTCAGTCAGTCTGCGAATATAGTGTATTAGTAACAGTTTTTTGTTCTGATTTTAAATCTGTTCATATAAAATCTTTAATCACTAATAACTTGAAGTGTAGACTCCAACATAGATAATTAAAAATATAATGAAATAAAAAGAAAGTTGAAAGTAATCCCCAAAAACTAAATCAGAATTGTTGTTTAATAAAATGATAGCTTCCAAAATTGTCAGAAAAGTGATTAGTATTAAAATCACTATCCAGTAAACGCGTGATTTTTTGTCCGAGAAAATATATTGAAAATAAGTCGTAATATTCATTTTCATTTAGCCATTCCCATTGAAGTAAGCCATATCAGTTGTTCTATTTCAGGCATTGTCGTATGCGAAAAAAAGTCAATTGCTTTAAAAAAAAATCCGCCATCATCTATTATCTCCTTATTGCCCATTTCTTCCTTATACGCTACAAATACAATTGCTTTATTTGCTGTAGGTTGCTGTATGTGTAAAAGCCAATTATTTTATCTTCCAAAGATAAATAACATATTTAACAACAGCAAGATTTTGGAAGAAAATTTACATAAAATCAGGCAAATAGATCCATTCAAGACCTGACAGGTTTTCGAAACCTGTCAGGTCTCAGACTTGCGGATGAATGGAAAAGAGTTTAATCTCCACAAACGGGGTTCAACCGACACTTCCTGGCTGCGTCGCAGATTTATCGGGAGTCGTTCCGACCGCAGGAAGTCCTAAGTATTATCAGTTGGATTTTTATTAGTCATTTTGGTGAATCCATTTGTAAGAGTCGTTTTCGTATGTAATAACTCCGCCGCCTACTTCGTCTTCTTCTACAAAGATTGATCTGTTTTTCAACTTTACTATAGTGTCGCCTAAAATATCTCCTGTCTTGTCGTCAAATGTTATTTCAAATGTAGTTGCGTCGATTAAAACACCCCAAAAGTTTACCCAGTTAAAGTCAGTCATATGAGCAAATTGTTTTCCAAACCCTAATCTTGTCTCTTTATTAGTCCTACCGTCTGTTATGATTATCCCTGATTTTTTTTGTCTTTTAAATTCAGCTTTGTCAATAACTCCATCTCCATTAAAGTCTTCATTTAGAATTTCGTCAAGATTATAAATTTTATAATTTTTTATTGTTGTCCGATAAAAGTTTCGATATAAAATAAAAAAAGGAGCCAATTTTTTCAAATCAGCTCCAAAGTTGTATATTTGAAGTTACCACACCAAAAATATATAACATGAGCAAAGATAAACATTT
>Ga0209373_10002129_pt1 | contig 20633 bp, 17 predicted proteins | sample Higcelweek5metaG_FD_187173 | JGI IMG/M metagenome (GOLD analysis project Ga0209373, IMG submission 187173) | Freshwater pond sediment microbial communities from the University of Edinburgh, under environmental carbon perturbations - High... | ecosystem: Environmental > Aquatic > Freshwater >... | reverse complement strand
TGATGAGGATCCTTGCAATAATCATTTTTCTCGGAATTTTTCTCACTAAATTGAGCAAAAAAATACATATTCCTGATGTTGTGCTGTACATCGCTGCAGGCATCATAGCAGGGCCGGAGGTCCTGAAAATAATAGATTTCAAGGAATATGCCGTTGTGAACCAGGTGATCCTTGCCTTCGGGGCGGCCTATATATTGTTTGACGGCGGCAGGGAAATAGGCATAAAGGTTTTGAATGAAGTAAAAGTGACAGTGGGGATCATCTCAACCGTCGGGGTCCTAATTTCAGCCTTCGTTACAGGCTTTTTCGCATGGAAGATACTAAGCATACCTTTGATCTACGCCTTGCTTTTAGGTGCGGTAATAGCTTCGACGGACCCGTCGGTGCTGGTCCCGCTGTTCAAGAAAATCAACGTGAGCCCGAAGCTTAAGCAGACCATAATATCGGAATCCGCCTTCAACGATGCGGCGGGCGCCATAATCACCTTTACCATTGTGGGGATCGCTGCAGGCGGTGCTTTCTCACTGGGTGGAAGCCTTTGGGAGCTTTTAAAGACTGCAGGGGGTGGTGTCCTTGTGGGAGCCGTTGTTGGCTATATTGGGCATAAGTTGGTATGCGAAGGCAGGTTTGGGGTGCTGAAGGGTTTTACAGCGGAGATGGCTGTGGCCAGCGTCCTCGGGGCCTATGTCATATCGGAGCACCTTGGAGTCAGCGGCTTCATGGCGGCCTTCATCATAGGGATAATCTGCGGCAACAAGGAAGTATTCAACCTTAAGCCTGTGGAGGGAACCAGCGAATCCCACGAGAAGTTCAAGGATGTCACCATATCCATAATAAGGATGCTCATATTCATGCTCCTTGGGGTTCAGATGAATTTCGGCATCATATCCCAGTACTGGGTACAGGCCCTTCTGGTTATCCTGGCTTTCGTTTTCCTGGCAAGGCCTATATCCGTGCTTTTGACGGTGCCTTTGGACAGGAAGGCCAGGTGGACAAAGCAGGAAATAGCATACCTGTGCTGGACTAGGGAAACAGGGGTAATCCCTGCAGCCCTTGCAGGGATGCTCATCACCATGGGCATTCCCCATGCAGAGCTTATATCGGCTGTAACCTCCATGGCGATAATAATAACCTTGACATTCCAGGCCAGCACGGCGGAATACTTTGCAAAAGTGCTGAAGCTTGAAGTTGAGCCTTCAAAAAAATAATTATCCGGGCTTAAATCTATATTTAGAAAAAAAAATCAGCTGAATAAAAAACACTGTTGTGATATAATATTTGTAGTAAATTCAAAAAAATAACTGTAAGGGGCAAGTGGCGATGGGTATGGAATTCAAGAAAGTGATGTTCGGATACAATACTGATGAAGTGGATAATAAAATATCTTCTATTGAAGCAGAAATCGCCAAGAACATAGAAGCGGCGGAAGCTATGCTAAAGAACACTCTTGAAGAAAACAGAGCCCTGCTGGAAGAGCTGGACAGGCTGGACGGGGAAAAAGTCAAATTCGATGAATTCAACCAGAAGATAGGGAACATCCTCAGGGAGGCCTTTGTCAGCGCCTCTGAAGAGGTCTATAATTTCAAGTCGCAGGTTGACATGAACATCGATGCAAAGATCCGGAAGCTGGAGGCCCTCCAGGTAAAAAATGGAGAGATCAATGACTCCATCGACAGGCTTTTGGCGAAGCTTGACAATATTGAAAGCAATTAACCTTAATTAAAAGGAGGTTATATTTGATGTCATCTGACGGGAATATATTCCAGAGCAACTTAAGGGGTTATGACAAGACAGAGGTTGTCGAATACCTTAAGAAGCTTTATGGAGAGGGAGAGAAAACCATCGCTGAATTGAACAGGAAGATTGATGATATCTCCTACAAAAACGGCAAAATCAAGGAAGAGATCGAAAAAATAAAACAGGAAAACAGCACCCTTGGGAGATCGAAGGAATTCCTTGATTTCCTCGAGTTCAGGCTTCAGAACGTCCAGGAATTCATGAATGCCGATGCGGAAAACGAAATGAAGACCATAGAAAGCGCTTCCCTGGACAAGGACAAGTCTCTTGACGAGGATATCGATGACCTGAAAAAGTACTTCGGGAAAATCCAGGACAACTTCAACATCCTTATCAAAACGGTGCTGGAGCCAAGACCCGTCAGCCAAAAGAACGGTTTCAAGGTAATCCAGTATGCGGGAAAGATCGAGCGGAAGAAGATGCTGGAAAATGACAACACCGAAACCCAAAAGGTGACTATAGATACACATATCATCGGGAAAACCTCAGGCAAGGACATTAAAACAAGGTCAGGGGACCTGATTGTGGCAAAAGGGGAAACAATAACGGAAGAAATTATCGAAAATGCAGATAACGCGGGCAAGCTTTCTGAGCTTATCATAAACATGGCCATCCCCGGCGTAGATGATAATTTCGTGGATACATAACCGGCAAAGAATTAAAACGCAAGGAGATGAGTTACTATGGCTGCAGAGAAATGCTTCAAAATAGTTTCGACTCTTATTGAAAGATGTGAAGACATCCCGGGAATCTTCAGCGACGGCTTCAAATATACCTGCATGAGCCTGAACAAACTGCCATATACAGTCCATTTAGCAAAGTATGACGAAGAAGGAACTGAAATAACTTCAAAACTGATCTCATTGACTGACGAAGGAATATTCTATTTTGAAAGGGTAAACAGCCAGGTCAGGCTTACACAATACAACTATGACGACATAATATACCTGAGAAGGCTCGATTACATAAATACCTCCATGCTTGAAATTAGCGGGACATCCAACGGAAGGCTCTATGAGAGCAAGCTGGAATATGATATAAAGGACAGTAAAATATTCGATTTCATTATCCTTTCCATAAGGCTCAGGGAAAAACTTCCTGAAGGCTTCGAGGAGGAGCAGGAGGAAAACTTAAGCGATGACAGCTATGAACTGCTGAAGCTGGCATATTTCAAGGATTCACATCCCAAGCTTTACAGTTTTGCCGTCGAAAGTCTTATGCCGGAAGAGAAGATCCGCAAGACCCTCTTCCAGAACACCGTATACAAAAAAACCTTGAAAGTGATGAAAACAAGGCTCGCCAGGACCCATATCATGATATTGGCGGGAAGCGAGCTTATAATGATATCCGAGGGAAGATGCAAGAAGAAAACGCCGGAACTCAACGCAGGCGGATACTGGTATTACGTTCCCGTATCAAAAATAGTCTCCATGGATATAAAATCCGAGAACGAGTATTACCTCACCCTGACAATTGTCATGAGGGAGAAGGAAACCATAGAGTTATACTTTGACAACTTCCACAAAGCGCAGCTTGAACAGCTGGTGAAGAGCACTTTAAACGTATACAACGAAATAAAGGAAAATGAAGAATAGGCAGGCTGCAAAGTCTAAAAATCTCGCTGACATCAACGGGTTTTTAGACTTTTTTTCTTACATGCAATGAAATAATTTCACCAACACTTAAAGCAAACAATACCATATGGGCTCTTGATGGGTATAGCCTATTGACCTGCAAAAATGTATAATTAGAATAGAAAAAACAGAATAATTTCAGACAGGGGTTGGGCCATCATAGACAGGAAACACACAAAGCTAATGAGATATCTTGTACTTATAAATGCCTGCATGAGCACCTTCATGTCAACGCTGGACGGAGGCATAGTAAACATAATTCTTCCGGTGGTGGCCGGTCATTTTTCCGTTAATATAAATGAAGTGCAGTGGGTCGTTACGGCCTATCTGCTTGCCATATCCTCACTGCTTCTCATATGGGGAAGGATCTCTGACCTTTACGGCAGGAAATACCTTTTCGCCGTTGGCATGGCCATATTCACAGCAGGCTCCTTCATGTGCGGCATGTCGGAAACCTTCGGGATCCTTGTTTTTTCAAGGGTGATCCAGGCTATAGGCGCATCCATAATGATGGCACTGGTGCAGGGCATAGTGACTTCGGTGTTTCCTGAAAACGAAAGAGGAAAGGCACTGGGCTTCATAGGAATGGTTGTGGCTCTGGGGAGCCTTACGGGACCGAGCCTTGGGGGCATCCTTGTCTATGCCTTCAGCTGGCAGGCCGTATTCTTCATCAATATTCCTTTCGGCATAATAGGGGTGATCCTTACCTTCTTTGTTATGCCTGAGAGCGAAACCCTGGATAAAAAGGGAGCCTTCGACTACAAGGGAACGGTTGTTTTCGTATCCTGCATATTGCTGGCTTTCATAAGCCTTCTCAATCTGCAGCAGGGGACCATACACCCGGTGATTGCAGCGGGACTCCTTATACTGGCGCTGATTCTCTTCATCCTTTTTGTAGGCTATGAAAGAGAAACACAAAGCCCTCTTGTGGATCTGAACCTGTTCAGGAACAGGATATTCTCCATGGGGCTGCTATGCGCATATCTTTCCTTTTGCTCTATGTTCGCCTACACGTTCTTCATGCCCTTCTACCTTCAGTACACCCTGGGCATGACACCGCTGCAGGCCGGGCTCATGATGTCCCTTTATCCCATGACCATGGCTCTTGTGGCACCGGTGAGCGGATGGCTTTCCGACAAGATATCATACAGGCCCCTCACTGTGGCCGGGCTAGCCATGTCCACAGCCGGCCTCCTCCTCATGTCGGTCCTGGGTCAGGATTCATCCAGGTTGCTAATAGGAGCGGGGATAGTGATACTGGGAGCGGGGAATTCCGTGTTCCAGTCCCCTAACAACAGCAGCGTAATGGGGGCGGCCCCAAAAGAAAAGCTGGGTACGGCAGGAAGCTTAAACTCATTTTTCAGGAATCTGGGGATGGTTTCAGGGACCACATTTTCGGTAATACTGTTCACCATCGTTACCCAGGTCAGGATTGAAAACGTCGCTAATAATATTGCGCTTTTCCTGAAGGGCTACCACTCGGTGATGCTCTTTGCGGCAGCACTTTGCCTGGTTGCGGTGTTTATAAGCATAAACAGGGTCAGATTAAAGGCCTGACATTATTTATAGAAAGCAGGGCATAATAGAAATGATAAGTAAGATAAAAGAATTGAGCAGCATGACAAAAATCAAGGACAGGCAGCTGCTGCTGTTTGTCATAGCCTGCGCGGCTATAGGGGTGAGCCAGAGCATAGACTCCGCAGTCTTCAACAACTTCCTCAACGACACCTTCCACCTTTCAGTAACGCAAAGGACCATACTGGAAATACCGAGGGAGCTGCCGGGTCTTCTGGTGGTATTTGTGTCCGGAGCGCTTATGTTCCTGGGGGACATAAGGACGGCAATGATAGCGACCATACTTGCAGCTGTGGGCATGATGTGCATAGGGTTCTTCTCCATGAGCTTCGGCGTCATGATGATATGGATGACCGTATACAGCATGGGGCAGCACCTCTTCATGCCAATGCAGAACAGCATAGCAATGAACCTTTCAGACAAGCGCAGCATCGGCAAGGTGCTCGGGGTGATGAACGGCCTCAATACGGCCGTATTCCTTGTAACAAGCCTCGTTGCGGCCCTTGTGTTCAGGTTTGTCCATGTGCATTATGCCGTGGCCTTCGCCATCGGAGGCGCTGCATATCTTGTGGCGGGGCTCCTCATATTCAGGATGGATGCGGCAAAGATGGAATCGCCAAAGAACAACCGGAAGCTTTTCTTGAAGAAGGAGTTTTCGCTGTTTTATGTGCTAAGCGTCGTGAACGGGGCAAGGAAACAGATATTTATAACCTTCGGCCCCTGGGTGCTTATAAAGGTTTTCGGCCAGGGGGTAAGCACCTTCGCCATGATAGGCTTCATAACGGCAGCCCTGGGAATTTTTTTCAAGCCCTGGGTCGGTCACCTTATCGACAAAAAGGGAGAGAAGTTTGTCCTGGGGGCTGAGGCGGTATTTTTGTTCCTGGTCTGCATCGGGTACGCGGTGGCAGAAAATACAGGCTTCGCCATAACAATGGTATGCGCCTGCTTCATCATCGACCAGCTGCTCAATGCTGCGGCAATGGCCAGGGCCACCTATGTAAGGAAAATCGCAAAGGACAAGGAGGATGTTTCTCCGACCCTATCCATGGGGCTCAGCATGGACCATGTCGTTTCAATGTTCATACCTGTGGCGGGCAGCCTGGTGTGGAACGCCTTCGGCTACCAGTACGTATTCATAGCCGGTGCGGCAATCGCAGTGCTTAACTTTGTACTTACAAGGAAAATAGTGATATCACAATAAAACGGGGGGATTTGTTTTGAAAATTCTTCATACGGGAGACTGGCATCTGGGAAAGATAGTGAACCAGGTCTACATGACGGAAGACCAGGAGCACATCCTGAAAAGGCTTGTAAAGATCATAGAGGAAGAAAAGCCGGATGTCCTGGTCATTGCAGGGGACATATACGACAGGAGCGTGCCGCCGGTGGAAGCCGTAGAGCTCCTGGACAGGACCTTGAACCATATCCTGCTTAAGGAGAAGATTCCGGTCCTTGCCATCGCAGGGAACCATGACAGTTCCGAAAGGATAGATTTTGGCAGCAGGCTGATGGAGACAAAAGGCCTTTACATAGAGGGCACCCTCAAGAATGATATAAGGAAAGTCACACTGCGGGACGGATGGGGCAACGTGAATTTCTATCTCATGCCTTATGGGGATCCCGCAGAGATAAGGAACATATACAAGGACGAAAGCATAAGAAGCCATGATGACGCCTTCAGGGCCATCATAAACAAGATAAAAGAAGGCATGAACCGGGAGGAGAGGAACGTCCTCATCTGCCACGGATACATAAGGGGAGCGGCAGAGCTTGAAACAAGCGAATCCGAGAGGCCGCTCACCATGGGAGGGACGGAATACGTGGAAGCCGGCATTTTCGGGGATTTCGAATACACCGCCCTGGGGCACCTGCACAGCCCGCAAAAGGTTACAGACCAGAGCATAAGATATGCAGGCTCCCTGCTGAAATATTCCTTTTCAGAGGTGAAGCAGCGCAAAAGCGCAACCCTCATAACCCTTGACAAAAAAGGAAGCGACATAAAGGTGGAGCTTAAGCCTTTAAAGCCCTTAAGGGATATGAGGATCATTAAGGGAGAACTGAAGGAGCTTATAGAAGCCGGCCTTGAGGAAGGCTCAAAGGATTATATCAGGGCCGTCCTTACGGATGAAGGGGAGCTCATGGACCCAATGAACAAGCTGAGGCAGGTTTATCCCAACGTCCTCGAGCTTGTGCGGGAGGGTGCCCAGAGGACAACTGGTGATGCCTGCACCTCGGCAGGGGAAGGCTACAGGCAGAAATCCAAGCTTGAGCTTTTCAGGAGCTTCTACGAAAATATATCAGGAATAGAACTTTCAGAGGATAAAGAGGAAATCATTGCCCGTGTGATCGGACAGGTGGAAAAGGAAGAAAGGGAGGCGGGGATATGAGACCGTTAAAGCTTAACATGACTGCCTTCGGCCCTTACGCAGGCAGCGAAGTCATAGATTTCACAAAGCTTGGGGACAGGAGCATATTCCTTATAACCGGCCCTACCGGCGCAGGGAAAACTACCATATTCGACGGCATAAGCTACGCCATATTCGGAAGCGCCTCCGGCGGCGACAGGGACGGGGAAAACCTGAGGAGCCACTTCGCCAATGACGAGACGCTCACCTCAGTGGAGCTGGACTTTGAGCTTAGGGGAACAAAGTACCACATAGAAAGGATCCCGAAGCAGAACAAGAAAAAGGCAAGGGGAGAGGGCTTTACAGAGCAGAAGGCTGACGCCCTGCTCCAATGGGAAGGCCATGTGGTCTCAGGCATTTCAAAGGTCAACGAAAAAATAGGAGAGATCCTTGGAATAAATTATGACCAGTTCAGGCAGATAATGATGATACCCCAGGGAGAGTTCAGGAAGCTCATCACTGAAGACAGCCAGGAGAGGGAGAGGATACTGCAGAAGATCTTCGGCACCGAAGGCTACAGAATGGTCCAGGACAAGCTGGGGGAGATGGAGAAAGGCTTAAGGATGCAGGCCGGCGAATTCAGAAGCATCATAACCGCGAATATCGGCGGCATCGACACGGGAGGAAGCCAATCCCTTGAGGAAACTATAGAAAACGCAAACAAGGATGCAGTACTGCAGGAGCTGGAGAAATCCATTGAGGAAGACACCCTGCAGGAAAAAGAACTTGGGAAAAAAATCAACGATATCCAGGAAGCGCTGCAGAAAAAAGCGAACGAAATAGCCCTGGCGGAAGAGACCAACAGGAAGTTCGAAAAAAGGGACCTTATAAATGAAAGAATGGCTGAGCTCAGCAGCAGGAAGCAGGAATACGAGGCTAAAGGGCGAAAGCTTGCCAAGGGCAGGAAGACGATAGCCCTTGCGGCCCTTGAGGAAAACTGCGACAGCAAGGCAGAGACCATAAAAACAAAAGAATCGGAGCTGAGAACTTCACAAAAAGCCCTGGATGAGGCAGAAAAAGCCGCAAAGGAAAGCTATGCGGAATATGAGGAGCAAAAGGGGAAGGAAGGCCACAGGACGGCCCTTGAAAAGAGGCTGGGAAGGCTTGAAGGCTTCCGGGGTAAGGTGGAAACCCTTGACGAAAAAAAGGTAAGCATTGAAAAGCTAAATGCTTCTTTGGGGACGTTGAACGAAAGTATAAGCCGGATAAAGACCGCAATGGACAGGGACAGGGAAGCTGTCAAAGAGCTGAAAAATGAGCTTGAGGCTTCAAGGAAGGCAAAGGATGATTACTTCCGCCTCTCCGGCGAGATAAAGGATAAGGAAAGACATAAAACAGGGCTTGATGCTGTAGCAAAGGCAAATGAGAAGCTTGCAGCCATCCTCGTCAAATGCGAAACCGAACGGGAGAACAGGGATGCAGCCCACCAACACTCTACTCAAACAATGGCATATGTGGAGCGGCTGCAGGATATTTACCTGAAAGGCCAGGCCGGGGTGCTATCGGAAAAACTCCAGGAAGGAAGGCCTTGCCCTGTGTGCGGTTCCCTGAGCCACCCGGCTCCCGCCGTAAAGACCGGTGACATACCAAGCGATGAAGATATTAAGGAAGCAACGGAGAAGAACAGGGAAGCCCAGAGCAAATACAACAAACTTCTTGGCACATTCAACGCATCCCTGGGGGAAAGCAACGCATTGAAGACTAATGTTGAAAGCCTGAAAGCCCAGCTGGGGGATGAATATAGAAATGAGGCCTCAGGCCTTGATAGTGAAGCTCTGACGCAATTCGTAAGCGAAAAGCTGAAAGAGCTGAAAAGAGAAATCGACACCCTGGCTGCGGAAATAGAAAGGGCCCAAGAGCAGAAGGACAAGGAAGAGGAACTTTCAAAAGCCCTGGAGGGCAAGGAAGGCAGCACGGAAAAGAACCAGGAAGAGCTGGAAAACCTTACTTCAGCACTGAGCAAAGCTGAAATCAGTCTCAGTGCGGAGACAAGCATATTGGATGCCATAAAGTATGAGCTTCCTGAAGGCGTGGATTCCGTGGAAAAACTTAATAAAGAGATGGAAACCGTAGAGAAGGAAATCAGGAAAATGAAGGAAGCCCTTGAAGAAGCGGAAGAGAAAGCAAACAATGCCAGGACTGAAGAGGGGAAAGCCACGACGGCTGTGAAATCCGCAGGGAAAAACCTGGAGGAGGCCGTAAGCGAGCTGGAAAAGGCAGAGGAAAGGTTTAAGAGGGATGTTGAATCGGCAGGATTTGCAGGCCTGGAGGATTATGCAGCCCACAAGATGACCCAGCTGCAGGCAGAAGACCTTGAAAAGGACATCAACGAATTTAGCGGAAATCTTAAAGCTGCAACTGAAAGCCTGCTTGCCGCAGAAAAAGAAATTGAAAACCTTAAAAAAGCGGATTTGAAGGAACTTCAGGGCTACCTGGAGAATATTAAGGAAGAAAGAGACAGGCAAAACGTAGAAAAAACAGAGATCTACGCAAGGATAAGCCACAACGGCACCATCCTTGACAGCATAAAGGAAGCAGGAAAAAGCCTGTCAAAAATAGAAGAGGAATACAGGGTGGTGGGGCACCTGGCCAACATGGCAAGGGGCCTGAACCAGGAAAAGATCACCTTCGAAAGGTTTGTGCTGGCGGCATTTTTCGACGATATAATCATAGCGGCAAACCAGAGGTTCAACAAAATGACAGGCAGCAGGTACATGATGGGCAGGAAAGTGGACAAGTCAAAGGGCAACGCCCAGAGCGGCCTGGAGATTGAAGTCATGGACAACTACACGGGAAGGTCAAGGCACATAAAGACCTTGTCCGGCGGGGAAAGCTTCAAGGCATCCCTGTCATTGGCCCTGGGCCTTGCGGATGTGGTTCAGTCCTACGCCGGCGGCATAAGCCTGGACACCATGTTTGTGGACGAAGGTTTCGGCACCCTTGATCCGGAATCACTGGACGGAGCCGTTGAAGCCCTGGTAGACCTTCAGAGCACCGGAAGGCTTGTGGGCATAATATCCCATGTGCCTGAGCTCAAGGAAAGGATAGACGCGCGGCTTGAAATAACGCCGGGCAGGGAAGGAAGTTCAGCAAAGTTCAATATATAATGCATTAGAGAAAGGTGGCATTATCATGACGACGCCGGAAGAAAATAAAAACAGGCAATATTCAAGAAAAAGGGTTTCCACTGAAGCCTACGAGGCAAAGGAGGAATTCATGGAGATCCTCAATGCGGATGAATCCTTTTCTTACAAGCCATGGCAGTTTGCAGATTCTGATGTATGCGCGGACACCTTAAAAACAACCTACGATGAGATCTCCATATGGGGCCTCCACGAGGCTATGCTGAGGCCTGGGTTCAAAATCGGGGAGAATGTTGTCCATGTGCCAAACATATTCGCAAAGGTCAACGGGGTGCAAAAGGACACCGATGATTACATGGATAAGGTTAATGCCCTGATGCAGAGCCAGAACACCCTGTTTTTCAAGAAGCTGCCCATGACAAGGCAGCAGAAGGTCAAGCACATAAGCAGGACATACAGATCGGTTTTAAACGACAAAGGCGACATAGACCGTGACAGGCTCATGAGCTCGGAATACTGGAGGTACAAAGGCTTGAAGCCGGCTGTCCAGAAAGCCATAGCAAACAGGATAATCGCGTTGTGCACCATACCGGAATTCTGGAAGTTCAAAAGCTTCAGGACAAAGCTTCACCTTGGCCTATTCGACAAGATCAAGGACTACTTCCTGTTCTTAAACAATATAAGCGCCAAGGACCTGCATTACATGAAGCTGTCCACCTTCCAGGTCCTTATGAACCTGGACAACAAATTCGTGAATCTGCTCCACAGCTTCGACTACCCCATGGCAATACCCAAAATAATTATCTATAATAATGGTAACGATGAGGACTTCACTTTTTCCGACGCGGTGATCTTAATGTTCATGAACTCCATGGGGGTGGACGTCATGATATTCAACCCTTCAGGGAAAAGCGACATCGAGAACTACGTGAAGGAAAGCTTCTATGATTCCCATACCCTTGACCAGACAGGAAGCAGGGTGCCTTTCAAAAAAAGCGGCATATTCAAAGGCATATTCTAAATGAAGGAGAAAAACCATGAGATTTGATAATGACAAGATCAACGAAACCATTGATAACCAGCAGGCCCCAAAAGAAGACACAGAGGCCCTGGAGGAAATCCAGAAGAAGCTTGAGGCCATAAAGGAAGAGCTGAAGCAGTCCCCGGAGGTTGTGAGGATAGCCAAAGAGACCGATGTCACAGATGTGAATACCATAATGCAGCTGGGACAGGAGCCTTCTCTTGAGGTGTCCAAATTTGCCGACAGGATCCTGCACAGCATCAAAATCTACAATGTCGAGAACTCCAATGCCATGCTGAAGGAGCTCACAAAGATAATGAGCAGGTTCGACAAGGCCGAGCTGGAGGATAAGCCTGAGGGCTTCTTCACAAAGCTGTTTACCGGAGGCAAAAGGACCATAACACATATCCTGAGCAAATACCAGACTTTGGGCGGGGAAATAGACAAGATATACTCCAGGATATCCTCATACAACAGGGAGATAAAGAAAAGCAACGAAGAGCTTGAGGACATGTTCGAAAAGAACTTCGAATATTACAAGGAGCTGGAGAAATATTCCGCAGCCTGCAGCCTTCTCATAGACGAAGTTGAAAAGGATGACCTGCCTTACTGGGAGGAGAAAGCAAAGACCGGCTACGGCGATGACAGCATAAAGCTCCAGGAGGTGAAGTACGCCCTGGAGATGCTGAAGCAAAGGCAGTACGACCTTGAACTGGCAAAAATAGTGGCCCTGCAGACAGCCCCTTCCATAAGGATGATCCAGAAGGGAAACTACAAGCTTATGGCAAAGATACAGTCAGCCTTCATCATCACCATCCCTATATTCAAAAACGGGCTCATACAGGCGGTGACCACAAAGAGGCAGCGGCTCATCGCTGAATCCATGGACGCACTGGACAAGGCAACAAACGAGCTCATCCTGAAAAACGCCGAAGCTCTTAAAAATTCGAGCATAGACATAGCTAAGGTAACAGGCGGCGAGGCAGTGAAAATCGAAACCCTGGAGACTGCATGGAGGACTATAATGGAAGGCATAGAGGAAACCGGAAGGATCGAGGAAGAGAACAGGAAGCTCCGTGAAGAAGGCTTGCAAAAACTCAATAAAATTAAAGCAGAAATTTTAATTAAATAATCATAAAAAAGTAAAATATAAAATGGTAATTATTGTAGCGTCTGCAAAGGTATGCTATAATATCTTAAAAGTAAAATTTCGCCAAAAATCAATACTGATAGCGGGGTATTATAATGGATTTTTTAGCGTTTGAAAAGGTAATCAACAGAATCGACGGTGTCATCAATTCAAAAATAATCTATGATGGGGATAATATCACCGAGCTACACGTGCTTGCCAACTATCTGAGGGCAGCAAAACAGATCGTCAGGGATATTGAGTCATCACTGATTGCATCGTACAACTACAGGATCGACAGAAGAGTCATAAGCATAGCACAAATACATACGGAAGATACGAAAAAATTCAAAAGGGTCAAGTTAGGTGGTGTAACACTGGCCACCAACGGCAACGACCTTGACTGCACAGTCAGACTGAAGCTTGACGATGACGAGTATACTCATACTCAGTCAGCTGTAAAGACTTCCGCAAACAGAAAAAGGATTGTTGCGGAGTCTACTGTAAGGGTCCTGGAGGACATCTTAGGACAAGATTCAGTATTCGATGTCCAGGATGTACTTCTTCAAAACGGAAGGGATGTCAATTTTGCTGCAGTCGTTGTGAATATTGTTGCCGACGAAAAGGAAGAGACATTGATAGGAACAGCTTTGGTTAAGAACGATGTAAGCGAGGCAATAGCCCGGGCTTCATTGGACGCACTTAACAGGAGACTAGAAAAGACCAATAATTAAACTGTTTCTCTGTAAGGCCGATTATCCTTTTTTTCATTCCCTAGCGGAGTTAAATATAACAGGTTTTAGCGAATCCCTGTTAATTTAGCAAAGGGGGATGTTATCATGAGAAAGAATATTGCAAAAGCGCTAGTTGCTTTGTTGGCATTAGCAGTTGCAGGCGGATCAAATATTACTTGGTTGTTCTAATAGTTAGTACTTAGGGATAATCGGCCTTATATATTTTTAGGAGGCAATAATGAATAAACTTCCAAAACCAATGAAGTTTTACTTTATTTTTATATATATTTTGACAATAGTAACATTTATTCTGCTCAGAAACTACGAATATATGGAGTGGAGCAAAGCCGGTTTATTGAACTTGGCGTTTTTTTCGTTACTGATAACTCTAACCGAGTCCTTTACAGTAACCTTTAAAAAGATGTCCTTCAGCACCACCTTCGCTATAGAACTGGCGGCATTCCTGCTTTTCGGACCTGTCATGACTATTATGTCGGCGATTATCGGATTTTCTTTAAGGGTAGTCAAATATCCAGATGGCAAATACAGACATATACTTAACACGCCATTTTACGGTACGGCGTTCAATTTCTGCGTCCTCATCCTCCCTGTCATGATGGGCAACCTGGCCTATCAGAGGATGGGAGGCACTTTTGCTTTTAAGGACCTGCTGTCGAACTTCTACCTTATCGTGATTTTCAGCATAATATGCTTTTTGGTCAACCTGCTCTTTATTTCGATACTTCTTGCGCTGAGCACAAAGAAAAACGTTATTTTTCTTTTCTTAAGCAACATAAAGATAGGACTTATCAATTTTATTATAATGGTGCCTTTCGGCATCGGACTTACATATATGTACTACGAGCTGACCTATTTCGGAGTGCTGCTGCTGATGTTCCCTGTAATGCTTGTCAGGTTCACCTTCTCCTTGTATATAGACGCGAAGACCCAGTACATACAGACGGTGGACGCCCTCATGAGGGCTGTGGAAGCAAGGGACAAGTACACTGAAGGCCATTCCCAGAGGGTTGCGCAGATCGTGGAGATGATCGCAAAAGAAATGAAGCTCAGCGAAAATAAGATAGAGCAGCTTAACATAGCATCCACCGTCCATGACGTGGGCAAGATAGGCATAGACGATCATATCCTGAACAAACCGGGGAGGCTGACAGATGAAGAATATGAGCTTATTAAGAAGCATCCTGAGATAGGATACAACATACTCAAGGAAGTAAAGAACATGGAAAACATACTGGACCTTGTAAGGCACCATCATGAGAGATACGACGGAAAAGGATACCCGGATGGCAAAGACAAGGACAGTCTAAAGATAGATGTGTTTATAATACAGCTGGCGGACGCCATCGATGCCATGTCTACGGACAGGCCTTACAGGAATGCTCTCACAGATGAAGAAATTCAGTATGAAATAGAAAGATGCACAGGAACACAATTCCACCCTGCAGTAGTGGAAGCTTACAATAATGCTATGAAAAAGAGGAAATGATATGTTTTTACAAGTAGTTATCCTGGCGGTTATATTAGGCTTTCTATTCAGGGGAAACCTAAAAAACCTCGCCAATATGAAAATCGAAGGTGTTTATCTGATTGTCATGGCCTTTGTTATGGAGGCATGTATCATCATTCCATTAAATATGGGAGTCCTCCATGTAGGTCAGACTACAATGCTCATGGACATAGTAATGTATGCCCTTTTGTTCATTTTCATACTTAAGAATATTAAGAATCCATATATTATAATTGTGGGTATAGGATTTGCTTTGAATGCCGCGGCAATCTTTGCCAACGGCGGAGCTATGCCCGTCTCATCCGCCGCGTACCAGGCCGTGGGATTGACCGGAGATGCTGGCTCCATGGGGCTTTACGCCTTTATCGATGAAAGCACCAGGCTTTGGTTTCTGGGGGATATCATTCCCTATGACCTCATCGATGTAAACATATTAAGCATTGGGGACCTGATTTCATCATTAGGGATAATGCTCCTCATAATCGTCAACATGAGGAAGCCGAAGATTGAAGAGGTAAAAGAGTCAGACATGCCGCTTCTGCCTTCCGAAATAATGAAGAAAGATATGAAAAAGGGCATATACGGCTACAACCAGGAAGAGGTGGACCAGTTCCTCTACAGGCTTTCAACGGATTACAAGGAGCTGTACAGCGAAAACTCACAGCTTAAAAAGAGGATCTTTGCTGCAGAAGACAGGCTGAAAAGCTATATCGCCCTGGAAAAAGGCATAAGGGAAACCCTGGAGATGTCAAAGAACGCATCAGCCCAGGCAAGGGAGAACTCCCACGACAAATCCGACCTCATAATCAAGGAGGCAAGGGAAAAAGCCCAGAGGCTCATTGTAGAAGCCAAAGAGGAGCTTGAGTACATAAAAGGCAACTATAAGAAGCTGCAGGATGAATTCGAAAAGTTCTGCAACAGGCACAATAATTTTATGGATACACAGATAGGTATATTCAAAGAGCTGGAAAAACAGCAGGACGAAAACATGTAATATCCCATGGAAAAGTGGGATATTATTTTTTTGTCAAGAATAGAAAAAGATGTTATAATATCAGTACTTATTATTGCGGTTAAGGAGGAGAAAGTCATGGATATTTATCTTGTTAGGCATGGTCAGACTGAATGGAATGAAGAAAGACGATATCAGGGCTGGAAGAATTCCAACCTGACTGCAAAAGGGCGGGAGGATTCGAAGAATCTTGCGCAAAGCCTTTCCCATACAAAATTCGACGAGATGTACAGCAGCCCTCTGGGAAGGGCAATGGAAACGGCCCGCTACATCAAGATGGGCAGGGAGATTGAAATAGTACCTTACGACCCTTTCAAGGAAATGAATTTCGGCGAATGGGAGGGTATGCTGGACAAGGATGTGAAAGTCCTCTATCCTGAAGAGCATTTCAATTTCTGGAACAAGCCCCACCTTTTCAAACCCTTTGGAGGGGAAACCTTCGGGGGCTTAAGGGAAAGGGTTAGGAGCGGCCTGACAGAACTCATCGAAACCGCCAACGGGGAAAAGATCCTTGTGGTCACACATACCTTTGTCATAAAGTCCATTCTTTCCATAGTGAAGGACTATACAATAGACGAGTTCTGGAGTCCGCCTTTCCTCCATTCAACCTGCCTCACGGTGCTGAGGGTGGATGAGGAAAACATTGAGACCATAGTGGAAGGCGACATTTCGCATCTTGATTAAAAGATAAAGGCCGGGAGCATATCAAGCTCCCGGCTTTTCAGACCCTACAGGCTTTCAGACATTTCCACGGCACGTCCTACAAGTTTCGGGCATACTTCCTTTTTCTTGCCGGATTCCTCGGCCAGTTTCCTGCCTTCCTCCGTGCTCATGTCATAGCCCAGAAGCTCACTGCATCTCAAGGATCCGTTCTCTTCCCTGAACTTTTTGCAAAATTCCTTCACCAGGGCGTTGGCCTTGTCCTTTGTTTCCTTGTCTTCTATGTTGTCGGTGCCGTACTTCATGCCGATCATCATGGTGGCGCCTGTCACGGTACCGCAGAGCTCGCCCTGGGTCATGCCGCCGCCGAATACGGAAGCGATTTTTGTTGCCACAGCCTTGTCAAGTCCCCGTTCCTCGCATATGGTAAGTATTGTTGCCTGGCAGCAGTTGCAGCCATCATCGAAGAGTTCTATTGCCTTATCCTTATTATCCAAAGTAAATCCCTCCTAATCAATCATATGCTTCTATTTTACATCATATGGGCCTGAGTAATCAATTTATATGGGATTTGCATAAAAATTTGAATTAAGTTCCAAAAAAAATTAAAAATTACAACACAACATATGGAAAAAGTGATACAATATATGTAGAGATTGTCAACACACATGATTTTTAAGGAGAGACTTTTATAATGGAAGAAGAACTGGAACTGGATTTGCGTGATATATTTTACATCATAAGGAAAAGAATGAAGATGATAGTGCTGATAACGCTTGCCTGCACTATCCTTTCGGGGGTAGTGAGTTTTTTTGTGCTTAAGCCGGTATACGAGGCAAAGACCAGCGTAATTGTTGGAAAAATGCAGGCGGCAGACCAGACATCCACACAGTACAACGATGTCCTTCTATACCAGAAGCTCATCAAAACCTATATGGAGATAGCAAAATCCAGGATAGTTGCTGAAGAAGCCTATACGGCTATGGGATATAAATATTCGGTGGAGCAGATACAGAAGGCCGTCCAGGTTTCAACCCAGACGGACACCCAGATACTCGTAATCAAAGCGCAGAACGGTGACCCTTATGAAGCCGTGAAGATATGCACCGCAGTATCCGACGCTTTCATAAACCAGAGCAAGATAGTATTGCCGACGGGCGGGGATATCCAGGTAATGGACAGGGCTAAGGTGCCGGAAACCCCGGTTAAGCCCAACAAGGCAATGAACATAGCCATAGCCTTCCTTATTGGGCTAATGGGATCCATGGGCCTTGCCTTCGTGCTGGAGTTCATGGACAGGACAATAAAGACGGAAGACGACATTTCAAGGTTTGTAGGAATCCCTATTCTGGGGATAATACCAAGAGAAGGAGCTAAGTGATGGTAGATATTCACAGTCATATCCTTCCTGGCATAGATGACGGATCTGAGGATATGGACAGCACTATAAGCATGCTTGAAACGGCGGAGAGAAGCGGTACGGAGGCTATAATAGCCACGCCCCATTATTTTCCGGGACGTTTCGAGACGCCCTTCGAAAAAGTGGTGGAGATGGTTGAAGGCCTGAAGGCTGAGGCCGCCATAAGGGGAATATCCATAGACATATACCCCGGACAGGAGATTTTCCTGACGAAGGATGTCATTGAGCTGTACAGGAACGGAGTGGTAGGGAATCTTTGCAATACCAGATACATCCTGGTGGAGACGGATATGGGCAAATATTCGGACAGCTACCTTGATATAATATACGAGCTGAAGCTCATGGGAGCTGTGCCCATCATAGCCCACCCTGAGAGGTACAGCTATCTGATGGAAGATGTGAACCGGATCAACCCTTTTATAGACGAGGGATGCCTTTTCCAGATAAATTCAAGCAGCATCACCGGGGTCTTCGGGAAAACGGTGCAGAAAACCGCCAACACGCTTATGGAGCACGGCATATGCAATTTCATTGCATCGGATGCCCATACCAACCATAAGAGGACCACGGGCCTGCAGGAAGCTCTGGAGCTGACAAAGAACATCAATAAAACCGTGGCGGCGGAAGCGGAAGCAAACGGACAGCTGCTGCTGAACAATGAGGTTATAAGGTCCGGATGCAGCAGGATAAGCGTTAAGAAAAGCATATTCAGTTTTTTAAGATAATCATGGAATAATATTCGATCGGAGTGCGGCAAATGACAAGTGAAGATTTGATAACCATAAGCAGTCCCAAGTCTCCTATAGCTGAGGCTTACAGGACGTTAAGGACAAATATACAGTATTCCTCCATAGACAAGAAGGTCCAGGTGGTTTGCGTTACAAGCTCGGGACCCGGTGAAGGGAAATCAACAATTGCGGCCAACCTGGCTGTGGTAACGGCCCAGGCGGGGAAGAAGACCCTCCTCATAGACTGCGACCAGAGGAAGCCAAGGCAGCACAAGCTTTTCAATATTTCAAACATGACAGGGCTTTCGAACCTTCTGGCAGATGAAACGGGAATAGCCGAAGCGGTGCAGAAGACGGAGATAGACAACCTGATGGTGCTCCCTGCGGGGACAAGGCCTCCAAATCCTTCGGAGCTTCTGTCATCGGAGAAGATGAAGAACCTCATCGGCTCCTTGAGGGAAAAGCTGAATTTCATAATAATAGACACACCGCCCCTTTTGATGGTGACGGACGCCCAGCTTTTATCCGGTTATACGGACGGGTACCTTTTGGCGGTGGCCTCCGGGGAAGCGGAGAGGGAAGCCGTGGCAAAGGCCAGGGAGCTTCTGGAGAACGTTAACGGCAAGATCCTGGGTGCGGTGCTTAACAAGTTAAAAGTTGAAGAAAAAGGTTATTACGCTTACTACAACAAATACTACTATGGTACAGACGGAGCGAGACATAAGGAAAAAGGCAGAAGAAAAAAGAACAGGGAGCGTTGACCGGCTCCCCTTTTTATTATATGAAACGCCGTTTCTGTATATGGAATTTTTTATCCATTGTTGGAGAATTCTTCATAAAAAAGGACAAACTTGTATCAAAGTAATACGTATGCAAATTTGATAAATTATGTATAGAAGAGTATAATGAAATTAAAATTATGTGAAAATTATGTGAGGCAAAAATGGGCAACTTACGAAAATGGACAAAATTCAGTCTGATAATCATAGACATAGGACTTATAAACCTGTCCTTCATTCTGGCTATGTACATCAGGTTCGAATTCAACCTTCCGGATTTATACATAGAATACTATATGAGCCACGCGGTTCTGGTCACCTTCATCTACCTGATATTTTTCTACATATTCAGGCTTTATGATTCCCTGTGGAGATTCGCCGGCATTGACGAGTTCATGCTTGCCGTGGCAGGCTGCATCAGCGGCAGCATTGCGGTGATGGTTTATGACATGGTGTACGGCATAGATATCGCGAAAAGCGTCATTCTCATGGCCGCAATATGCATAACCATACTGGTGGTGGGCTTCAGGATAACCTTCAGGCTTTACAGGAGGCTCATTGTCTTCGCTCAGAAGTTCCTTAGAAAAGGCGGCACCAGGGTCATGATAGTTGGTGCAGGAGAAGGGGGAAATACCGTGCTGAGGGAGATAACCATCTCCAAAGGCCTTGACATGGTTCCCGTTTGCTTTGTGGATGACAGCCCAAACAAAGCCGGCATGGAAAACTCCGGCGTAAGAGTCATGGGCAAGAGGCACGACATACCGAGGCTTGTGAAGGAAAAGAGGATAGAGCAGATAATAATCGCCATACCTTCCATGGCTGGCCCCAGCAGGACGGAGCTCATAAACATATGCAGGTCAACAGGCTGCAAAATTAAGATCATGCCCGGGCTATTCGAGCTTATCAACGGGGATGTATCCGTTAGCAAGATAAGGGATGTAAACATAGAGGACCTTCTTGGACGGGACGCTGTAGTCCTCAACGACGAAGGGATAAAGGGCTACCTTAAGGACAAGGTGGTCATGGTGACAGGAGGATCAGGTTCCATTGGTTCCGAGTTAACTAAGCAGGTATTGAGATACGGACCCAAGGAACTTATAATACTGGACATATACGAGAACAGCACAT
>Ga0209373_10002128_pt1 | contig 20635 bp, 16 predicted proteins | sample Higcelweek5metaG_FD_187173 | JGI IMG/M metagenome (GOLD analysis project Ga0209373, IMG submission 187173) | Freshwater pond sediment microbial communities from the University of Edinburgh, under environmental carbon perturbations - High... | ecosystem: Environmental > Aquatic > Freshwater >... | reverse complement strand
TGACTGTCATTATGATTACACATGATATCAATAACGCAATTTGTCAATGTACAAATGTTCTTGCCATAAAAGACGGCACTGCTGTTTTCTGCGGTACAAACAGTGAATTCAGGGTCCTTTGTCCATAAATTCTTTTTGATATTTTCGCGATTCCTTTTAACAAGTTTACAAGCAATAATACGGGCGTAGAGGTGTTTGGGTCATGGGGTGTTAAATGCTGAAAGTAAATAAGCCTATATATGCGGCTGTTTTCATCTCTATCGCGGCACTTGCCGCAATTATTATCTGTCCACTATCAGGAATTGTCTGGATATCCCCTGTCAGTGCATTTACTAATGAGGAAATGCGATACATAATGATGAATATAAGGCTTCCAAGAACATTTGTCGCGATGCTTGCAGGAGGCGGACTTGCTGTTTCGGGAATGATATTTCAGGCAATATTCAGAAATCCTCTTGCCGATCCATTTACAATTGGAGTATCAAGCGGGGCATCGCTTGGCGCGGCAATATGCATCACAGCAGGAATCGGCGGCACAATGCTTGGTTTACCAGTGGTAATTATAGGCGCTTTTTCCGGTGCGCTCTGCTCAGTATTTCTTATCTATGCATTTGCATGGTCTCGTGATTCAAACTCAAGTACACTCCTGCTTGCCGGTGTTATTGTTGCCACAATATGCAGCGGGCTTATAATGTTCATACACTTTACAGCAGGGCTTCATCAGTCATTTCAGATTGTAAGGTGGCTTATGGGAAGTGTGGATGGTGTCAATTGGCAGCTTTTGTTGACAATGGGAATACCGCTGTTGTTATTCTTTGCAGTGATTATCCCGTTAATGCCTCAGCTTGATCAGTTCCTGACAGGTGACAGCATCGCTCATTCCCGTGGTGTAAATCTTAATGCGAGCCGCGTTGTTTTTATCACAGTCACTGCGCTTGCAGTCGGAGCAATTGTTGCGGTATGCGGTCCGATTGGTTTTGTGGGAATTATCGCACCTCATGCATGCAGGCTTGTCATCCCCGGTGTGCGTCACAGGATGCTCATGTACTGCTCATTTCTTCTCGGTGGAACATTCCTTGTGATTACAGATACGTTTGCCAGATCTATTGTACCGCCGACAGAAATTCCTGTCGGAATCATAACATCAATACTTGGCGGACCGATTTTTCTGCTTCTTCTTTTCAATAGAAAGAGCAGACTTCTGGTTTAGGATCATGTCATCATGTTGACAAAAAGAAAAGAATCCGACCTGTGTCGTGAATGGTCACAATGAGGTTTCTCATAAGATTCTAATGATGATTCAAAATGTTGCAGCACTTTACACTTTCAGATTTTTCTGTTTTTATTATGTAAATGCCACTTTTCAGAAGATTTTTTTTCGAAGCCAAATCCCCGGGCGCACAATTCCGGACAAGATTTCCTTTCAGATCGTAAACGGTAAAATCCGTATTACTGTAACGGAATGAGTCATTGTTGTTTTTTCTGGTTTTCCTGACCTCATTGAAAACACCGACAGTACTGCTTTTACCTGTCAATGTTGTAACACTCTGTGCGTCAAGTGAAACAGTGAATGAACTATTTTCAACTTTTACCGTGCCGTCATTACTGACATTTTTAGTTCCGGATGAGGTATATTTTGTAAAGCTGGTCACGGAACCGTTCTTAATGGTGAACTGCTGTTCTTTGGAAGAAGTGTTTTTGTTTACAATTACAACAACCAAACTTGTATCACTTTTATATGCTGTTACATTGACATTTGTGGCTGGTGCTGCAGGCACATCAATTCTGATAAATCCAGGTCGAACGAATTTTGTATATTGCGACATCATGTAACCCCTTTTAGTTATGCTGCTGTTGTCGTCAATGGGGCCATAACTTCTGCGGACATACCACCACACATAAGCATTAAAGTTCGCAACCATGCAGTCGTGGATCTCTTTTCCCACTTCAAGTGCATCCGGCCATAAATTGGCACTTCTGTCACTTGTTGTATAGTGCTCTGTCATCCAGACCTCTTTATTTTTAGTCCGTGCAAGAGGATAATCGGAAAGTCCACTGCCATATATATGTCCGCCAATAATATCTACTTTGGTAACTGCTGATGCATCGTTGAGAATAGCATCAGAAAAAGGTCTTCTAAATTGGAATGATTCCGGTGCTATAACTTTGGTTGTGCCGATCGCATCACGATAATTATTTAAAAAGTCGATCATCTGAGCAGAGGTCCAGTCGCAGGATTCATAGGTAACCTTGATATCAGGTTCATTCTGAACGGAAATTGCATACAATGGAACTCCATTAGTTGACATATAGTCACAAAAACTTTTCAGATGAGCTGCGTAAGCAGCATATGAAGTTGTTTTAAGAGAACCACTTACCTGATTATTGTTGGTTTTCATACTTGTTGGAGGTGACCAGGGAGATGCGAATATCAGAGCTCCGTGTGATTTTGCCTTTTTAGCGGTAGCCAGCTCCCTATTGAATAATGAGCTGTTGGGATCTACATGAATACGGAGAATGCTTAATCCGATCTGCCCATCTCCGTTACCGAAAGCTTTGTCTGCCTGTGCCGTGTTTATATCGCCGGGAAAACCGGTGTGATTCATTGCGCCAAAGCCCCTTATCAGTTGTTTTTCGGTGTTTAAATCGATAGTGGCACTTTGTCCGAATGCGACATTGGAAATGAATAAAAGACATGTAATAAACAATTTCCAGTACTTTGCTCTGAATTTTTTCAGGTCCATAACAACTCTTTTCGTTGAGTTTTTTGCATTTTCATCCGCTGCGGTGGTTGCTTTTTCATACTTGAACCTGGTAGTTATTTATTTTAATTTGTTCAAAATGAACAAATATCCAAGTTTTTATAAAGTTTAAACGGTTAAAATAAATTTAGAATATAAACAATTTATAAAAATGAAAACATAATTATAATAATATAACGAAATAAATCCTCAAAATCACATGCTAATTCAATTACTTCCATTTTGATTGGCAGAAGCTTTTTTTTGTAAGTTGGGTATATACAATTGACAAATAGCCTAACAAGGGATATAATAAATGCTTGAAAATAAGGAGATATCACTTTTTGTTAAGGGATAGAATGTGAATAACTGTGAGAACCAGAATCCTTGCAACAGCATTGAAGATCTGATAAAGATGGTGGAATCTGCAAAATCAGTTCCCCAATGGCAGCAGTGTTTGACAGGTGATACTCAGCCCGATGTGTTTCAAAAACTTATTCAGGGCGTTGGATATTGTGTTGGAATGGGTGTTGAAGGACATATTGCCGAGTTTGGTACGATGACAGGCAGAACAGCTGTTGTATTAGCGCAGGCACTCTCTTTTTTTACTTCGATTTACGGTTTTTCTGATAAAGCTCACAACATTGCCCCCCGTAAACTTTGCCTGTTTGATAGTTTTAAGGGGCTTCCAAAAGTATTAAACGATGTTGACAGTGCATCACCCCATGTTGTATCGGGAGTCTGGAGTGAAGGAACCTGCATCGGATTGACAAAAGATGATCTTATGACATTTTGCAGCAGGTTGTATCCAAAGGATCGTATTGAAATTTTTGATGGCTGGTTTATTGATACGCTTCCGTCAATTGAGAAAGGATCCAGGTTCGCGCTTGTTCATATAGATTGTGATCTTTACGAATCTACTATACAGGTGCTGGATTACTTCTTTCAGAACAAACTTTTTGCTGATGGGTGTGCGCTATTTTTTGATGACTGGAACTGTAACAGGGCATCGCCTGACTTTGGTGAACGACGTGCCTGGGGTGAATGTCTGGCAAAATACCATGTCAGGTTCTCAGATTGCGGCGAGTATGGTATTACCGGACACAAGATGATTCTTCATGGTTGATATTATTATGTGCACGTTTTCAGAACAAATGCCTCAAATGAGTTCAACTGATATGCTAAATAGTCAAGCAGTTTTTGTAAAGCATCTTCATTGGCGTTCTGTTTGCAGGCTTTTTCAAGAGAATTGGCTGCATTGGATAGCGGGAAGGCACATAAATTCGCAGCTCCTCCTTTAATACCATGAGATTCATTCTGAATAAAAGTGTAATCTGATATTTCCAATGCTTTACGCATAAGTATAAGCTTTGAATTACAGAGCCTGCTGAATTCTTTCATCAATGAATAGAGCAGATCCCTGTCATTTTCGAATTCATATAGTGCCTTGTCAAAATCCATCACGACAAAATTGTCTCCTGCCCTCTCAGTCGGAGCTGGATTCTGTATTGATCTGTTAGCATTAGTCAATGATTCTTTTTCTCCGTTTCCAAAAAAACGGTTGCCTATTTCGTACAATTTCTGAATATTCAGTGTGAGTTTTCCACAGACCATATTCATTCCGGCCTTTATACATGCCTCCGCATCCTCTGAGTCATCACTGCCTGTGATTCCCACGATTATGATATCTTCACCTTGCTGTAAACATCTTATTTTACGGCATGCGACAAGGCCGTTCATGACAGGCATGTTTTTATCCATTAGAATAATGTCAATATGCTTCTGCTTTACAATTTCGACACATTGTTCGCCATTTGATGCAATCATTATATTTGCACCCGTCTCTTCCACAATAATACTCAGTAATTCCGCATTTATCTTATAGTCATCAACAATTAATACTGTTTTATTTTTAAAAACTGAAGATTCCATTTGTATACCTGTTATTTGTACTGGCAATAATTTGAATGTGTCTGTTAGTTATTATGCATTTTCAACTGACAATTTATTGAACATAATACAATTCAAGAATCTGAATGAATTGTTTTTCACAACGCAAAAATGCATCAACAACAACAGGATCAAAATGGTTTCCCCGTCCTTTGATAATAATAGCTTTAGCAGTGTCATGAGGCATTGCGCTTTTGTAAACACGTTTACTGACCAGAGCATCATAGACATCTGCCAGCGCAACAATTCTGGCACACAGAGGTATGTCATCTCCTTGTATTCCGTTGGGATATCCGGTACCGTCATATTTTTCATGATGAGACAATGCAATTTCGGCACTCATTTGCAGGTATTGTGCTTCGGGATATTTTTCCAGTGCAGTTGTCAGTGAATCGCAGCCGATAACTGTGTGTTTCTGCATTATTTTATACTCTTGATCGTCAAGTCTTCCCGGTTTGAGCAGGACAAAATCAGGTATTCCTATTTTGCCAATGTCATGGAGCGGGCTTGTAAGAAGAATGTTGTCAATAAATGCAGGAGTCACCTCTTCAGGCTTATCAACTTCTGCAATATTTTCCGCTAAAATTTTTGAATAATGTCTTATACGCTCGAGATGATTTCCGGTATCATTATCACGCGCTTCAGCCAGACAGGCCATAGAAAAGATAACAATGTCTCTGCTCCCGAAATTTATTATTCTTTCACCGGCTTTAATCCGGACAGTAAGCTCATCTTTAATAACCGGCTTTCTGATAAAATCATCGGCACCGGCATTCATTCCTGTAACCAGATCATCTGTTTCACTTTGAGATGTGACCATTATGACATAGCAGTAACGTCCACCCTGGAGTCGTTTTATCTCCCTGATTAATTCTAAACCTGACATTTCAGGCATGATCCAGTCTGTAATAACCATATCAGGGCGGTTCTGTATCCACATGGCAAGAGCTTCTTTGCCATTAGCGGCAACGATCACCTGATGGCCCAGAGATGTAACATGTTTTTCACATTTTGTACGGCTTACAAGCTCATCATCAACAACGAGAATCTTCATTATTAATTATCCTTTATCAATTAATTGATTACTGGATTCAAAATACCACATCGTCAACTTCGGCTTATCTTATCCGGTCTATTAAATAAATCATGACTGTTTCTGTACATCATGTATCGGTAATGTAAAGTAAAACCGGCTTCCTGTGCCTTCGTTGCACTCAACCCCGACAGTACCGTTGAGCCGTTCGACAACTGATTTTACAATAGATAAACCTATTCCGTGCCCTTCACATTCTGATATGTGAAGTCTGGAGAATTCTCTGAATAGAGTGGGAGTTTTCTCATCAGGAATACCTTCACCGTTATCTTTTACCCAGAAACGCAGGTGGTCAGGATGAGTGCAGGTAAATGTTCCGGGCATATCATATCCGAGTTCTACAACCGGAGTGATCTGCAAAGCAGGATTTCCGCCGTATTTAATTGCATTATTTATATAATTAACCCAGACTTCTGTAATCCATGGTGCGTATCCGAATATTGATGGCCAATTGTCCGGTTTAATTATACTTGCATGATCGTTTTCAATGTTGTATTCCATTCTTTTTAAAGCATCATTGACACAGATAGAAACTGAGAATGTGGTAAATTCATTAGTCCTTATTTGTCTGATTCCGGCAAATAAAAGAAGTGCTTCAATAATGTTTCTCATTTGAAGTGTACCACTTTGAATAAATGCCATCAGTTTCTTTACTTTGGGAGTACCGCTGTCTGCAAGCTCATTGACAAGGGTTTCTATTGACACATTTATTACCATCAGCGGATTTTTAAGATCGTGTGCGACAGTATGACCAAAGGAATTCAGTTCAGCTACTTTTTGTTCGAGATCTTTCTGAAGTTCTTTCCTGAGTTTAATTTCCTTTTTTAACTGATGAACTAACTCTGATATATACCCGACAACAGAGCCGCATATAATTGTTTGAGTAAAACCGATAAAAAAACCGGGAATTCTGCCGTTGAAATAATACGACATGGGAATATGATTGTGGGGTGGAAAATGTGTGCCGGCAAAATTTGACAGGTAAATTACAAAACAAGCAATTATTCCGGCAGAAAGCCCCCCGCGCCAGGCAATAATTGCAACCCATAAAACGCTGATCATTGCAACAGATACATCGGGAATTAAAAATAAAAGCTCATAGATTAATACCGCATTTATGATGAAATAAACTCCAAAGTCAATCATTACGATTTTAAATGGTTTTATGAAAAATGTTCTATTTGTTCTTTTTTCAGATATAATCGTAGAATCTGTATGGGAATCGTTCTTTGTTTTCACAGATTGTTTTTTTAAAGGTACTTGAGTATATATTAAATCAGAGTCTGATTTTTCTTTAGTTTTAACGGAATTTTTACCGGAAGATACCTGCATTTAAAATTTCTTTCATTATATATCCATGAAGTATATCGAATAACTAAAAAAGATATTTTGTAAATAAAAACCCTGTAATGTTAATCCCTGCATGTTCAGCAATCAGTTTTTATGGCTGCTATATTATACGATAATAGTTATTTTTAACATTAAAAAAAAGGGTTCGTTTTTATTATCTGTCCTTATTACAATAAATTCAATAGAATAATGCTGATTGTTTTACTGAAAAATTGTACATGTGCTGAATCTATTATCAAATGAATGTCGCTTGTTTGTCAATTTAATATTTCGGCATCTTCAGATCTTTCCACTCTCCAACAGCAAGATCTTCTACTGTATAATCGCCAAAACGTGAGCGGTGAAGAGCTTTGACAATATATCCGAAATGCAGAAACATCCGTTTTACCTGATGATACCTGCCTTCATGAAGTATTAATTCCGCGTGAGTATCATCAATAATTTTCATTGGAGAAGGAAGGCATGGTTTGGGTTCATTTAAAAGCTGAATGGTTCCTGATGCAAACTGGGCAATAAGATCCTGAGTCAAAGGCTTGTCCACAGTCACCTGATATACTTTGTCAATATTTCTTTTTGGTGAAGTAAACGTATGAATCAGTTTAGTGTTATCTGTAATAAGAATTACACCTGTAGTATCTTTGTCAAGACGGCCGATGGTTGACGGTATCGGGTTGCGGGACAGCCACTGGTCAGGAAACAGTTCATACACGAGGCGTCCATCGGAAATATCATGCGAGCATACATAACCGAGCGGTTTGTTAAGCAGAACAAATATTCCTTCAGGATGATCCAGCGGTTCATTGTCAAGTAATAATTTACAGCTGTCAGCTTTACATGATGAATCAGTCAGCCTGATTCCATCAATAGTCACCTCATAATCCTTGAGAAAGCCCTGAGCCTGTTTACGGGTGCAATAACCGAGGTTGCTGAGAATTTTGTCCAGTCGTTCCATTTCGTGTCAGAATCCCTTTCGTTATGTATCATCTCGTATTTTACATTTTAAACTCGGCTGCTCTGCAGTATGCAGAGAGCGGAGAATAAGGCCTGGGGCCTATTTTAATATAAATTCGTGCAGCCTGTTGAAAATCGAATGATCGTAATCCTCACGCACTGAGACGCTGATTACATCATAAAGTTTTGCAAGCTGCTTAATGATCTGATCAAGTCGCTCGTCATTGTTTACAAGAAGGTACATGCGGCTCTTTGAACCATCATCTATCTGACCGCATAGAATGCCTTCAAGGTTGAAGCCGCGGCGGCTGAAAAGTCCTGTTATATGAGACATGACACCCGCGTGGTTATTGACTGTCAATTCTATGACTATCGATGCCTGTTGTATCATTTATTCTCCAATCGATTCATAGTTTGATCCGCCTGGTGGAACCATAGGCAGAACATTGAGATACGGATCTATCGGTACATTGACAAATGCAGGTCCGTCTTCTGAAAGTGCGCGTGAAAGTATACTGTGAATATCGCTTTCGTGTTCAAGATCGTAACTTTTTATACCGAATCCTTTTGCTATTGTTTTAAAATCCGGATTTGTTATGAATTTTGATGCAATAAAATGTTTGTTGAAAAATAATTCCTGCTGTTGTCTTACAAGTCCAAGATGTTTGTTATTAAATAGTATAATTGTAACATTCAGATTGTAATCTGCAAGTGTTGCGAGCTCCTGAATATTCATTAAAATTGACCCGTCACCGCTGAAACAGACGATTCTCTTTGATGGATGCGCAAAAGCCGCACCGAGTGCTGACGGCAGGCCAAAGCCCATTGTTCCAAGACCACCCGATGTCAGAAGTGTGCGTGGACTTTTAAACGGATAATGCTGTGCAACCCACATCTGATGTTGTCCGACATCGGTTGCGATTATTGAATCTTTACTAACAATAGAATCAACTGTACGGATAATATTAATTGGATGTAAAGGGTTGGAACTTTGAGCTCTGGGGAATGGACTGCGTTTTTTTTCCGATGCAATATGACTTATCCAATCTTTACGGAAGTCATTCTTTACACGCTCAATCAGAAGTTTAAGTGCATCTCCGATATCTCCTGTAACAGCGCAATCTGAATGTCTGAGTTTGTCAATTTCAGAATTGTCAATATCAATATGAATAATTTTCGCATCCGGACAGAAACCCTCAAGTTTTCCCGTCGCCCGGTCATCGAAACGGACACCAAACGCAAGCAGCAGATCCGCATCATGCATGATTGCAGCAGTTGATTGGGTACCATGCATGCCAAGCATTCCCAGATACAGCGGATCATCATGCGGAATTGCTCCAAGAGCCATGAGCGTAGCGGTTACCGGAATGGAATTCTTATGTGCAAATTCACTCAGGAGTTCTGATGCATCAGAGTGAATTATGCCGCCGCCTATATAGAGTACAGGGCGTTCTGATTCGTGCAGCATATTTATTGCTTTGTCAATTTGCAGAGTGTTAATCTGGCCTGATGGTATTTTTACACCTGGTTCTGGCCATGAGTCGAATTCAAAGCGCTCGAGCTGAATATCTTTTGGCACATCTATAAGCACAGGACCGGGTCTTCCTGACACGGCAATGCGGAATGCTTCAGGAATTACAGTGAAAAGTTCTTCAACTGATCTGACAAGAAAATTGTGTTTGGTGATGGGAATGGTCATTCCATAAGTGTCAACTTCCTGAAATGCATCGGTGCCTATTAGCTTTGATGAAACCTGACCGGTAATAGCAATAACAGGAACACTGTCCAGTTTTGCATCTGCAATCGCTGTAAGAAGATTTGTTGCGCCGGGGCCCGATGTCGCAAAGCAGACTGCGGATTTCCCTGTTGAACGGGCTATGCCCTGGGCAATAAAGCCGGCTGCCTGTTCATGACGGGTAAGAACGTGATGGATATTGCTGTTGTAAAGGGCATTGTACAGAGGCAGGTTTGCTCCGCCGGGTATTCCGGCGAGAATTTTTATTCCCTGACGCTCGAGCAGCTGTACAATGATTTCTGCTCCTGTTAAGTTCATGAGTTGATCTCCTCAAAAAAATATAAAGAAAAAGCCCCTGTCGGTCATACCGGCAGGGGCTTTGTTTACATATATTGTTTTTAACAAAGCCCCTATGACGGTGTGATTGTAACCACGACCACTACCACGACGACCAGTGTGACAGTCATATTAATGAGGCTTTTAAATGTTATATCTATCAGTTTCATATATACTTTGTAAATTATAAGTTTCTGCGGTCACCATGACTGCTTTTTTAGAATATACACATTCTTGTGATTATGGTCAATGTTTTTATTTATTGATGTAAATATCTGTAAAGATGTTCAACATTATATATTACCATGATGTTAATATATAATAATTCAATCTCTATCAAAATCATGCAGTTCGACTAAATAAATAAATTATATTAAAAAATTATTCTATAAATATTATAAAGTATGTATAATGAAATCTTGAAGATAATGAATGAGAATATATTAAACTAATAAAAAGGAGAGATGTAATGATCTGGATTTTAAAATGTTGTGTGTGTTTTGGGTACATTCTGTTTCTCTCCTGTGATTCAGTCCGGCCATTCCTTCTTTCAGAATCAGAAGAGATACAGATGGGAAATAAGTTTAAAGCTCAGATTATTGCTGATACTGTGAATTATCCTCCTTACAGAGGCAGCGCAAGAGTTGTAAGTTATATCGATTCACTTGGACATGTGATAGCCGGTGCGCAGAATGACTGGAGTACATCAAAGGTGAATTTTACATTTACAATAATCCATGATGATTCAATGGTTAATGCGTTTGCTGTTCCCGGCGGTCATGTATTTCTTTATACCGGTCTTTTACTTTCGGCAGCAAATGAGGCTCAGGTTGCCGGTGTGATAGCCCACGAGGTCGGACACATTACGATGCATCACAGTGCTGATATGCTTGTAAAACAGAATGCCGTCAGTCTGATTAGTCAAGTCATTTTCGGCAACGACTCATCATCATTGGTCGCGGTTTCATCATTGCTTGCAAATCTTGCTTTCTTGAAATTCAGCCGTAATAACGAAGATGAGGCAGACAGTCTGTCAGTAGTCTACACAAAATCAGCAGGAATGAATCCGCAAGGCATGAGTCAATTTCTCGGTGTTTTGAAAAGTCAATATGGAGACAGTCCCAGAATACTTGAACCTGTTGAAACTGCACTGTCATCGCATCCAAATATTTCAGTGCGTATAACAAATGTTGATGCGATAATTACTAAAGTAGCAAGTGCAAGTACAAGCCTAAGCCTGCGGGAAACTGAATATTCAGCAGTCAAAAGCCTCATAAAATACTGATTTATTGATTTAACTCCGGCAACCTTGATAAAATACGGAAGCCGGAGTTATTGTCAGTCAATGAGCGTAACAGATTTCCGCACGTTTACATCAGATTGAGCAGTACCAGAATTGCGGCGTTTGTAATGAAAACGTTCAACCTGCAGACAGAACGCTTCAATGCGCGCCTCCAGAATCTGTGGAAACGGATTACCGTCAGATTCAATTGGCAAAAAGGGAAGACCGTCATGAATTGATCTGTTGGTATCACTGTGTGATGCCCCGATTTTATGTGCTGTTGCCATATTTGCTTCCGCAGTCATGACTGCTTCAATAATGCGTGTTGGCATACATGCAAAAGGTCCTATTGAGATTGCGCCGTGAATGGAGTGGAATATATCCTTGAAAAAACTTCCTGCAACAAGAATCGCTTCTCCGGTGAATCTGACATTGAAGAAGTTTTTCCCGTAATTCATTGTTTTGTCAACATCAACAGTTTCATATATATAAAGTCCTGAACGTGCAAGAGTGCGCTTGATTGTTTTTTCGTAAATTGACTGAAGGAATGTTTTTGCCTGGAATTCAAGAAAACCGCCGATATTAAACTGTGCTTCATAGATTCCTTTTTTTACATTGTAGTCGCAATAGTTAAGCCACTCGAGAATCGGTGCTCTTCGTACAACAATGTCCTTTTTTGCAAGACGATCGATAAGGTCCTGACATGAGAAGTAATCCCGTCTGACAAATATTTCCCCCAGAAGCGATATGGTTTTTGCATCCTTAAGCGGGTATTTAAGCTTTATTGTTGAGAGTTCTTTTGCGACATAGTCAAGAAGTTTATGAAGATTTTTCGATGATTTCTCTGAAAAATTATTCAAGAGCATCTGCCAGGTATGGTTGAAGACAGCCATTGCTTTATCATAATCGGCTGCAACAACTTTTATATTGTTTTTAATATCTTCCATGCAGTCCGATACAATGATGGACTTAAGCAGGCTGATAACTTCAGATATCTGAAGTCCTGCGTAACCGTTTTCATTTGTCATTGTCAGCAGGGCAGTATCGGATATACGGTTTTTTCTGATCAGCTTTTCAAGGAAAACACTATATTGTGTAAACCTGCAGTTTCCACCGCATGTAGGCATGAAATACGCAAGTTTTTCATTTTTGTCACTGCGGTTATTGATGTGCTTCAGTAAACCTCCTGCTGTGAGAAGCAGGGGAAGACACTCTTTACATGTAGCATGGGAGCGTCCGATACGCAGTACTTCTCTGTCGTAAACAGGGAGTGCAGATGCATTCATGCCGCTTCCCCGCAGTGACGCGGCCATAAGCTCACTTGACAGTCTGCCCATAGATGGAAACAGAACATGAACAGAAGGATCTTTAAGATCAAGGTGTGACCCGTCAGAACCGATAAACTGTATTTTATTATTCTGCATCGTGATTTCTGCCGGTTTAAAAGGCTCAGACTGAAGCACCTGTGATTCAATTTTTCTGAAACGATCCACAATGTCAAGATATGCTTCAATTCTGGTATTTATACCTGCGTCTGCTGTGTGGCTGTCAAGTTCAAGGGTCAATGATGGTTTTATTTCCATATAATCACGGAAATAGGAAAGAAGAAATGAATCCGGGCCGCAGCTGAAATTGGTAATAAAAACACCGAAAAGCTGAGGATGCTTTGCGACAACTTTTGAAGCTTTCATCAGGTTCTGTCCGATTGCCCAGTTGACTTCAAAGTCGCAGTTTTCCGGCTGATAGGGGAGGTAGTCCCATGGAATTACTGTTACGCCGCGTGATGCGAATTTTTCGGGTATTCCCATATTTGCTTCCGGTGCAAATGCATTGTAGTATCTGCCAAAAACAACTATTCCGATTCTGTCAGGATTACTTTCAAGTTCCTTTAGAACTTCTATGCCCTTTTGTTTAATAGTATCCTGTGACTGGCGCCAGACCTGAACTGCTTTCCTGTAGGCTTCACGGGAGTCTTTTTCTGACGCGCCGATTTCAACGCCTGCAGCGGCAAATTCATTTTCCTGAGTATCAAAGCCCTGTGAAAAATCAATTATCGGGCTTATAACTTTTATGTCGGGATTAATATCCTTGAATGCACTTTTCAAATAATATGGCTCACTCTGCAGTAAAAGACATGTACACTGATGTTCCCGGCGCTGAGTGCGTGCGTTTTCAACATGAAGTTCAACAACAGCAGGCAGAAAAATGAATTCCGGTGATTTTGCAATAAGGTTTGCAAATGCACCATGGGAGATTTCACCCGGGTAGCAGAATGACGAACGTTTACGCTTGATTCCATTTGTGTCAATTTCATCGGAAACGACAAGCTCTGCTCCGAGCTCTGTGAAAAATGTCTCGTAAAGAGGATAAAGATTATGTATAAGAAAAGATTTATTCAGTCCGACACGGGGTCTCTTTTTTTCAGTCCGACCGCTTTGGTCATTATGATGTGTAAATATCACTTCCTGACGCCTGTGCACATGATCAAAATCGTGCGTGCTGAACTTTACATGATGAATCATGTTGTAATATTTATTGCATGCTCCGCCGAAAGGATATTTTTTACCCTCAATGTCAATCATGGCAATTTCACAGCCTCTGTCACACCGGGTTGTATCACCATGACATGTAAATGATTTTCCATAGGTGACTTCCCGTGATGCAAGCATGGAAATGTCAAATGACTTTTTCTCTGTATGACCGCCTGAAATCCTGTTTTTCACCTCAAGCGCGACACCAAAGGCACCCATAAGACCGGGTTCCGGCGGAACAATGATTTCATGATTGATAAGATTTGCCATTGCCAGCGGGACGGCTTTATTATAACAGACACCGCCCTGCATAAGGATTTTTTTACCAAGCGGGCGACGTCCCTTGACACGATTGACATAGTTCATGCAGATTGAATAGACAAGGCCCGCGACAATATCTTCCCTGTCAATTCCCTCGTGTGAAGCTGTTTTTATGTCGGAACTTATGAACGCAGCGCACTGATCGTTAAAATTCGGAGGCCGCTTTGCGTTGATCGCAGTATCCTGAATTGCTTTATAGTCAATCCCCATGGATTCCTGTGCAGATTCCTCAAGGAATGATCCGGTTCCTGCGCTGCATGCCTCATTCATCGCGTAGTCTGACGGCACACCATTGACAAGAAAGGTATATTTCGCATCCTGTCCGCCAATTTCAAAAATTGTTTCAACATCAGGATCATAATATGCCGCAGCAGTTGCATGTGCTATGATTTCGTTTATTACAGAGTCTGTCTCTGCGTGTAAACCTGCGATCTGGCGGCCTGAACCTGTAGTTCCAAGGCCGATAAAAGTGACATTCGCATCTATCTGATCACAGATTTCCTTATAGCAGTTGCGGCTTGCGGAAACCGGATTGCCGTTTGTACGAAGATATGTCTTTGCAACTATGCAATTATCTTTTATTCGTAAAGCAACTGCCTTCGTAGTCGTTGAGCCTACATCAAGGCCAAGAATCAGCTCATCACCATCCTTGGCTTTTCCCTCCATTGTGGATTCAAAAACAACAAGATCCTTTGCATTTGAAAGCGGGGGCAGTATCTGGAATGAGTGGTGGTTTTTTGAAAAAAGAGAGTCCCTGTTTTTCGGGAACGTTATACTTTTTGTATGTGCATGCCATGCTGATCCGAGTGCTTCAAAAGAATCTGCCATTGATGGAATGAGAAGACTGTCGACTTTTTTCCTCAGCATGTTCATAATCACACTGTTTTTTGTTACGCCGCCTACAGCTATTATCCGCGTTCCTGGTGATTTGTCAAGAAGATCAAGAATCTTTCCGGCAATCATTTCGCAGAGGCCTGCGGTGACTTTTCCGGCAGGTGTTCCTTTGTTAAGTGCATGAGTACAGTCACTTTTACAAAATACTGAACAGCGTCCTGAAACTTTATATGGCTCAGAATCAACTGCAACTTTTACAGCTTCATCAACAGACAGGTTCATTCTCCTTATCTGCTGAAGAAAGAATTCACCTGTACCTGATGCACATTTGTTGCCTGTTTCAATGGATCCTATGGTAAGGTCTTTATTCAGTGTATATAATAAAAAGCTTTCAGAACCAAGACTGACAATCGCATCGTAATCGCCTGTCAATTGACCGCTGATTTTCATGAACTGCAGTGCTGCTTCAATAGCTTCCGGTTCGGTTATTGACGGTAAATCAACAATTTCACGGAACTTTCTGCCTGTCAGACAGCAATTGTCAATTGAATTGACAGAAATTGTATCCAGTAATGTCTCAAATGCCAGGCGCGGATTGCTTTCGTGTGATCGGATATAACAATCAGAAATGGATACTGAACCCGGATTATCTTCAGAAAGAACAACTGTTTTAATACTTGATGCACCCAGGCAAATACCTAATGACTTCATCAAACCTCCTGCAAATATATAAGCAGATTTATTGTAATGACTATGTGAATAGTAGGAATGTGGAACCCATTAAGAGGGAACAGACATAGATCAATTAATTCACAACTCCGGTAACCAATACCAAAATATAAAAAAAGTACTGACAGAAACAAATATGATAATTCATTATAATTTAAGAATTCGGGTGATTATCAGTAATAATCCTGATTATATAAAAACGTGTTGATGGTTTTATCAAAAATATGTTTTAGATCGTAGTTTCATAACAGATGTGTCAAATTACAGAGTGCAGGGAAGTTTAATTGGTTATATGTATTAAAAAAATATAGACATTAATACACTTGTGTCTACAAATAGACGCTCATAAATACATGTTATTGATAAAAAAAGACAGTTTCCGCAAATCTTTTGTTGGCATGATGCTTGCAATACTGTATGATGTAACGAAAATTAGTTTAATGTAATGATTTGTATCTGACGATTTGAATAAAATATTTTTCTTTAAATTTAAAAATTATTATATCGTTAAATGGTACATAAATTATAATAAGCTTAATATACCTCCATCTTAACAAAAGGAATATTTTCATGAAAAAGACAGCTGTATACAAATGTGAAAAATGCGGTAATGTAATTGAGTCATTATGGAATGGCAGTGTCGCGGTTTCATGCTGCGGGCAGGATATGAAAGAGCTTGTTCCAAATTCTGTTGATGCTGCTAAAGAGAAGCATGTCCCTGTTATTGAGCGTCAGGGGAATAAGGTTACTGTCAAGGTCGGCAGTGTTCCCCATCCAATGACCAAAGAGCACTATATTCTCTTTATTGAGCTGATTGCAGGCAATCAGGTATTGCGCCAGGACTTGAAAGAAGGTGATACAGTTGCAGAAGCTGTATTTTTTGTTGATGAAAAGGTACCGGTTATTGCACGGGAATATTGCAATCTTCATGGGTTCTGGACTACAAAATAGTTTTGAATTGCAAAAAGAGAATAAATCTTCAGGATTATTATTACAGTAATAGATGATTTAAACCGATTATTAGATGCACTAAGCAGATAAATTTGCTATGCAAAATGGGAAGGATATCTTATGTTAAGCAAAAAAATGGAAGATGCAATAAATGAACAGATTAAGAGGGAAATGTACTCGGCGTATCTATATTTGTCAATGGCTGCGTACAGTGAGAGTGAAGGACTTAAAGGAATTTCAACATGGCTTAAAGTGCAGTACCACGAAGAGATGTTGCATTCAATGAAATTCTATGAATATATAATCCGTAAAGGCGGCCTTGTAAAGCTCCTTGCAATTGACAAGCCGGAAAGCGCTTTCGGATCGCCTTTATCCATGTTTGAAAAAGTTCTTGCCCATGAGGAGTATGTGACAAAGAGTATAAATGATCTTGTCGATCTTGCAATAGCTGAGAAAGATCATGCATCAAAGGTCTTTCTTGACTGGTATGTAAATGAGCAGGTCGAGGAGGAACAGAATGCAACTGAAATAATCCAGACACTGAAAATGATTGGCGATAACAAGGCTGCACTGTATCTTTATGACAAGGAACTCGGCGCACGGATGCTTACTGTTCCGACAGATTTCAGCAAGGGTGTTGAAGCTCAATTGGCCGGAGGTACAGCCCCATGACAGTCTGTCCTGTTTGTGGTGTCGGTAAAGAAGAATTCGAACCTGAAAAATAACTGATAAGAATGACTTTAAATAATTTCAGGTAAATTTAATTGTAAAGGAGATTGTTGATGAAACGCTATATCTGCAATGCATGCGGTTATGTATATGATCCTGAGTACGGAGATCCTGACAGCGGAATAGCTGCGGGGACAGCATTTGAAGATATTCCATCAGACTGGGTCTGTCCGCAGTGCGGTGTCGGGAAGGATGAGTTTTCTCCGGAAAATTGATAAGAAAGATGAGAATAAGAATGAGAATGAGGTTAAGAATTTATTTTCAATCAGTTCTCATTCTTGTTTTTTTAGGGTTGGAGAGTTGCTTGAATAATAGAACTGTCAAGGCTCACAAATGAGTGTGATTAACAAATGTCAAATTGATTTGCCGGGATGTTTTAGAAATGGCTAATAAAAAGTATAATTGTCCGGATTGTTTCTCATGTCAATGGTGTTCTGATGAACGCTGCAGATTGTGCCGGGGAACTTTGCCTTCTGATAATAGTAGAAATGCTGAAACTGAAAAATTAAATGCTGACAAAAAACAGTCACAATCGAATGATTGTGACTGTGGATGCTTCAAAGGATCCTGTGAAAAGAAGTCCGGCTGCGGCAATTGCTGAACCGGTTGATTTTTTCAGACAAAAATCAATTAAGGTCTATATATGTTTTCCCTGATAGATTTGTAGCCATTGTCCAGACGGTTGCACTCATAGTTCTTACGCGAAATACTTTTATTGATTCATAGCCGTATTTTTCAATAATGCTATTTAAGAACTTCCTTTTTACAATTATTTCATCCTTAAGAATTATATCATCCAGTAAAACTGCTGTTCCGCTTACTCTCAATTGCATGTTATCTGCATTAAAGCACAACTCGACATTTGGATTACTTAGCAATTGCTTGTAAACATCCTTGAAATCACCTGTGTGAAAAATAATTCCATCATTATCAGCCCTGAATGTCATCATCTGGCGTAAATAAGGCCTTAATCCATCGGTTGTTGCAAGTGCGCAAACCTGATTTTTGTTTATAAAATCGATAATTTCCTGTTTTGTCATGTTAGCTCCTTTTTTTGATTTGACAACTGCGACAATGTTGTATTGTAGAAATACCATCGCAGTTTATATTCAAATAATTAAAATCACATCTCTTCAATCGCATCAATACCAAGAATTGACAGACAATTTCCAAGTACAGATTTGAATGCCTTGACAAGCTGCAGTCTGAACGCTTCTTCATCTGTGCCTATAACTTTACATCCATGATAAAACTCGTTGAAACACTGAGACAGCTCAAATGCGTAGTTGGCAATTATTGACGGAGACAGTTTATCATACGCATGGCTTACAGATATGCTGAAATTATTGATCTTCTTTATAAGCTTTATTTCTGATGCGCTCAGTGTACCGATTTCATAATGTTTCTCAACGGATGATTTGCGCATAATAGATGATGCACGGGCATAACTGTACAATAGATATGGCCCGGTGTCACCCTCGAAGCTGATTGCAACTTTAGGGTCGAACATCATATTTTTCATGATGTCAATTCTTAACAGCTGATATTTAATCGCAGAGAGCGCAATCTTGAGACTGCGGTCATCTATTTCATAAGCTGTCAGCTGCGGATATCGTACTTTAAGTTCCGCTGCGGCAAGATCCTGAGTCACTTTTATAAGATCATCGGCATCCACAACAGTTCCCTCACGAGATTTCATGCGACCTTCCGGAAGCTCAACCATACCGTATGCCAGATGTTTCATTTTGTCAGCAATAGGGTAGCCAAGCCTGCGCAGTATTGCAATCAATACCTGGAAATGAAATTCCTGCTCATTACCTACAACATAGATTGAACGGTCGTAATGATACTCATTGTCTTTCAGTACAGCAAGAAAAAGATCCTGTACAATGTATACAGAGGTGCCATCGGGCCGCAAGAGCACCTTTTCACCGAGCTTCTGGTCTTCGAGATTGACAATCACTGCACCGTCATCACGTTTTGTAAATATTCCTTTGGAAAGCCCATCCTGAACTATCTCTTTACCGAATTTAAAAATCTGACTCTCATAGTATTCTTTGTCAAATTTAATGCCGAACAGTTTATAGGTTTCCCGGAAACCATCAAATGCCCATGTATTCATGACTTTCCATAGCGCCACTGTCGGCTCATCACCGGCCTCCCAGAGTCTGAGCATTTCCTGCGCACGTTCATTCCACGATTCATCAGAGGCAGCTTCTTTACTGAAACGGACATAGTAATCACCGACAAAATGGTCTGACTTTTTATTGACACTTTGCGGTGTTGTGCTGTTGCCGAATTCCCTATATGCAAGCATTGATTTACAAATATGTACACCGCGGTCGTTATTTATTGATGTACGAACAACATTGTTGCCGCAGAATGCAAGAAGGCGGGAAACACTGTCTCCGATTGACATGTTTCTCAGGTGTCCCAGATGCAGCGGTTTATTGGTGTTTGGTGATGCAAACTCTACAACCGCACATGATTTAATTTCCGGTCTGCCGAAATCAGGTGATTGTGCATTTGCAATGCACTGCTGCGCCATTATCTTTTTATTTACAAAAAAATTCAGGTACCCTGAAACTGTAGTCACCTTTTCAATAGCCTCTGGAAGAACAATATTACTTTTGATTTCATCTGCAATCATAGCAGGATTTTTTCTGAATATCTTTGCCAGGCCGAAAACCGGAAATGCGAAATCGCCCATATCATCTGATGGCGGTATTTCAATAAGACGGTTAATATCATCACGGGTCATTTTCTCTGCAATTGCTGCAGACAGCAGATTAACCACTATCTCTTTCACATCATTCTCCTTCTTGCCCTGTAAATGCGTATGTTAAAATATATAAATTCAATGCATTAACCATATCCCGCAAGGGATCAAGGGGCGTAAAATCATCAAAATAGTAATTTTTTACACGCAAAGAAAATAATAAACTGTACATGGAAACCGGTTCGAATTGTTTGCAAATTTTACAAATCTGAAATCTGTAAGTTATAGCAGTAACACCTATTTTGTTGTTTCCTGAGAATATTGCAGTGTCTGGACTAAAGTAGCTTCAAGAACATCAAATGCCTCTTTTGGGAGATATTTTT
>Ga0209373_10002127_pt1 | contig 20642 bp, 19 predicted proteins | sample Higcelweek5metaG_FD_187173 | JGI IMG/M metagenome (GOLD analysis project Ga0209373, IMG submission 187173) | Freshwater pond sediment microbial communities from the University of Edinburgh, under environmental carbon perturbations - High... | ecosystem: Environmental > Aquatic > Freshwater >... | reverse complement strand
CAATATTTGCAGGTTCAAATCGTTGTTTTTCAGCCGCACAATCACGTCGCCTTTTTGCACCATTTCTCCCTCTTCGATCACCTTTTCGAGCACTTTCCCGCCCTCTTCCACATCGAGGAAGATACTGGTAATGGGTTCTACCGTTCCAATTAGCGAAATGTAGTCTTTGAACTCGCCTTTTTCAACCGTCGAAATGGTCACTTTATCTTTTTCGGCCCTGAATGTTGAGGTGTTTATCCCTTTAAAAAATGTAAATCCAAGGGCAATTATCGCCAACGCAACTACTGCATAAACAATGTGTTTAGGGCGAATCCCTTTTTTCTTTTCAATTTTACGATCCATCGACATGGTTATCTTTTTTATCTTTTTTAAAATTCTCTTGTTCCGCTGAATAGTTTGATCAACTTTTCTTGAATAATCCAGGAATATTTTGCTTGTAAAAGGGTTGTTTTCGACTCCAGTAGTTGGTTTTGTGCCATCATGAAATCGGTTGAGTTAATCAATCCCAGCGAATATTTTTCACGGTATATCTCGAACGATTTCTCTACAAACTTCAGGTTGTCAACCGCGTTTTGATATTCAAGAAGGCTTGCATTAAACTGCTGGATGGTATTTTGAATCTCGTTCATGATCTCTTTTTTCTGCTGCTCCAACTCAAGTACTGCATTCTCTAAGTCAATTTTGCTTTTCTTAATTTGAAATTCGTTGTTGCGCTTGTTGAAAATGGGGATGCTCACACTTACGCCCAGCGATGGGTTTAGGTAATTGTTGAATTGATTGGGTAGGGGCGTGGTTGCGCCGCTCAAAAGGGTGTCGGTTGAAAAGTAGCCCGAGTTGTAACCCCCGTTGAGGCTTACCGTTGGCAGTGCATGTCCTTGCTGAACAGCCAGTGCTTTCTTGTAATAATTCAACTGGAGTTCCTTCATTTTCAAATCGGGCAGGTTGGCACATGCTTGCTCGTATATGCCGCTGGTGGTGTAATTTTTTTCCAAAGGAACAACGAGGTCCAGCTCGGCACCCACAGGCAAAAATCCGGTGGTATCGGTCAATTCGATCAGTTGGGCGAGGGAAAGCAGGCTCAACTTAAAGTTGTTTGCCTGTCGCTCTTTCATCACTCTGTTCCCTGAAATAGTGGCATTGATCTCGTCAACCGATGAGCTGCTCAATAATCCGAGTTCAACCTTCGATTCAATTCTTTCTTTCTCTTTGAGTGTAAGTTGTAACTGTTCGTTGGCAAGGTTCACCAATTGTTTGTAGTAAATATTTTTTGTAAACAGGTTCAAAATGTCGATATAAAAAAGGTTTTCCTGTTGTTCAAGTTTCTTTTCGAAGGCCATTGCGTTGAATTTCATGGCCGAAATTTGGTTTAATCTCGAAAAACCGTCGAACAGGGTTAGCGATGCTGAAACACCATAGTTGGCCGAATAAGAACTTCCGTTCGAAATTTGGTTGTTCTGGTTGGTCGATCTTCTGAAATCCATGTTCCCGTTGCCCCATCCGTTAATCGATGGCGCAAGTTGCCACTGGCTTTGGCGGTAGTTCAGTTCCTCTTTTTCAGAAGATTTCTGGCCGATTTGCAGGTTAAGGTTCTTCTCAATTCCATAACGTACACACTCGGCCAGAGTCCACTCTTTTGTTTCCTGTGCAAGAGCTACAAGTCCTGTGCACAGAAATAAAATTGTGATGAAATGAAATTTAAAAGAATGTATATGAAATGTTCTCATGGCTATCACTGTTTTGTTTCACGTCAAAGACCATTAGTGTGCCAAAAAACTAATTCGCTGATTTTGAGTTGTCAGATGTTTTGTTGTATTTTCAGTGTGTCAAAAAAATTTACAGTAACTGTTTGTTTTTTTGACACAAGTATACTGCTGGTTAATGTCTATATGATTTATTATCAGTAGTTCATGTCTGATTTTTGGGTGTGGTACAATTATTATTGATAGGATAAAAAACAAATTGGTATAGAATGAAAGACGCACGTATTTTAGTTGTCGACGATAATAAAAGCATTCTTAGCGCAATCGATCTTCTTTTGAAAGGGATTTGCGCTAAAGTGATCACCTTGTCGGGGCCTCAAAGCTTATTGGATACCCTTCGGAAGAATCCTATCGATGTTATTTTGTTGGATATGAACTTTTCGGCCGGGATCAATAACGGAAACGAGGGGCTGTACTGGTTGCAACAAATACTGGCTTTCGACAAGCGGATTAGTGTGGTTATGATTACCGCTTATGGCGATGTTGAGTTGGCTGTTAAAGCTGTGCGCCTTGGTGCTGTCGATTTTATCCTCAAACCGTGGGACAATGAAAAGTTGGTAACCACCATACAATCGGCCTATTTGCTTAACCGGTCGAAAAAGGAAGTGGATACGCTGAAGCAAAAAGAGAAATCACTGATTGCCGAACTAAACCGCAACGAAAATACGGTGATCGGAACATCAGATGCCATGAACATGGTTATGAAAACCATTTCGAAAGTTGCTGCAACCAATGCTAATATTTTGCTCACTGGCGAAAACGGAACAGGCAAAGAGGTGATTGCCCGTGAAATTCATCGCCTGTCTGAACGTGTAAATCAGGTTTTGGTAACTGTGGACATGGGCGCCATTCCCGAAAGTTTGTTCGAAAGTGAACTGTTTGGACACAAAAAAGGTGCGTTTACCGATGCCCACGCCGACCGTACAGGCAAAATTGAAACCGCAAGTGGCGGCACCCTTTTCCTCGACGAAATAGGGAACCTCTCTCTTCCGCTTCAAGCCAAGCTGTTGTCGGCATTGCAAAACCGCACCATTACCCGTGTGGGCGACAACCGCCCTGTTCCTGTTGATATAAGGCTGATTTGTGCCACCAACTGCAACCTGAAACAGCTGGTAAGCGAAGGCCGTTTTCGCGAAGATTTGCTTTACCGCATTAACACCATTCATGTCGAAATTCCACCTTTACGCGAGCGACAAAAAGATATTGCCGATCTGGCCAACTTCTTTCTGAAAAAATATACCCGTAAATACAACCGCGAGGGGGTTAGCCTTGCACCCGATGCGATTGCAAAACTTACCGCATACAATTGGCCTGGGAACGTGCGCGAGTTGCAACATGCCATCGAAAAGGCGGTGATATTGTGCGACCACAGCGTGTTGAAACCTTCTGATTTCCAATTTAAAAACGAAGTCTCAACCGATTGTATCACCATGAATGGAACCATTGAGGAGATGGAACAAACCTTAATAAAAAATGCCATCGAACTGTGCGACGGAAACATGAGTGCAGTTGCATTGCGACTGGGAATTACCCGCCAAACCTTGTACAATAAACTGAAACGATATGGTATCTAAACACTACATCTCGGGAATCATTTTTCGGATCTCATTTTTGGTTATGGTTGCCATTGCTCTGGGGTTCTTTTTGTCGGGTCGAAATTATCTTGAAGCCACTTTTGCTTCGGTGCTCATTCTCTTTATCGTGTTTGAACTTATTAAGTTTTTTAACCGGACCAACGAGCAGATTTCTTATTTCATTAGTGCGGTTAAAAACGACGATACCACCCTTCGCTTTCCCATAAAAACAGGAAGCAGGGTAATGAACGAACTGCACAAAAGCTTGAACGAGCTCAATATTGTGCTTCAGGAAACAAAAATGAAAGGTCAAATAAAAGACCGCTATTTCAGCGAAATTATTCAAAATATTGGCACCGGCGTTTTGGTATACAATCCCAAAGAGTTTGTAATGGAGGTTAACCCAGCCGCACTCGAAATATTCGGGCTGCAAAACCTTACCCACCTTTCGCAGTTGCAACGTGTAGACCCTGCTTTTCGCGAACAACTGGTAGCCCTAAAAAACAAACAGGTGTTACAACTGAAACGCAACAACGAGGTGGTGCAGCTCATTACCCGCAGTTCAACCATCAACCTAAAAGAAGAAGATGTTTTTTTGGTTACACTTCAGGATATCAAAGGGGAGCTTGAGCGAAAAGAGATCGATTCGTGGATAAAACTCATCCGTGTGCTGAGCCACGAAATTATGAATTCGCTGGCACCGGTTACCTCAATAGCACAATCGTTGAAAAAGATATGGAACGAAAAGATTGCCGACGATGCCGAACTGCAACTCGAAAGTGAAAAGGTACAAACCACAATTAACGGCCTCGATGTAATTGTCGAGCGTGGCGATGCATTGATCAATTTTGTGCAATCGTACCGGATGCTTACAAGGGTGCCCAAACCCAATTTGAAAAGCCACATGGTTTTTTCACTTATCGATAGCATGAATATTTTGGTGTCAACCTTCAAGTCCGACACGGTTGCCATACAGGTGAATTATCCGGCTGCCGACTTCGAAGTCATTGTTGACGAACAAATGCTGATGCAAGTGGTGATCAATTTGGTGAAAAACAGCTCTGAAGCGCTAAGGGGCGTACAAAACGGACTGGTTGAAATTTTTGTTGAACAGAACCAGGAAGGGAAGCTGCAAATTCAACTATTTGATAATGGCCCCGGTGTACCTGCTGAAATTTGTGAAGAAATTTTTGTCCCTTTCTTTACCACCAAAGAGGGCGGAATGGGCGTTGGTCTCAGCCACTCGAAACAAATAGCACGTGCCCATGGTGGCAACATTCAATACAAAACAGATAAAGGCAGAACCGAATTTTGTATCACCTTATAACATTATTATTTTTCTTCAAAATAAAGATGTCATAATTATTTTGATACAAAACAAAATATTTTTTAATTTTGCAGGCCTGTGTAACAAAGGATTTCGTTATTAATTAGAACGTATTTTTTATTGTATGTTAAAAAAAAATTCCCTTGCTAAATTAACCGATCGAAATAGCCTGTTTTATTTTTTATTGTGTTTTAACCTGCTGTTGGTTTTTGTAGTAAAGTTTTATTCTTCGTTAGATGGTCCAGCTCATCTATACAATTCAGGCGTTTTATTGAATTTGTTGAAAGGCAATAGCTTTTTGTCCGATTACTATACGATAAACCCTTTGCCTGTTCCAAATTGGACAAGTCATTTTATTTTATCCTTCTTATTGGTTTTTTTACCATCGTGGTTGGCCGAAAAATTTTTGGTCATGATTTATATTTCTGGAATGGCTTTTTCGTTTCGTTTTCTGGTAAAGCAGTTAAACCCACAAAACACTGGTGCAAGTGTATTGATATTCCCATTTATATTCTCCTTTCTGTTTCATTTGGGATTTTATAATTTCAGTTTGTCTTCAATTCTGTTGTTTTTATCAATAGGCTTTTGGATTAAAACTTATCATCGGCATTATTGGGCTGATTATTTATTCCTATTCCTGTTAATTACGACTGCTTTTTTTACAAATGTTTTGATTTTGGGATTTATTGGACTAACCCTTGGATTTTATACCCTTTATCATACGTTCAAGAAGAGCTCCGATCAACCTTTTGGTTTTAAAGCGGCTTGTTCACACGGTCTAAAGAAGTTGGTGTTTTTGCTCTTTATATCGATTCCCGGTTTGTTGTTGTCGTTTTCGTTCTATCAGAATTTCAAATTGGCAAATTCGGTCGAAGGGTATAAATTATCTACACTACTAGGATGGATTCTCAGTTTGCGGCCATTAATTTCATACAACTATGAGCAAGACAGGTTTTTTACCATTTTGTTTTTTCTTGTTCTTATGCTGCTGTTTGTATTGGGTTTTGTGAAAAAAATATCGGGCAACGCCGTCAGTAAAAGTAATTTGGTCATATTCCTTATTCCTACATTTATTGTGTTATTGCTTTTACTGATAACCCCCGATTCATCGGGTGCAGGGATGATGTCGTTCCGTTATTGTCATTTGTTTTTCATTTTTCTTCTGATCGTAATTGTATCTCAATTTAAGTTCAACCATTTTAGCAGATTGCTTCTTCTTATTTTCTTGTTTTTACATGTAGGTCTTCAATTAAAAAATTTCAACGGTGCGATTAAACCGTTAAACAGGAAAGCCAAAATGATTGAAAATGTGGATAGTTATATTGCCGACAATAGTGTGGTTTTGCCCATTGAGATGTCGAGCAAATGGCTTGAACATCATTTTTCTAACTATCTTGGGGTGAATAAGCCAATGGTAATATTGGAGAACTATGAAGCAACTGTTGGGTGGTTTCCTGTAATGTGGAATAAGGAGAAATTGCCAAATATTTTATTGGGTAATAAAAGCTCTATTTCTGGGGTCGTTTGGCCAACAAATGAAAATGCAACCCAGGTTAAGCAAATCGATTACATCTTTATTTATGGAGATCTTAATGAGTTGAACGATCCAAAATGGGCTGATCTGAAAAATACCCTTTCAACCAGTTTTAATTTGGTTCATGAGTCAAAAAACAACTACGCTACTCTGTATTCCAAAAAGTAAGCAACTATACATTCGAGCAATCATCGAAATTCAGCAGTCAGAGAAGTGATTTTTTTGATGAGCTATTTCTTTTTGCCGCTCTGGGTCATCAACCGTAATAACCCTGTGAAAATATTAATCGAAGGAACTTGCCGCTTGTACTGCTCATAGTGGTTGCCAAACTGGTTCAACAACAGTTGCTCTTCTTCTTTAATGCCTGCCAACAATAAGGCAACCGATGAAGCTGAAATTAAAATAGTCGCAATATCTTGGTTAATCAACGCCAATCCGGTATTTAGCAGCATAAAACTCAAATATTGAGGATGCCTCAAGAGTTTGAAAATCCCTTTTGTAACCAATTTTGTAGTGGCTAAAAAGCTACCACCACTGCTAATTTCTCCGTATTTGCGAAGTGTGAACAACGGAATGGGCCAAAGTACCACCGCAATAATTGTAACAGCTAGCCCGGCAAAATTCAGGTTTTCGAACTTGGGTTCATGGTCGGCAAAGGTGTTCAAAAGAACATTTGCCATCAAAAGCATTAGCCCAAACGCCAAAGGCGAAAACCATCCCTCTTTTTTCGAAGTATTTTTCGGTTGTATCATTTGCTGTAAAATTAGTAACTCTGTTGTTTCGGCAAAATAGAAAAAATGCGGGCATAAATTTTCTAATTTAGCAGCTCTAAAAATAAGATCATGCTAAAGATAGGCGATAAAGTAAAATTTCTGAACCAGAAGGGTGGCGGAAAAGTGGTGGGGTTGCAGGGTAAAAACATTGCAGTTGTTGAAAACGATGATGGTTTTGAAATACCCACACTAATGAACGAACTGATTATTGTTGATGAAGAAGAGAGTTATGAAAGGATAAACCGCGATTATCGTAGGAAACCCGAGCCTCAAATACAAAAACCTGAACCGAAGCCCGAACCGAAACATGTTGCCGAAATAATTAAAGGTAACGACGAGCCTAAGTTCTTTATGGCCTTTGTGCCAACAAATAGTGAAAACCCTGTGGGTGGCGAAATCGAAGTTTACCTTATCAACGACAGTAACTTTACATTGCTTTACCATTACGCCCATTTCGATGGCGAAAAATACTCAACCATAGATGCAGGTGAACTGGAACCCAATACAAAAGAGCTGATCGAAAGTTTGGCGCAAAACGAGTTGAACAACTTGCCCCGCTTTTGGTTCCGTTTGATTCCATACCTGAAAACATCAAAAACATTGGTCGACCCACTGGTGAAAAACGTTGCCGTTAATGCTGTAAAGTTTTACAAAGAGAAAAGTTTCGCAAAAAATGCTTACTTCAAACAACGGGCTATGATTTTCGATTTAGTGGTAAACCCCATGCAAGAGAATATCGAAAACCTTTCCGAACAGGATTTCAAAAAGGTCATCAACGAAAAAGATGCAGAAAACCGGCCACAAGAAAAGAAAAAGGAATCTATTGTGATCCCCGATATTGTAGAGGTTGACCTTCATATTGAAGAGCTGATCGACTCAACTGCAGGTATGTCGAACCGCGAAATACTCGACATACAGCTCGAAAAATTTCACCGCGAAATGCAGCAGGCCATTGGCAATCAAACCAAACGTATTGTGTTTATTCACGGTGTTGGCAATGGGGTGTTGAAACAAGAGGTTGCAAAAAAACTACAATCGACCTATGCCCGCTTTCAGTATCAAGATGCCTCGTTCAAAGAATACGGATACGGTGCTACAATGGTGATTCTGCGCAGGCGCTAACGAATTAGTAAAAAGTCATTGGTCAATAGGAAATAGTCAATAGGCAGTAGTATTGGTCAATGGTCATCAGTCATTGACCATTATTTCCTAATGACTTTTTCCTATTGACCATTTTTTCCTGATGACTATTGACCAATGACTATTGACCAATGACCATTGACTTTTCCTAATGACCATTGACTTTTTCCCAATGACTATTGACCATTATTTTCGCTATCGACCATTGTCTTATGACGAATGTCTGCTACATTTGCGCCGAAAAGCAGATCGTTCTATCGCTGAGGCGAAAGCCTTAGAGGAAAGTCCGGGCAACGCAGGGCACCCTGTTCTCGAAATGAGAGATGTTCGTGAGGGTATGGTAACGGAGAAGAAAATAACCGCCCCGAGCAATTGGGGTAAGGGTGAGAAGGTGGGGTAAGAGCCCACCAGGTTGGATGGCAACATTCGGCGCTGTTCGTCCCAGGGGTTGCAAAACCAAATATATCCTGAAAGCTACGGCACATGGCTGCCCGCTGTGTTATTCTCAACGTGTTGCGATGTTCAGGAGGGGTAGGTCGCTAAGATAAATGATAGAAACTTGTTTGGGCGAAAGCTCGTTCAGGTACAAAACCCGGCTTACAGATCTGCTTTTTTTTATTTTCAAAATGAATGAATTTTTTGAAGAACGATGAAGACCTATTTGAGTTATTTGAATGATATTGCCAACGAGGTAGAGACTAAACATTCGGATTATGAATTGCCGCTGAACTGGTTTCACCCCTACAAATCGTACGATTTAGCCCTGCAAAAAGAAGAACTCATTGGTTCGCTTGCCGACCGTTTGCAGTGGAAATTCAAGAATACAAAACCATTTGTGAATTCAATCTCCAACGGTTGCCAGTTGTGTGGCGAAGGAGAGTGGTCGTGCCTGTTTATTACCGGAAAATGCAACGGCAACTGCTTCTATTGTCCTGCTCAACAAGACTCAGATGCGACTCCACAAACTCAAAAGTTGTTGTTCGAAGACCCGAAGAAATATGTCGATTACATTAACCGTTTCAATTTTAAAGGGGTAAGTTTTAGTGGTGGTGAGCCGTTGCTTGTGTTTGACCGCACGTTGGAGTTTATCAAACAAGTCCGTCAAAACTGCAATCCCGATATTTACATTTGGATGTACACCAACGGTATTTTAGCCACCGACGAGAAGTTTAAAGCCCTTGCCGAGGCTGGGTTGAACGAAATTCGCTTCGACCTTGGCGCTGTCAATTACAATCCCAAAGTGCTGCAAAATGTTTCGAAATACATTAAAAATGTTACGGTCGAAATCCCAGCTGTACCGCACGAAAAGGAACAATTGTTGGCCGTGTTGCCCCAATTGTGCGAGTATGGGGTAACCAACCTTAACCTGCACCAGCTGAGATTAACCACATACAATGCCAATAAACTGCTTCAATACGATTACACTTTTCTGCACGGCGAACAACCAACTGTGCTCGAGTCTGAACTCACCGCCTTCGAGGTAATGAAGTTTGTGGTAGAAAACAACTTGCCAATTGGCGTAAATTACTGCAACTTCCAGTTTAAACACCGTTTCCAAAAAGCTGGTTTCAGAACTAAAATGGCCGAAGAGTTGAAACTGCTTAAAGAAGAGATCACTCAAAATGGTTTTTTTCGGAAAATCGAAATGGTCGATGGTTCTTCTGTGACCAAAGCCATTACACTTGAAGAATTGATGCAGGATAAAGATTCAATCGAAAAAATAAAGATCAGCTATACCGGTCGTGTGATCGAAAACATTGAGAATAGCGATCAAAACCGGAGTTTCACCATCGATGGAACTCAATACCGTATTCTCGAAGGGTTTTCGACCAATCCGGTTGTACTACGAGGAAACGAGATCGAAGAATTCATCGCAATGTTGAACCAAAACGGCGAACCAATTCCCAACAATAGCTCCCTTTTCGAGGCATGGAAATTTGAATTTATTGAAGGGGGATTGCGCGAATATTTCTAAATCATCATCGATCATTGGGGAATAGGCCAAAAAGATTCACCAAAATTTTCCCTAATGACCAATGACTGATGACTAGTTGTTGAGCCATTTATTCAGACGGTACTGTTCAGCAATTACTTGTCGCTTTTCGTCGTCGAGCGAAAGCATGTAGCCTTTCCACCCCGGACAAAAGTTAATGTGCCAGCGCCAAAACCTTCCGGCAAACGATTTAGGTTTTGCATCGTGCTTAGCCCTCATTGGGCAGTTTTCGCAATTGTGGTTTTCCATGGTCTTCAAATTTTGATGATTAGTTATTCAATGTTGATTTATTAAGTTGGCATATCTTCAAGGGCTCTGGGATCGTGACCAAACCGTTGAGAAATGAACGTGATAATCTCGTTTGCACTGGTTTCAACAGGTTTGTTGGTTACATTTATTACCGTGAAGCCACCTTTTTCGAAAATGCGGTCGGCAAAATGAATCTCTTCGTTCACCAAACGTTGATCAATGTAGTTCAAGTTGCCTTGATTGTTGAGAACCCTAAGCCGTTTTGCCCGTTGTGGTATCAAGTGGGTAGCCGTAATTTTTAAGCCGAAAACCCGTTTCGGGTCTACTTCAAAAAGTTCTTTTGGAGGGTCAATGCCCATAACCAACGGAATGTTGGCCACTTTCCATCCAAACATCGACATGTACACGCTTAAAGGTGTTTTTCCGGCGCGTGAAACACCTGTAAGAATAATTTCAGCTTGGTTCAGGCGCTCGGTGTCCAATCCGTCATCGTGGTTCAGGGTGTATTCCATGGCATCAATCCGGTCGAAGTACAACGAATTTTTTTGGCGGTATAAACCCGGTGTATTCACAGAAACCATTCCCAGATCGTTTTCGAAGTAACTAGCTAAAGGACCCATCAAATCAATTTGCTTTAGCCCGTTGGCATCGCAAATGTCAATCAAGTGGTTTCGTAACGAAATATTGACAAGTGTGTGGGTTATTAGTGCCCTGCTTTCGATTGCGCTGACCATTATTTTGTCAATCTGTTCTTGGAAATGAATATCGGGGAAAATATGCACGGGCATATTGTTGTTTGGGTATTGTACAAGCAACGAATGAACAACAGTGTGGCCAGCCAGTCCTTTTCCCCCCGATATGATGTAGATGGGTGGATAGATTTTTTCAGGATTATTCTCCATGTTAAGATCAATTATTAGATAAATGCGAATGTAGATACTTTTTAATTTGCTTATTTCTAAACAGGAAACAATTAAACTGCCTACAAGTAATGTTTTTTTCAGGTTTAGCATTTGCAAAAATGAAAAGAACGTATATATTTGCAACGCCTTTGAAAAATTGGTTTTCGGGGGTAACGTTCAAAAATTAGTGCTTATCGTTTGCTACAAAAATTGCGAATAGCAATTTCGAACAAATAAATTTGGTGCGGTAGTTCAGTTGGTTAGAATATCGGCCTGTCACGCCGAGGGTCGCGGGTTCGAGTCCCGTCCGCACCGCCAAATTTTTAAGTAGTAAGCATCTAGCATGGTGCGGTAGTTCAGTTGGTTAGAATATCGGCCTGTCACGCCGAGGGTCGCGGGTTCGAGTCCCGTCCGCACCGCCAACAAAAGAGGTTGTTTCGAAAGAGGCAACCTCTTTTTGTTTCCATGAATGCCTCGTCTCCTAAATCGCTTGTTCCCCAATCAACCCTCAATTGTTCACTTGGTATAATTTCTAATTGTGTTTCATGAATTGTGCTTTATAAGTTTCCTGACCAATGTTTTGAACTGATTGCGGTAGGTTTAGATGCAAAAAACCCCGCCATAAAAAGATGACGGGGTTTTCTGATACAATGAATTAAAGCTATTTGTTCCCGAAAAAACTGAAATGAACGCTTCCATATTGGCGTTTTTCAATGAATTCGGGTCTTGTGCTGAAATCGAAATTTTTTGGATGCTCCATAATGAAGATACCTGTTTCGGTCAGAAGATTTCTTTTCAATACCAATGGAACAACTTCTTTAAAATTAGGATGATCGTAAGGTGGATCTGCAAAAATGATGTCGTACTTTCCTTTTTCATTTTCAAGAAAACGGAAAACATCCGAACGGTAAACTTTCACCACTTCGTTAAGTTCTTTCATCACCGATTTAATAAATTGGATGTGCTTAAAATTCAGTTCAACCATGGTGATGTTGGTGCATCCGCGCGACAGAAATTCATAACTAATGCTTCCGGTACCGGCAAAAATATCGAGTACTTTTATTTCTTCGAAATCGATTTTATTTTGAAGAACATTAAACAGGCCTTCCTTTGCAAAATCGGTTGTTGGTCTTGCATCAAAATTTTTCGCGGGATTGAACATCCGGCCTTTGTATTTTCCTCCAACTATTCGCATAAGGCTAATTCTAATAAGGGAATGTGAAAATGATCGGGTTCTTTCATAAACGTGTAGCTCACTGCATATTTTTTAGGATACGATGGGAAAGTAACACTTTTAAAGAACTTTTTTAATATCGAGAATGTTTTCGAACGTGTTTCAAAGTTGCCCAATAACAATATTTCTGTTTCCTGATTGGCATTCAATTGCTTCGCAATATTGAACAGGTAGTAGAGACAATCTTCGTCGGTTTTCACAAAAAAGGTATTCAGAAATACGATTTGCGATTTGTTCGAGAATGTGATCAGTAACTGATGGTGAAATTTTGAAACAACCATTCGTTGTTGGCTGGTTTGAAAACCCATTGAAAAATGGATAATAGGTGTTGCAGGGTGATAGAATTTGCAGTTGGGGTAAGCTTCTGAAAAAACACTTTTCAAGTCGACCGACCAATTCGATAGAATCATGGTTTCGTTGTCGGGCGAAGCCATAACATTGTTTTCATCGTACAACCGCTGATCGAAAGTAAAGTTGGCAATATCGTTTATTTCAGTATGGTTGAAAAGCGACTTTGGAACAAGCATTACATTTTTCTCGATGTACATTGCCTTTACTTCAGAAAACTGTTTGCAAAGAATTGAGTTCTCGCTGATTATCTTTTTAATTTCATTGCAAAGTTCAAACGACGATACCGTATTTAAATCGAAAACCTGTAATGCAATGAACTTTACAGCTTTGACATCGAATACCGAAAAAGAAAATCCATCGGGTGAACATTGGATGGATAATGTGTAATTTAGACAATTGTTATTGTCAAAGCTTTCGTCAGTAAAATGGGATAAAACCATATTTGGGTTAGATTATTTCTGCTACCTGCATTGTTGTTGGCCCCGTTTCCACTACCTGCAATAAAACCTGGTAAACGGTAATTTTTACAATGCAACTCAATTTAGTCCTTGCTTTCTGTTTAAATGTAAACGTACATTCTTTGAAATTAAAGCTGGTATATTATTTACAGTGCACACAAAATTATAAAAATAATCAAATTGTGTTTTAGCCTTTAAAATTAAATTAGCGCAATGTTTGAAAAGAAATTATCACAGCTGATTATTAAGAAAATGGAAGTAACACCAACTTCCAGTCAGGAAATTGCCATTGACGAAATCGCCAAATTTTTATTCGACGACGATCAGCATTCTATTTTTTTATTGAAAGGGTATGCAGGTACTGGTAAAACATTGTTGGTTAGTACGCTGGTTCAGGTGTTGGTTCAGTTTAGGATAAATACTGATTTGTTAGCTCCAACTGGTAGGGCAGCTAAAGTACTTTCTTCGTATGCCAAAAAACCTGCCTATACCATTCACAAGAAAATTTATAGGCAAAAAAGTAGCTCCGATGGATTAGGACGGTTTGACCTCGATTTCAATAAAAGCTCAAATACCCTGTTTATCGTCGACGAGGCGTCAATGATTTCAAATTCTACAGCTGAGTTCTCTTATTTCGGTTCAGGGCATCTGCTCGACGATTTAATTGAATATGTGTACAATGGGAAAAACTGTCGCTTAATGTTGGTAGGCGACACTGCCCAGTTGCCACCAGTTGGTTTGACTGTTAGTCCTGCGCTCGATAAAGAAGTATTGGAAGAATTCAATTTCAAAGTATACTCTTCGGTGCTAAGCGATGTAGTTAGACAAGCCGAGGAATCGGGAATATTGTATAACGCAACTTCCATTCGATTTAACATTAAGCAAAAGCGGTACAACGACTTTTTCCCAATAAAACTCGATATTTTTGACGATGTGAAAAGAATTGGTGGCGAAGAACTGATTGAAGAAATTAGCAGCAGTTTCGATAAATATGGGGAATCGGAAACAATCATTATCACACGATCGAATAAGCGGGCAAACAAGTTTAATGAAGGCATAAGAAGGTCTATTCTTTGGCGCGAATCTGAGTTGGAAAAAGGTGATTTGTTGATGATTGTGAAGAACAATTATTTTTGGATCGACGAAGAAAAGAAGATCGACTTTATTGCAAACGGCGATATTGCACGTGTTGTAAAAGTTAAGCGTATTGAAGAATTGTATGGTTTTCGATTTGCCGATGTAATTCTGAAAATGATTGATTACGAGGATGTAGAGATCGAGTGTAAAATATTTCTGGATACATTGACCATCGAAGCGGCCTCGTTCGGGAATGTTGAAAATCAAAAAATATTCGAAGCAATTCAGCAAGATTATTTGCACATTACAACTAAGAAAAACAGGTGGAAAGAGATTCGCGAGAACCCGTATTTCAACGCCTTACAAGTGAAATATGCTTATGCCGTAACCTGCCATAAAGCACAGGGTGGGCAGTGGGATAGTGTTTTTCTCGACCATGGTTATCTTTTACCCGAAATGATCAACATTGAAATGTTGCGGTGGTTTTATACAGCATTTACGCGCCCTAAAACAAAACTCTTTCTGGTAAATTTTGATGAAAAGTTCTTTTCTAAAGGATTAACTTAAGATTCTGAATTTCGTTTAGGAAAAACTTTGACCACCATTCCTTCATCAGATAAAAGGGTGTTGCTGAAAATTTCGCAGGCTTCTTCAAGCAAAATTGTGTTGTCTTTATATCGCGCTGAAAAATGGCCGAGCAGGAGTTGTTCTGCATTACTTAGTTTTGCCAACTGTGCGGCTTGTTGAGCTGTTGAATGAAAGGTTTCATTGGCCCGTTTCTCCATTGTTCGGTCGTAGGTTGCTTCGTGATAAAGCAAATCTACATCCTTCAGTATCATCGCATTTTCGGGCAAAAATGAGGTGTCGGTACAAAATGCATACGATCGAGGTTTTAATTCCGGAAGCGTTAGCTCATGATTTGGAACTGTTTCCCCTTCAGATGTTGTAAAATCGCTGCCCTGTTTTATTTTATAGATCTCGCGAAGAGGAATTTGGTATTCTTCAATTTTCTCTTTTCTGATATTCAGTTCCAGCGGAATTTCTTCAAACAGGAACCCACAACAAGGTATCCGGTGTCTTAATGGGAATGAGGTTACTTTAACGACTTCGTTTTCCAGTATAACTTGAGGTTTTTTAAAGTTCAGTGGGTGCCATATAATTTTGAACGACAAATCTTCGTTCAGTATTTCGAGTTGCAGTTTCAATATGTCGGGAAGAATGGAGTGGGCGTAAATATGAAGTTCGTTTTTACGGCCAAGTAATGCAAAAGTAGAAAGAAGTCCAATTAGCCCAAAATAGTGATCTCCATGTAAATGCGAAATGAATATGTGATTGATGCGGGAATACCTTACAGAGTACTTTCTCATTTGGATTTGCGTTCCTTCGCCACAATCGATTAAAAAAAACCGCTCACGTACATTAAGTACCTGAGCGGTTGGATATCTTTTCAAAGTAGGAAGTGCTGAACTTGTTCCCAATATGGTTAGTTCGAATGGGATCATTATTAAACTGGTTAATAATAATCTATTCGGCCTCTTCTGCCATAAAGGATTCAGCTTCTTCGAGACTTTCCTTGATGTTAAGGATTGTGTCGAGAAGTGAAATTTTGATCAAACTTTCTACTTCGGGTTGAAGACCTGTAATCACAAACTTACCTTCTATTTGTTCACAAAGCCGATTGGCGACAAGTATTGCGCTCAATCCCGACGAGTCACAGTATTGACAACTGCTTAAATCGAGAATCAAGTTTTTGTGACCATCGTTGGTTGTTAAAACAAATTCTGATTTCAAGTCGGGTGCATTAACTGTATTCAGTTTAGCAGCCGTTGTGGATATCACCACATAATTGGTTTTTTTATCAACTTTATAATCCATAGCAGAAGCAAGGTACAAATTTCGAAATATAAATTCTAGGCTGTTAATATTATTTTTTGCCTTTTTCTTCTTTCTCCATTTGAGTTTTCAAAGCAGCAAGTTCTGAAATGTCACCTAAAGTAGTCTTTTCAGCATTGTCTGTCACTGTTTTAACTGCTTTTACGGCTTGTTTCGTTTGCACCTTCTTAGTCTCTTTTTCTTCAGCACGTTTTACATCTTCCCATACACGTGAGTGAGAAAGGATGATGCGTTTTGCCGATTTTGAGAATTCGATAACCTTAAATGGAAGTCTGTCTTCAACCTTTACAGGTGAGCCGTCTTCTTTGGTTAAGTGGCGTGGAGTTGCAAACCCTTCTACTCCATATGGAAGAGCAATAACTGCACCTTTGTCGAATAATTCAACAATAGTTCCTTCGTGAACTGAATCAACTAAGAAAATGGTTTCAAATACATCCCATGGGTTTTCTTCAAGTTGTTTGTGTCCTAAGCTCAAACGACGGTTTTCTTTGTCGATATCGAGAACAACTACTTGGATTTCTGCACCAATAGAAGTGAATTCTGATGGATGTTTAATTTTCTTAGTCCAGCTCAAGTCGCTGATGTGGATCAATCCGTCAACACCTTCTACAATTTCTACAAATACACCAAAGTTGGTGAAGTTGCGGACTTTTGCTGTGTGTTTAGAACCAATTGCGTAAAGAGATTCAATTTGATCCCATGGGTCAGTATGAAGTTGTTTGATACCCAACGACATTTTGCGTTCTTCGCGGTCGAGGGTAAGAATTTGTGCTTCTACTTCGTCGTTTACAGAAAGGAAATCCTGTGCACTGCGTAAATGTTGGCTCCAGCTCATTTCTGATACGTGGATCAAACCTTCTACTCCTGCAGCAATTTCAACAAATGCGCCGTAGTCAGCTAAAACAACAACCTTACCTTTTACCGAATCACCAACTTTTAAGTTAGCATCAAGGTTATCCCATGGATGTGGAGTTAATTGTTTTAAACCAAGTGCAATGCGTTTTTTGTCGTCATCGAAATCGAGGATAACCACATTGATTTTTTGATCTAATTCAACAATTTCATTTGGATGTGTTACGCGGCCCCAGCTTAGGTCGGTGATGTGGATTAAACCATCTACGCCACCAAGGTCGATGAATACACCGTATGAAGTGATATTTTTAACAGTTCCTTCAAGAACTTGTCCTTTTTCAAGTTTTCCAATAATGTCTTTCTTCTGTTGTTCCAATTCAGCTTCGATAAGTGCTTTGTGAGAAACAACAACATTGCGGAATTCATGGTTAATTTTAACAACTTTGAATTCCATGTTTTTACCAACATAAATATCGTAGTCGCGGATTGGTTTCACGTCAATTTGTGAACCTGGCAAGAATGCTTCAATTCCAAATACGTCTACAATCATACCGCCTTTGGTGCGGCATTTAATGTAACCCTTGATAACTTCGTCTTTTTCCATAGCTTCGTTTACACGATCCCATGAGCGAAGAGCACGAGCTTTTTTGTGTGAAAGTGTCAACTGACCTTTTTTGTCTTCAAGGCTTTCAACGTAAACCTCTACTTTGTCACCCATTTTTAATTCTGGGTTGTAACGGAATTCGTTTAAGCTAACAATACCGTCAGATTTGTAACCGATGTTAACAACAACTTCACGTTTGTTCATCGAAATTACAATACCGTCAACTACTTCTTTATCTTGAATAGTTGAAAGTGTGTTGTTGTAAAGAGCTTCTATTTCATCTCTTTTTTTGATCGAAATTTTGCCGTTTTCAATACTGTCCCAGTCAAAATTTTCGTCAGATTCAGCAGTTGGATTAACAATAACATGTTTTACTGCTTTCTTTAATTCGGGTTGAGCGGTTGCTTCAGCAACGTCATTCTGCTCAACTTGATCTTTTAATTCTTCAGTCATTAAATTCTTTGTTTTTGTAAATTAATGGATTAGACTTTATGTTGTGCCATAAAATGCGCGGCAAAAATAGAATTTAATTAGTAATAATCAAAAGCTTCCGATTTATTTTAAGCCTTAAAAATCTAAATTTTTACAGCATAGAAAAGTGATGTTTTTTCAATTGTGTAAAAATTGATAAAGAGCAAGTTGTTTTAATGCTCCTATAAAAATCACACCCATGCATGGATTCAAAGCGCATTATAATCAAAAAAAGTTTGTTCATTTGATATTAAATTACACTTTTGCGCATATAACCCTTTTTGAAAGCATATTATTATCAGGTTTGTATTGTTTTTTACTATTTTTGTTCAATATATTTCTGAGTTTCTTAGGAGTTATATTTAAGATATTCAGTCTGTAATGTGAATATCTTCGTTTTTAATAAATTTAGTTTTTTAGTTCTGAAAGTAATATCACTTCAAAATTGGAATATTCAATTATATTAGGAACATTGAAAAATTGTGATGTTTTCGTATAGTGAAATAATTTTATACAACAGAAATGAATAGTAAAATTTTAGTTACGGGTGCTAATGGCCAGTTAGGTAATGAACTCAGAAGATTATGTAAAAATTTTCCAGGGTTGGAATTTATTTATACCGATGTTGACATGCTCGATATCACTAACCCTGATGCCGTTTCAGTGTTTATGGAGGCTAGTAAACCTGCAATAGTGGTTAACTGTGCTGCTTTTACCGATGCCGAGGCTGCCGAAGATAATATTAAACAAGCCAGAAAGGTAAATTCACTTGCACCTCAAGTTTTAGCTGCTGCATGTGCTATGCAAAGTGCATTTCTGATTCATATTTCTTCCGATTGTGTTTTCGACGGGAATACAAATATCCCTTATACCGAAACTGATGCAACAAATCCTATTTCTGTATATGGAAGTTCAAAATTGGAAGGCGAAGAAAAAATAAAAACTGTTTTTGACGATTTTATTATTCTGCGCACCTCTTGGTTGTATTCTGAGTACGGAAATAATTTTATGCGTAACATACTTGCAGCTGGGCGCGAGAAAGATAAAATTGAAGTCGTAAATGATCAAATAAGCAGTCCAACTTATGCTCGCGATTTAGCAAACTGCATAATTGATATCATCATAAAATCGATTTTAAATCCTTCGGTTTATGTTCCGGGTGTATATAACTATACCAATCAGGGAACTTGTTCATGGTACGAATTTGCGAAAGAAATCTTTACCCTTGCTGGGATAACAACTTGCGAGATTGTTCCCATATCGGCTGATTTATATCCTTCAAAAGCAAAACATCCTAAATATTCTGTTCTCGATACTTCAAAAATTAGAGAGTCATTTGGAATTGGAATTCCGAACTGGCGCGATAGTCTCAAAGAGTGTCTTACATCTTTAAATTATAAATAATTGATGGAAAATGTTGATTTACTTTCACTTGTAGAAAGGAATGCAGAAAAATGGTTAAGTGAAACCTTTGACATTGATACCCGTGAGCAGGTTAAAAAAATGCTTGCAAACGAAGACAAAACAGAATTAATTAATTCATTTTATAGAGACCTTGAGTTCGGTACTGGTGGTTTGCGCGGAATTATGGGCGCAGGCACTAACCGAATGAATAGTTATACCGTTGGAGCTGCAACGCAAGGGTTGGCAAATTATCTGAAAAAAGCATTTCCTAATGTTGATCAGATCAAGGTTGCAATTGGTCACGATTGCCGAAACAACAGCCGTAAATTTTCTGAAGCTTCTGCTAAGATCTTCTCGGCCAACGGATTTAAAGTTTATTTGTTTGAAGATTTACGCCCAACACCTGAACTCTCATTTGCAATCCGAGAGCTGGGGTGTCAAAGCGGAATTATTCTTACAGCATCGCACAATCCTAAAGAATACAACGGGTATAAAGCATATTGGGACGATGGATCTCAGATTGTTGGCCCTCACGATGAACTGATCGTTGACGAAGTTCGCAACGTGAAAGTTGAAGATATTCTGTGGAATGGAAGCGATGAGAATATTGTTATTCTTGGCGAAGAATTCGACAAACTCTTCATTGAAAAAGCAACATCGGTTATCATCAATCCTGAAATTGTAAAAAAGCAGCACGATTTAAAAATTGTGTTTACGCCTATTCATGGAACTGGGGTTAAACTTGTTCCAATGTCGTTGGCTGCCGCCGGTTTTACCAACGTGATCCATGTTCCTGAACAAGATGTGGTGAGCGGTGATTTTCCTACCGTGAAATCGCCAAATCCTGAAGAGCCTGCTGCAATGGATATGGCCATGAAAAAGGCAGCTCAGGTTGATGCCGACATAGTGATGGCTACCGACCCTGATGCCGACCGCATTGGCGTATGCACCAAAAACGATAAAGGCGAGTGGGTTATTATAAATGGAAACCAAACTGCTACTCTTTTCTTGTACTATATCATTACTCAGTATAAAAAAATGGGCAA